>ERZ772821.2017-NODE-2017-length-11101-cov-5.805993_pt1 | contig 11101 bp, 12 predicted proteins | sample MGYA00580859_ERZ772821 | MGnify/ENA primary metagenome ERZ772821 (study PRJEB29015, sample SAMEA2737674) | human gut metagenome | biome: human gut; feature: human-associated habitat; material: faeces | place: China | collected 2012 ...
CCCGTGGGCGCGCCGGTTCCCGCCGTACCGCGCGCGGCAGAAGGAAGGCTGATGCTGCGGCACCGCGAGGGCGTCAGCTTCATCGACCTTCAGGATATCCTGCTGGTGCAGCGCGAGGACCGGGCCACCGTGCTTTACACGGCGGACGGGGGACGCTACGTCACCGGCGATTCTCTGGCCGAGATGGAGGAGCGCCTGCACAGCGACGCGTTTTTCCGCTGCCATAAGTCCTATATCATCAACCTCAATCATATCAAGGACATCACGCCCTATGGACGCTGGACCTATGTGGTGCGCCTGGAAAACACCAAGCACGACGCACTCATCACCCACGAAAAATACGAGGAGCTGGAGCGGATGTTCCGCTGACTCCCTATAGCGAGTACAGGATGCCGCCCAGCACGCCGGCCCCTGCCATTACCCAGATGGGATCGGGTTTGAAGATGCGAAGCGCCGCCAGCGCCAGCGCGAAGATGCCCAGCGCTCTCAGGTCCAACAAGGGAAGGCTGATGACTTCGCTGCCGAAGAGCGCCAGAAGCAATATGCTCAGGCCCGCCGATGCGATCATCGCCACCACGGCGGGGCGAACGCCGCCCAGCACGCCCTGAATCACCGACAGGCTGCGGTAGCGGTAGTAGACCCAGGCCAGGATGAGCGCAATCACGCAGGAGGGCAGCACACAGCCCGCGGTGGCTACCAGCGCGCCGCTGATACCCGCGATGCGCATGCCCACAAACGTGGCGGAGTTGATGGCAATGGGGCCGGGCGTCATTTGCGAAAGGGTGACGATGTCGGTAAACTCCGTCAGCGTCAGCCACGGATGTACCTCGACCACCTGATGCTGAATCAGCGGCATGGCGGCATAGCCCCCGCCGATGCTGAACAGGCCGATCTGGAAAAAGCTCCACAACAGCTGCCAGTAAATCATGCCGCCGCCCCCTTCTTCGTATCGCTGCGCCACTGGGCCAGACCGATGAGGGCGCAGGCCAGCAGAATCAAAAGGATATGCACATCGAAAAACCAGGAGGCGATAAACGCGCCTGCCAGCGTCACAATGGGTATGGCGCGCTTGCGGCCGATGATCTGCCCGGCCATGGTCAGCACCACGTCGAAGATGACCGCCGCCACGCCCGCCTGCATGCCCTTCATCACCCGGCTGACGATCAGGTTGGAACGGAACGCATCGTAAAACAGGGAAATCACCGAGAGAATCACCAGCGGCGGAATGACCGTGCCCAGCATGGTCACCATTGCCCCCGGTACGCCCGCTACCCGGTATCCCAGCAAAATCGCGGCATTGACCGCAATCGGCCCCGGAGATGACTGGGCGATGGCCGTCAAATCCAGCATTTCCTGCTCTTCCAGCCAGCCCAGCCGGTCCACAAACTGCTTGCGCATCAGCGGAATGATGACATATCCTCCGCCGAAGGTAAAGGCGCTGAGCTTGAAGGTGGACAGAAACAAAGTACCGAAGGTGTGCGCGTCACGGCGCATGGACAGCCCCCCTTTTTTCCATTTGAATACACAGTATAGCACGCGTCCCATCGGCTGGCAAGCGCGGGCTTTTTTGTTGTACCGGAAAGAGAAGGGCGCCCCAAAAGAAACGCCGCCGCGATGCGCGGCGCTCCTTTTGGGGACGGAAACGGCGTCAAGGGCCGCACGAAGCGCCGGAAACACAAGGAACAAGCACTTTTTCGGGGACGCTGCTTGTTCCGTTCAGATATCCTCCCATAAAAGGAGGCCCGGCTTGTCAAAGGAGCGGCTGCTTGCGGCATTGTACGGGTCAATCAGCTCCGCGGTTTGCGCATTCACGAGGATGGGGCCCCAATAGGAGGAAACCGCATCATACTGCTTTTGGACGGATGCGTCCGGAGTCTCCGCATCTGGATACAATTCGCCCTCTGCCACCCATGTGGGCAGGAGCGTAAAGGCAGAGCCCGTTTCGTTGAGCCATACGGCATATCCCAGCCGCAGGTTGGCAATGCTCCTCAGCCGTCCCGCCCGGATGAGATCGAGATAGGTCTCCTTCACCTCTTCAAAGCTGCATAGCGGCACATCTTCAGCGAGAAGCGCGGCAGGGCTGAGCAGATGGAACTGAAGGCTCTTGTATATCTCGTTCAGCCCGATGCTTTTCAGCCCCTGCGTGATGGCGATGGCGCCGTGATACCGGTACGCCTCCCGGTTGTTCATGCCCGCATACCGCGTGAAGCTTTCCGCTGCGCCGCAGATGACGGGAATCCCCCCGACTGTCTGATCGAAATAAACCATGAGCGTTGCTTCCGATTCGGGCAAGGGATCGCCCGAATAGGTGTCGGTCCTGTAGTCGTACTTCATTTCTCCCTGATAGGCGACGAGCCGGTGGGGCAGAAGCGCGATGTCCTCGCCGGGATAGAGAGTTTCCCATGCGCGAAGCAAAAGCGCCTGCGCGTCCGTGACGGTGGTAGGATTGTTGAACGCATAGGCCGTGTCCGGGTCAAATTCACCAAACTGCCGGAGAATGGGGTACTGGTTGTATCCCTGCGGCACGGCGGGGGCAGGATGCATTTTCTGCGCGGCATTCTTGATCTGGCGGTTGGGCGAGTCGATGCGCAGAATACCCGTGCTCATCCACTGCTCCGTGTCGCCGATGACGACGGACGCCTCGGCGGATCTGCCGTCGGCAAGGGGGACGGGGTCGGCCTCCATAACGGGGAAGCGTTCCACCTCCGGCACCGCCACGTCCAGGTCGATGATGATCTCCCGGCCGCAGGCGTGCAGGGTTTCGCACCAGCTGTCCTGGCAGGTTTCCCTCAGCTGCGTGATGGTTTGGAAATCCGGACGTTCCGCCCTCGCGGCGGTCAGGCCGCTTACGGCCAGCGCAAGACAGGTACACATGCAAAGCATACGGCTTTTCATACGTTTCCCTCCCGTTTGTCGGTTTCATCAGGTTTGCGGCGACGCTCCCAAGGCGCGCCAGGCGCTCGCTTCGGATGTTGTCTATTTAGACTCCGAAGCGGGCGTTTTGGTTCATGAAGAGCAGCTTTTTTTTGCGACGGCCGGACTGCCGCACATCAAAGCATGGCGCGAAGGGCTTTCCGCCGCCCATGCCATAACAGGAAAGCTTCCGGCCGGGGCGGTTTGGTTCAATCCACCGCTTATTTTACCCCCTTTTAACAAAAGCAGCACAGTTGGTTTAACACACCCGCCGTATACTTTCATCCGTACTAAGAACCAAGGAGGAAAATGAAGATGAAAAAGTTTCTGGGAATGCTTCTGAGCCTTATGATGATCGTGGGCGCGACCGCCGCAATGGCCGAGTTTGACTACACGCAGGACATCACCGTGGTCAGCCGTGAGGACGGCAGCGGCACGCGCGGCGCGTTCATCGAGCTGCTGGGTGTAGAGAAAGAGGACGAAAACGGCGAGAAAGTGGACTACACCACCGAGGAAGCCGTCATCACCAACAGTACCAACGTGATGATGACCACCGTCGCCGGCAATGAGGCCGCCATCGGCTACTCCAGCATGGGCTCCCTGAACGAGAGCGTCAAGGCCCTGCAGGTGAACGGCGTTGCCGCCACCGTTGAGAACATCAAGGCCGGCACCTACGAGGTCGCCCGTCCCTTCAACATCGCCACCATGGGCGAGGTCAGCGAAGCGGCGCAGGACTTCATCACCTACATCCTGTCTGCCGAAGGCCAGGCTGTGATTTCCGAGAACGGCTACATTCCGCTGGATGACGCCCCCGCCTATGCCGGCAAGCAGGTTTCCGGCAAGATCGTCGTGGCCGGCTCCTCCTCCGTCACCCCTGTGATGGAAAAGCTCAAGGAAGCCTACGCCGCCCTCAACCCCAACGCTGAGATCGAGATTCAGCAGAGCGACTCCACCACCGGCATGACCAGTGCTATCGACGGCATCTGCGACATCGGCATGGCTTCCCGCGCCCTGAAGGACAGCGAAATCGAGGCTGGCCTGACCGGCACCACCATCGCCATGGACGGCATCGCCATCATCGTCAACCCCGCCAACCCGGTCGAGAGCATGACCGTTGAAGAGATCGAGCAGATTTTCACCGGCGCTGTGACCACCTGGGAAGGCTTCCAGAAGTAAGGCCATGAGCGGCAAGTTTCGTGAAACGGCCATGCGGTGCGTGTTCTGCGCTACCGCATGCGCCTGTATCCTGGCGGTTCTGCTGATCTGCTTCTTCCTGTTCTCCAACGGCATCCCCTTCTTTGGGAAGGTCAGTCTCTGGGAGTTTCTGACCGGGGAGACCTGGAGGCCCAGCAATGAAATCTTCGGAATTCTGCCCATGATTCTGGGCAGCGTGTATGTCACCGGCGGCGCCCTGCTTCTGGGCGCGCCGCTGGGCATACTGACGGCGATCTATCTGGTCAGGTTCTGTCCCCACAAGCTGTACCGGGTGCTCAAGCCTGCGGTGGCGCTGCTGGCCGGCATCCCTTCGGTGGTCTACGGCTTCTTCGGGCTTACGGCCATCGTGCCCTTTGTGAAGGAAACCTTCGGCGGGAACGGAAACAGCATGCTCACCGCGTGCATCCTGCTGGCGATGATGATTCTTCCTACAATCATTCTGCAGGCGGAATCTGCGATTCGCGCAGTACCCGAAAGCTATTTCGAAGGCAGCCTTGCGCTGGGGGCGACGAGGGAGGCCAGCGTGTTCCGCACGGTGGTTCCCGCAGCCAGAAGCGGTATTCTGGCTGCCGTCATCCTGGGCGTTGGCCGCGCCGTAGGCGAAACCATGGCCGTGATGATGGTGGCGGGCAACCAGGCCCGTATGCCCAAGGGTCTTTTGCAGGGCATACGCACCATGACCGTGAACATCGTAATGGAAATGGGCTACGCGACGGACTTGCATCGTGAAGCGCTCATTGCCACCGGCGTGGTGCTGTTTGTGTTCATTCTCATGATCAACGCGCTGTTCTCGGCGCTCAAGAGGAGGCAGGTGCAATGAGGAGCGTACGCGCAATTCTCGCAAACGCGAGGCGCTATCCCGGGTCTTTCGTGCTCCACCTGCTGTGCGCCGTCGCGTCGGTGTTCGTCGCGGCGGCGCTGGTGCTGCTGATTGGCTACATTCTGGCAACCGGCATCCCACACCTCAAGCCCAGTCTGTTTGCGATGGACTACAACAGCGAAAACGTCAGCCTGCTTCCCGCCCTGTTCAATACCGTTATCATGACGCTTCTGTCGCTGGCGCTGGCCGTGCCGCTGGGCGTGGGCGGAGCCATCTACCTGGCCGAATACGCCAACCGCGATTCCAAAATCGTCAAGGCCGTGCGCCTTACGGCGGAAACGCTGGCGGGCATACCGTCCATCCTGTACGGCCTGTTTGGCATGATGTTTTTCGTGACCTCGCTTCGCTGGAGCTACTCGCTTCTGGCGGGGGGAATGACGCTTGCGGTGATGATTCTGCCCCTCATTTTGCGCACCACCGAGGAGGCGCTGCTCTCCATCCCGGACAGCTACCGCGAGGGCAGCTTCGGCCTGGGCGCGGGCAGGCTGCGCACGGTTACGCGCATCGTGCTGCCTCCGGCCATGAGCGGCATTCTGGCGGGCGTGATTCTGGCCATCGGCCGCGTGGTGGGCGAAACCGCAGCCCTCATCTATACCGCCGGCACCGTGGCGGACTGGCCCAAGGGCGTGATGAGCTCCGGCCGCACGCTGGCGGTGCACATGTACGTACTCTCCGGCGAGGGCCTGCACGTGCCCGAGGCTTCCGCGACTGCCGTGGTGCTGCTGGTGATTGTGGTCGGCATGAACGCCCTGAGCTCCTACGTGGCCAAGAAACTGACAAGGGGATAGAGCATGGACAAGCTGAAAATCGAAAACCTCGATTTGTACTATGAGAAATTTCATGCGCTCAAGGGCGTCAACCTGAGCATTCCGCGCAACCGCATCGCGGCGTTTATCGGGCCGTCCGGCTGCGGCAAGAGCACGCTGCTCAAAACCCTCAACCGCATGAACGACCTGGTGCCCGGCTGCCGCGTGACCGGAAAGGTGCTGCTGGACGGCACCGACGTGCTGGCTCCGGATACCGATGTGAACCTGCTGCGCAAGCGCGTGGGCATGGTGTTTCAAAAGCCCAACCCCTTTCCCATGAGCGTGTACGACAACATCGCTTACGGCCCGCGCACGCATGGCATCCACGGCCGGGCGCGTTTGGACGAATTGGTGGAGCAGTCCCTCAGGCAGGCGGCCATCTGGGACGAACTCAAGGACCGGCTGCAAAAAAGCGCCATGGCGCTTTCCGGCGGCCAGCAGCAGCGGCTGTGCATCGCGCGCGCCCTGGCCGTTCAGCCCGAGGTGCTGCTCATGGACGAGGCAACTTCCGCGCTGGACCCCATCTCCACCGGGAAAATCGAGGAGCTGGCGGTGGAGCTCAAGGAGCGGTACACCATTGTGATGGTCACGCACAACATGCAGCAGGCCCTGCGCGTAAGCGACCAGACCTCCTTTTTCCTGCTGGGGGAAATCGTGGAGACGGGCCCCACGGAAAAGCTGTTCTCCAACCCCCGCGAAAAGCGCACCGAGGATTACATCACAGGGAGGTTCGGCTGATATGCGCCGTCAATTTGACGAACAACTGGAGGAACTGGCCCGGGAGATGATCTCCATGGGCGCGATGATCGAAAGCGCCATCGACAAGGCGTGCGACGCGCTGATGCGCCACGACGTGGCGCTGGCCAAAAGCGTGATGGAGGCCGATCACCTCATTGACCAGAAGGAGCGTACCATCGAGAGCATGTGCCTCAGGCTTCTGCTGATTCAGCAGCCCATTGCCCGCGACCTGCGAAAGGTCAGCTCGGCGCTGAAGATGATTACCGATATGGAGCGAATCGGCGATCAGGCCGCCGACATCTGCGAAATCGTGACCATGATGGACGGCATGGAGGGCCTGGACAATCCCCGCCTGATGCGCGATATGGCACATGAAACCGTCGATATGGTACACAAGGTGATTGACGCGTACGTTGCCAGTGATGTACACTTGGCACAGGCGGTCATGGCGGCCGACGACGTAGTGGACGATCTGTTCATGCGCGTGAAGGCCGAGCTGATTGCGTTTTTGACACGCGATGCGACCCGGGGCCAGCAGGCGCTTGATATTCTGATGATCGCCAAATACTTTGAACGCATCGGAGACCACGCCGTGAACATCGGGGAATGGGTGGAATTCTCCGTAACCGGTTCCTATAAGGGAGAAGAGCTTCAATGATCTACGTCGTAGAGGACGATCCGGGCATCCGCGAGCTGGAGTGCTATGCGCTGAAACAGGCGGGCTTTGAAGCGCGCGGCTTTGAGGAGGGGGAGGCCTTTCTGGAGGCCGTGCGCGTTCAGCTGCCCAAGCTGGTCCTGCTGGATGTGATGCTGCCCGGCGAGGACGGCAACCGCCTGCTGGCCCGGCTCCGGCAGGACCCCCGCACCCGCCGCCTGCCGGTGATCATGGTCACGGCGCGCGGGGAGGAGATGGACAAGGTGCAGGGCCTGGATGGCGGCGCGGACGATTATATTGTCAAACCCTTCGGCGTGATGGAGCTGCTCAGCCGCGTCAGGGCGGTGCTTCGGCGCTCGAAGGAGGAGCAGCCGCAGGACGAGCTGGCCGTGGGTCATTTGCGCATGGACGTGGCACGCCACCGGGTTTTTGCGGACGGACGCGACGTAACCCTTACCCATATGGAATTTGAACTGCTGCGCTACCTGCTGATCAACCGGGGCATTGCGCTTACACGCGAACGCCTGCTGGATGCAGTGTGGGGCGTGGATTATCCCGGAGACACCCGCACTGTAGATGTGCATATGCGCACCCTGCGCGTAAAGCTGGGTCAGGCCAGCCGCTATCTGCAAACGGTACGCGGCGTAGGCTACCGATTGGAGGACGTGGATGCAGAAACGAATCTTTAGAGGTGCGCTGCTGCTAACACTGGCTACAGCGCTGGTGATAGGCCTGTTGTCGGCAGCAGTGTATTACCACCGCTCCGGTGAACAGCTGGAAAGCCAGCTCTGGCAGGAACTGGATATGCTTTCCACTTTGATGGAGCAATCCGCAGATCAGGATGCTGAGGAAGCGGCGCTCAAGGCGCTGAATATGCCCAACCGCCTTACGTGGATTGCGCCGGACGGCACGGTGCGCTACGATAACCAGAGCAACGCTGCGAGCATGGAAAACCACCTTGGCCGCGAAGAAATCGCGCAGGCAAGCGAAACGGGAACCGGATTTTCCAGGCGCTTTTCTCAAACCCTGCTGGAAGAGCAGCTCTATTGCGCCAAAAAGCTGGACGATGGCAGCTACCTGCGCGTGGCTGCTACGCAGAGCAGTCTGGCGGGCTCGCTATGGCGCATGGGCGGGGCGCTGGTGGCGGGCATCGCGGTGGTACTGATTGCGGCCGCCGTGCTCTCCCGCCTGTGGACGCGGTCGCTGGTGAGGCCCATCAACGAAATCAACCTGGAAAATCCGTTGCAAAACCGTGTTTACGACGAACTGACGCCCATGCTGCGCCGCATGGCGGAGCAAAACCGGCGCTTGGAAACGCAGATGCGGGAAATCGACGCGCGGCGCGGGGAACTGGAAACGATCATCGGCCATATGAACGAGGGACTGCTCATTCTGGATGCGCATCGCCACGTGCTTTTGATGAACGACAGCGCCCGTGCCATCCTGCATACGGGCCTCCCTGCGGATGGTAAAACGCCGCTTTCCGTGTACAACCGGTCGCAGACGCTGCTGGATACGGTGGAAAAGGCCATCGCGGAGGGCGGCGCGCACGCGGATATGAGTGCGGGCGGACGCGAATACCTGCTCACGGCCAGCACCGTGCGTCATAACGAGGGCCTGGTGGTGCTTCTGCAGGATGTGACCGAGCGCAACGCCTCCGAGGCGGCGCGCAAGCGCTTCACCGCCAACGTCAGCCACGAGCTGCGCACGCCGCTGACCACCATTTCCGGCTATGCCGAACTGATACAGAGCGGCATGACCGAACCCAAGGACATTCCGGTATTTGCCCGCAAAATCTACAACGAAAGCCGCCGCCTGCTCAAGCTGATCGAGGATATCATGCACCTGAGCAAGCTGGACGAGGGCTTCGCCGCGGGATGCCTGCGCCGGGTGGACCTGCTGGAGGCCGCCCGGACAGCGGTAGAGGAAAATGCCGAAGCCGCGGGGGATCGCAACGTGACCGTGCGCCTGACGGGCGACAGCGTTTTCATCAATGCCGACCCGACGCTGCTTGATGAAATGCTGCGCAACGTCATCGAAAACGGCGTCAAATACAACCGCTTAAACGGCGAAGTGCAGGTGGAGGTAAGCCGCCTTGCGGATGGCGCGCGCGTGCGCGTGACCGATACGGGCATCGGCATTCCCCAGGAGCATCAGGATAAGGTGTTTGAGCGCTTCTACCGCGTGGATGGCAGCCGCTCCAAGCAGACGGGCGGCACGGGTCTGGGCCTGTCGATTGTGAAGCATGGCGCGGAATACCACCATGCCAAAGTTGAGCTGAACAGCGAGGTGGGCCGCGGCACAGAGGTGACCATGACCTTTCCCCTGGCCACAGACGAGGAACACGAAGCGTAAAGAACAAAAAGGCGCTTCCGCCCGGATGGAGCGGAGGCGCCTTTTGTATTTATGCTTTCAGGAACAAAGAAAATCAGGCATTGCCGCCGGTTTCTCCCTCGTCGATGGGGTCCGGCTCCACAGGCCGCAGGTCCGGGCGGGTATCGTCCTCCCCGGCCGCATCCGGGCTGTCGGCCGCTTCACCGGCCTCGTTCAGTTCGCTCTCCCAGTCTGCGCCGTCCGGGGCGGCTTCGGTTTCCGGCGCATTGTCCTCACCTTCCGGAGCGGACTCGCCCTCCGGCGCAGAGTCATCGCCTTCGGGCACGTCGCCCTCTGCCTCCACGCGAGCGTATCGCTGGGCACGCAGCACGGTCAGCTGCTCATCCAGGGAGCTCAGCTCGCTGAGCATGTCGCCCAGCGGCTGGGGCATGGGCTCGCCCTGCTGCCACAAGTCCAGCGCCCGGACGGGAATCTCGCTGAGCAGCTCGCGCCGCCGCGTTTCCAGATTGATTTCATTCAGCTTCTGATGGGCGTTGGTAGCCATGTTGCTGGCCCCCTTGCCCAATGCCTCCAAACCTTTGAAAAACGCCATCTTTACGTTGTTGCCCAAAGCTGCCATGCTTTAACACCCTTTCTTGTCTTTCGGTAGCGAAACAGGCCGGCGTGCGCCAAAAGTCCGGTCCCCCCCGTGAAACGTCAATCCCACAACAGTCTACGCAGCCGTCCGCCGGCAGATACCCCCCGCGGGCCGCGTGGAAAAACGTGCCTTCCCCCTGCCGTCCATTATACCATATTGTGGTCCGAACGCGGCCTTTCCAGCCGCCGCCAGCCGAAAAGTTTACAAAAAGCCTACCAATGCATCAGCAGCGCGTCGCTCTCACACACAAAGTGCGTGTGCTCCACGGGCAGGATCTCGCCATCCAGCTGCAGCCGCATGCCTGGCGAGGACAAGGTGCAGCTGCTTGCCCGGTAGTTGTGCGCCGGGGGATGCTTGAAGAGCGTTCCCATCATCAGCGAGGGCAGATAAAAGGGAATTTTCCAGCGGGGCACGGCATCCACCAACTGAATGTCGAACAGGCCGTCGGTCACGTCGGCCTTCGGCGTGATGGGAATCCCGCCGCCGATGAAGCGCCCGTTGCCCACCGAGCAAATCATGTAATGGCCGTCCAGCACCACGTCCCCACCGATCTCCACATGCATGGGAATGGGCCGGAAGGCCGAAATCGCACGCAGCACCCCATAGAGGTAGGAACCGATGCCGCTGAGACGCTTGCGTGCCGCGTTGGCAAAGTCCAGCACCATCACGTCAAATCCCGCGCCGCCCACGTTGAGAAAGAAGCGGTCATTCATCATGCCGCTGTTGACAGGGCGCGCAGGATGGGTCAGGATAAATTCCAGCGCCTCGCGCCACTCACGTGGCGTGCCGATGGTTTTGATAAAATCGTTGCCTGTGCCCGCGGGGACTACGCCCAGCGCTGTGCGCGTGTGCCGGAGGCCGGCGGCCGTTTCGGTGAGCGTGCCGTCGCCGCCGAAGGCGATCACGGTTTCCGCCCCGCGCCC
>ERZ772821.2028-NODE-2028-length-11064-cov-3.317922_pt1 | contig 11064 bp, 10 predicted proteins | sample MGYA00580859_ERZ772821 | MGnify/ENA primary metagenome ERZ772821 (study PRJEB29015, sample SAMEA2737674) | human gut metagenome | biome: human gut; feature: human-associated habitat; material: faeces | place: China | collected 2012 ...
CGGTTACATGTGCTTCCAGTCGATGACCGACTTGTTGCTACGGATGTAGTCGATGCAGGAGAGCACGGCGAGCACGAGCGCGATCCACATGCACACGTTGGCCAGCACGACGCCGAAGGCACCCATGAAGCCGTCGTAGATGCCGAAGGGGATGCACACCATGCTCAGCAGCACGGCGACCGTCTGCATGGCGGTCTTGTACTTGCCCAGCTTGCCCGCGGCGATGACCACGCCGTGCGACGCGGCCAGCATGCGGAAGGCGCTGATGATGAACTCGCGCGCGATGAAGACCATGCACACGCCGGCGTGCATGCGGCCCTGGGCTACCAGGAACAGCATCGCCGAGGTAATCAGGCACTTGTCGGCGATCGGGTCGACCAGCTTGCCAAAGTCGGTGATCTGGTGGTTCTTGCGGGCCAGGTATCCGTCCAGCAGGTCGGTCGCCGAGGCGGCCAGGAAGATGATTACCGCCAGCCACTGCGTCCAGGTGCGCGACGCGGAGATGAAAATGCAGAACACGGGCACCAGCAGCAGGCGAAGAATCGTCAGCTTGTTGGGCAGGTTGATCTGCTTGAACCGTTCAATCAGCTGTTTCATTTCTGTACCGCCTCCCCGTTCAGGTCGTATTCGCTTGCGCCGGTGATGTGCACAGTCACGTATTCGCCCGGCCTGAGCTTCTTTTGAGAGGTAAAGAGCACCTTGCCGTCCACCTCGGGCGCCTCCATGAGAGAGCGGCCGTAGTACCTGCCGTGCCGGAAGCCCTCGACCAGCACCTCACAGGTTTCGCCCACGCGCGCCTGCATGACCTCGGCGGAAATCTGCTGCTGCAGCGTCATCAGCCGGTCCAGGCGCTCCTGCTTGACCGCCTCGTCGATCTGCTCAGGCATCGCGGCGGCCGGCGTGTTCTCCTCCGGGCTGTAGGCGAACGCGCCCAGCCGGTCGAAGCGGGTCTCCTTCACGAAATCGAGCAGCTCCTCGAATTCCTCCTCGGTCTCGCCCGGGAATCCCACGATCATCGTCGTGCGCACGATAATGCCCCGCTGCCTGCACCCGGAGAGAAGCCGCTTGATCATCTGACTGTCGCCCCGGCGGTTCATCGCCTTGAGCAGCCGGTCGTTGATGTGCTGCAGCGGCAGGTCGAGGTACTTGGCGCACTTGGGCAGCGACGCGATCGCGTCCAGCAGCTCGTCGTTCACCGTGTCCGGATAGCAGTAGAGCACGCGGATCCAGCGGATCCCTTTGATCTTACATAACTCTTTTAACAGGATATGCAGGGACTTTTTTCCATAAATATCTGTACCGTAAACGGTTGTTTCCTGGGCTACCAGGATCAGCTCCTTTACACCCTCTTCTGCCATCTCCTGTGCCTGGGCTACCAGACGTTCCATGGGAACACTGCGGAATTTTCCTCTTAGTTTGGGAATGATACAGTAGGTACAGTGCTTGTCACATCCTTCTGCGATCTTCAGATATCCGAAGTGTCCGCCGGTGGTCAGCACACGTTTACCCAGTTTCTCAGGAAGATAATCAATATCTTTGAATTCCTGGAAATGTTTGCCATCCATTGCCTCGTTTATGGCTTTCAGGATATCTCCGTAAGAAGTGGTTCCCAGAACTGCATCTACTTCCGGCACTTCTTCGATGATCTCATTCTTATAGCGCTGTGCCATACAACCTGTGACGATCAGAACCTTACAGGTTCCCTCTTTTTTATATTCTGCCATCTCAAGGATCGTGTTGACACTTTCCTCTTTGGCATCATTGATGAAGCAGCAGGTGTTTACCACGATCACCTCTGCCTGGGTTTCGTCATCTACGATTTCGAAACCGTTCCCTGTGAGAAGGCCCAACATCTCTTCCGAGTCTACCAGATTCTTATCACAGCCTAATGATACGAATAATAATTTCATAAATTCTCCTATGCTCAGACGGATATTCCCATCCGCCCGGACTATATTTTGTATACAAAAGAATGTGCCTGAAAATTTATCTGTGCAATTTTCAGACACATCCCGGGCTTTTCTTTTTATGCTTCTTCTGTCGCTGTGTCTTCTGCTGTCTCCACAGTTTCCTCTGCTGTCACCTCTGCAGGAGCTTCTGCAGTTTCAACTGCTGCAGCTTTCTCCTCGATCTCTTCTTCCGGTGCAAGGATCTTTACTTTACCTTTATAAAGTTCATCAATCGCAATGGAAAGAGGTTTCTTTCCTGCTGCACCTTCTACCAGCGGTTTCGCACCTGCAATGAGCTGACGTGCACGCTTGCTTGTTGCAAGTACCAGTGAGTAACGGCTGTTTACGGACATCGTAGTATCGTCGTCCTCATTGTTTGTGTTGATTGCTTCGATTAATTCTGTATAAGACGGATGTATCATATATGTTCTCCTTTCAGCCCGCATGGGTAATTCCTGCGGTAATATTTTCTTTATTTGTTCTTCTGAAATGCTATTGTTTGTTTCTGAAATACTCTGGTCTGTTCCTGGATGTCCGCAATGAATTCTGTGTTGCGTGATGCTCTGGAATGCTCACTTACAATGATCTGGTGAAGATGATCTACACATTCTTCCACAGTGTCATTGACCAGAATGTAATCGTACTGATCCATTCCCTTCGCTTCTTCACCTGCCCTGGCAAGTCTGTCTGCGATCACCTGTGCTGTCTCAGTTCCTCTGTCTCTCAGTCTTCTTTCCAGTTCTTCCACAGTAGGCGGTGTGACAAATACCAGCAGAGCTTCCGGAATCTTCTTTTTAACTTTCATTGCACCCTGGATCTCAATCTCCAGGATCACATTTCTGCCTGCCTGAAGCTGTTCCTCCACATAGGAACGCGGAGTACCGTAATAGTTCTCTACGTACTGAGCATATTCGATCAGTGCATCTTCCTGGATCAGCTTCTCGAATTCTTCCCTTTTACGGAAAAAATATTCTCTGCCGTCTTCTTCTCCCGGACGTGGATTCCTTGTTGTTACGGAAATGGACAATGCATAATCGTCATACTTTTCCAGAAGGCGTTTCATCACTGTGCCTTTCCCTGCTCCTGAAAATCCGGAAACCACAACTAAAATTCCTTTATTCATGGATCTCTCCCCTATCCTCATAATCATATATTTCCGCAAACCTGCGGGCAATGGTTTCCGGCTGCAGTGCACTGAGCACCAGATAATCATCCGATGTAACAATAACAGCCTTCGTTTTCCTTCCCTGTGTTGCGTCGATCAGTGACCTGGTTCCCTTCACGCTCTGCACCATACGTTTGACAGGTGCTGCGTCGGGACTGACCACAGCCACGATCTTCAGTGAATTTACTACATTTCCAAAACCAATATTGATGAGCTTCGCCACTTCTTATTCCTCTATTCTACGTTCTGGATCTGTTCCCTGATCTTCTCGATCTCTGTCTTTAAATCAATGGCTATATCAGAGGTCTCCAGATCATTGGACTTGGACAGGATGGTGTTTGCTTCACGGTTCATTTCCTGCGCCATGAAGTCAAGCTTTCGTCCTACGCCGTCTTTCTCTGTAGTGATCATTTTCTTCATATTTTTGATATGGCTGTGGAGACGGACGGTTTCTTCATCATTGCAGATCTTATCGGAATAAAGGATCACTTCGGATGCGATCCTGTTCTCATCAATCTGAGTGTCTTCCAGAAGTTCTGCTACCTTGGCTTCCAGCTTGGCCCTGTATGCACTTACTACTTCCGGAGCCCGTTCTTCTACTTTCAGAACTTTCTCTTCCAGACCATCCAGCTTCTCTGCCAGATCTTTCTCCAGATTTCTGCCTTCCTGTATACGGGTCTGTACGAATTTCTCACATGCTTCCCGAAGAGGCGGCTCCAGATAATTCCAGAGAGCTTCTTCATCTACAGACTGTTCTTCCATCACAAAAACTTCCGGATATCTGGACAGGGTGCTTACTTTAATATCGAAGTCCAGACCGAAATCCTGCTGGATCTGTCTGAGATATGTGAGGTATTCTCCTGCAAGCTCTTTATTATATTTGAGTGCCCCATTATTCATGGTGTAGTCTTCGCAGGTAATGTATACATCTACTTTACCTCGCTGGATATAGGTTTTCATCAGGTTTCGGATGGCACCTTCCAGGAAGCTGAGTTTCTTGGGCATTTTGATGCTGAGATCTAAATATCTGTGGTTGACAGATTTCAGTTCGATCGTGATCTTTCTTTCGTCGGTGACGACCTCTGCACGGCCGAAACCAGTCATGCTTTTTATCATATTGTCTTCTCTCTTTGTGGGTCTTTGAATTTTTGATTACATGTTTGATTCGTTTTTACTTTGAAATTTACATACGGATTTATTATAGTTCATTATTGAAAGGACGTCAAATATTTTTTCATTGATATGGAAGGGAATTGTATGGTATACTCACATTCATGAGAAGCAGACGCAAACAGAATGTTTTTTATAGATAGATTAAGTTAGGAGTGTGTGTTATGGCTTTTGATGGTGTTACGATCGCAGCTATGGTAGATGAGCTGCATAAATTTTTGGATGGCGGACGGTTTAATAAGATTGCCCAGCCTGAGGCAGATGAACTTCTGATTACCGGGAAGGGAGCCCTGGGGCAGTGCCGGCTTTTACTTAGTGCCAGCGCTTCTTTGCCTTTGATCTATTTTACAGAGAAAAATAAAGTAAGTCCTCTGACTGCTCCGAATTTCTGTATGCTGCTGCGTAAACATATCGGCAGTGCCCGGATCGCAGATATCCGACAGCCGGGACTTGAAAGAGTTGTGGAGTTCGAGCTGGAACATCTCAATGAGCTTGGAGATCCCTGCAAGAAAGTTCTGATCATGGAACTGATGGGAAAACACAGCAATATTATTTTCTGCGATGACAAGGGAATGATCCTGGACAGTATCAAGCATGTTTCTTCCCATATGAGTTCAGTCCGTGAAGTTCTGCCCGGAAGGGAATATTTCATTCCGCAGACCCAGGACAAACTGGATCCGCTGACTGTCAGTGAGGAGGATTTTATCAATACCGTATGCAGGAAACCCTGCAATATTTCCAAAGCCCTGTACTCCTCTCTCACCGGTATCAGTCCTGTTGTAGCTGAGGAAGTTTGTTTCCGCGCTTCCATCGACGGCAGTGATGCAGCCCAGTCTCTGGATGAAACAGCGCAGATCCATCTCTATCATACGTTCTGCCGTCTGATGGATCAGGTGAAAGAACGGGATTTCACACCCAATATTATTTACCGCGGGGAAGAACCTGTGGAATACGGAGTCCTTCCTTTCCAGCAGTACGGACCTGAATATCACTCTGTGAAATTTGACAGCGTTTCCGCAATGCTTGAGACCTATTATGCAACGAAAAATACTCTGACACGTATCCATCAGAAATCTTCCGACTTAAGAAGGATCGTGCAGACTGCCCTGGAGCGAAACCGCAAAAAGCTCAATCTCCAGGAAAAGCAGATGAAAGATACTGCCAAAAAAGACAAATACAAGGTTTACGGCGAGCTGATCAACACCTACGGATATGGTCTGGAGGAAGGCTGCAAATCTTTTAAAGCCCTGAATTATTATACCAATGAGGAAATCACCATTCCTCTGGATCCGACCATGACCCCGGCAGAGAATTCCAAGAAATATTTTGACAAATACGGCAAACTGAAACGTACGGAGGAAGCGCTCACGGAACAGATTGCAGATACACGCAGTGAGATCGAGCATCTGGAATCTGTGTCAAATGCCCTGGATATCGCCCTGGCTGAAAGTGATCTGGCGCAGATCAAAGAAGAGCTTATGGAGTATGGATACATCAAGAAACATTACGACCGCAAAAAAGGCCAGAAGATGCAGGCGAAATCCAAGCCTTTCCATTACGTCACTGATGACGGTTACGACATCTATGTAGGCAAAAATAACTTCCAGAATGATGAGCTGACCTTCAAATTCGCCACTGGCAATGACTGGTGGTTCCACGCAAAAAAAATGGCAGGTTCCCATGTAGTTGTGAAATCCAAAGACGGGGAGCTCCCTGACCATATCTTCGAGATTGCAGGCGGACTTGCGGCTTATTATTCCAAAGGCCGTACTGCCCCTAAAGTGGAGATCGATTATATCCAGAAAAAACATGTAAAGAAACCTGCAGGTTCCAAGCCCGGATTCGTAGTCTATTACACCAACTATTCTCTGATGGCAGAACCCTCCATCAAAAACGTCACAGAAGTATAAAATCAATGATCTGAGGAGACTATTTATGAGCATTTTAAATGTAGAACACCTGACACATGGATTTGGCGACCGTGCCATTTTTAATGATGTATCTTTCCGCCTTTTAAAGGGCGAACATATCGGACTGGTAGGTGCCAACGGCGAAGGCAAGTCCACATTTTTCAATATTGTCACAGGCAAACTGATGCCGGATGAAGGCAAGATCGAATGGGCCAAAAATATCCGCATCGGTTACCTGGACCAGCATTCTGTCCTCTCCCAGGGCATGACCATCCGGGATGTACTGAAATCCGCTTTTTCCTGGCTGTTCGAAATGGAAGAACGAATGAATTCCATCTGCGATTCCCTAGGAACTGCTTCCCCTGAGGAAATGGATGCTCTGATGGAAGAACTGGGAACCATTCAGGATACCCTTACCATGCATGATTTCTACGTGATCGACGCGAAAGTGGAGGAAGTCGCCAGAGCTCTGGGACTGCTGGATATCGGGCTGGAACGGGATGTCACAGAATTAAGCGGTGGGCAAAGAACCAAAGTGTTACTTGGCAAACTGCTTCTGGAAAAGCCTGATATCCTCCTTCTGGACGAGCCGACCAACTATCTGGACGAAGAACATATTGAATGGCTGAAGCGCTATCTTCAGGACTATGAAAATGCATTTATCCTCATCTCCCATGATATTCCGTTCCTGAATTCTGTCATCAATCTGATCTATCATATGGAAAATCAGGAGCTGAACCGTTATGTAGGCGATTATGACCACTTCCAGGAAGTCTATGAGGTAAAAAAAGCTCAGCTGGAAGCTGCTTACCGCCGCCAGCAGCAGGAAATCAGTGAGCTGAAAGATTTCGTAGCCAGAAATAAAGCAAGAGTTTCCACCAGAAATATGGCAATGTCCAGACAGAAGAAACTGGATAAGATGGATGTGATCGAACTTGCCGCCGATAAACCAAAGCCGGAGTTTCATTTCAAATACGGCAGAACCCCAGGCAAGCTGATCTTCGAGACAAAGGATCTGGTCATCGGATATACCGAGCCTCTTTCCAAACCACTTTCTCTTACCATGGAACGTGGAAACAAGATTGCACTGGTAGGTGCCAATGGAATCGGAAAGACCACTCTTTTAAAAAGTATCCTGGGACTGACACCTGCCCTGAAAGGTTCCCGTGAACTGGGAGACAATCTGCAGATCGGATACTTCGAGCAGGAAGTAAAAGGTGACAATAAAACCACCTGTATTGATGAGATCTGGGCAGAATTCCCTTCTTACACCCAGTATGAAGTACGTTCAGCCCTGGCCAAATGTGGACTGACTACCAAACATATCGAAAGCCAGGTCCGTGTTTTAAGTGGTGGTGAACAGTCGAAGGTCCGCCTGTGCAAACTGGTAAATAAAGAAACAAACATCCTGCTCCTGGACGAGCCCACCAACCATCTGGATGTGGACGCTAAAGAAGCATTAAAGCAGGCACTGATCGAATATAAAGGAAGTATCCTGCTGATCTGCCACGAACCGGAATTCTACCAGGATGTAGTGTCCCAGGTATGGGACTGCAGCAAGTGGACTACTAAGGTATTATAACTATAATCACAGGTAAAGTACAAATGAACAAATCAAAAAATGGGGATCTGACCTCCGGGCCGATCCTGAAAAATCTGGCAGAGCTTGCTCTGCCTATTATGATCTCTTCCATGCTGGGAACCGCCTATAACATTACGGATATGGCATGGATCGGACTGCTTGGCGCCAAGGCTGTGGCAGGTGTAGGAGTAGGCGGCATGTATGTCTGGCTTTCCCAAGGAATCGCAGCCCTGCCCCGCATGGGCGGACAGGTGAATGTGGCCCAGTCCTGTGGACGAAAAAACTATGAACAGGCTCGCTCCTATGCTGCCTGCTCTCTGCAGATCACGGTTCTGTTCGGGCTTTTATTTGCTGCTGTCTGTATCCTTTTTATCCGTCCTCTGCTGGGCTTCTTTCATCTGACAGACGCAGAAACTTACTCTGCTGCCAGATCCTATACCCTGATCACCTGCGGATTGATCCTTTTTCCCTTTTTGAATCTGACCCTGACCGGTCTTTCCACAGCTCAGGGTGATTCACGAACTCCTCTGCTGGCCAACTTCGTCGGCCTTGCCGGAAATATGCTTCTGGATCCACTGCTGATTCTGGGCATCGGACCTTTTCCCCGGCTTGAAGTTACAGGTGCCGCCATTGCAACGGTAAGCTCGCAGATTCTTGTGTTCCTGATCCTGGTTCTGCGGATCCGTTGTTCCAGGCTGGAATCCAATATTCTGCAACATTTGCATCTGCTGTCACGTTTTTCGAAAGGATACTATGAACCTATTTTCAGAATCGGTTTTCCCACTGCCATACAGAGCAGTATTTACTGTATGATCTCCATGATACTGACACGCATGGTCTCTTCCTATGGAGCTGCTGCCATTGCCGTTCAGCGCGTAGGCGGACAGATCGAATCTGTATCCTGGAACACAGCAGACGGCTTTGCCTCTGCCCTGAATGCATTTGTAGCTCAGAATTACGGTGCACGAAAAAAAGACCGTATCCGTAAAGGTTACAGTCTTTCCTTCCGTATTCTCGTTATATGGGGACTTCTGGTCACCTCAGCTTTTGTATTTCTGCCAGGACCTATTGCCGGATTATTTTTTCATGAAAAAGAGGCTCTGGCTATCGCTGTAAACTATCTGATCATTATCGGATTCAGTGAAACCTTTATGTCTGTGGAACTGATGACCATCGGCGCTCTGTCAGGGCTGGGGCGCACCAGACTATGCAGTCTCATCAGCGTTATCCTCACAGGTGCAAGAATCCCTCTTGCAATGCTCCTTACCTGGGCAGGCATGGGATTGAATGGAATCTGGTGGGCGCTTACTGTTTCTTCTGTTGTAAAAGGAATCATATTTACCTTAACTTTCCATCATATCAGCAGACGGCTGCCTGAGAACACCTGAACTCTCAACAGCTGCCCTTCATTTTCCTGGCCACTGCATCCGGAACTTTTATCAGACCAAGCTCCCAGAAAATAGGATAAATATAAGAAATTCCACGAATGTCCCCCAGTGCCTTCGGCCGGGGGATTTCTTCTTGTATCTCCAGCGCATGGCGGAATGCAAGACGTACACTGCTCCATGCAAGTGGCTGGTGTCGTATAATCTCACTTCGTTACTGTTCCCTACATTCTCAGTAACACGCTTCGCGCTGTATGTCCCGGATAGTGGCGTGTAAGCAATAAGCTCACTTCTTTCTCTTCAGCCTTATCAGAGTTTTATAAATGATATATCCCAGACATCCTCCCAGCGTATTCGTCACTACATCATCCAGCTGACTGTATCCTCTGGCAGTGATATACTGCAGCACTTCTATCATTACTGAACAACCTGCACTGATCAGAAAAATTCTCTTCCACTGCGCCAGCCTCCTGTCCGCCAGAGGAAGCAGAATTCCCAACGGCAGAAACATGATCACATTCTCGATCACGTATGCATGGGCCTGCCAGGTAGTTCCCCAGGTTCCCAACAGTCCCTGTTCTATAGACCTTCTGGTCTCCGGAGTTCTGGAAAAAAAGGTCTGCACCGCCAGCACCGTCCCATAAAGAAATAGCATGAAAAAAACTGCCAGTTTCTTCGTATCACTTTCCGCTTTTCTTCTCTTCCAGACCAAATACATCACCATAACCGCCACCATCCCGGTCAGAATTCCCTGTGGGATGTAGGAAATCGGCTGTTTCATGTCTGTCAGAAGATATTTAAATAATTCCATATGCATGCCTCATCTCGTTCTGTCTTATATTATTTTTCGTCTCGTGATCTATGTCCTATGCTTTCTTCCCTACTGCTGCAGGAAGGAAAAAGTTAATGGCTTTACTGATCAGACAAGCCATAATTGCTGTAATACACACAGCCAAAATCAGCCTGATCTCATCTGCAGCAGTTATTCTATCCAATATAGTCCCAATATTCCGCAGTATAGGCTTATTAATCAAAAAAACAGTCATTGTATTTTGTCCAAGATAAGAAATTATTTTGTTCCCCGGCAGATAAGATTCCACAAGTTTTGAAAAAAAGTAAATGAATATAAACCCACACAATGAACTTATTAAAAAATATGCCGGATTTCCGATTCTCCCGGAAGCCATCAGAACATAGGATTTCGCATTAACAGGATTTAAGCGGTACACCAGTGTACCTGCAGCTCCCACAATTGTACCTGCGATCATGATGCCCAGGCTCCACTTTTTATCTGCCCATTTTTTTATCAGATAACCAGTCAAAATAAAAGCAGCGGCCATAAAACTAATATTTATACACCATGGATATCCTTCTTTTATCTCCGGCAGATAAGCTCCCACTAAGAACACGCTAGTTACAAATAAAGGAAGTAAACTGCTCTTTCTGATTTTTATCAAAATCTGTGAAATGAAATACGCAATAAACATTGTCGGCAAAAACCACAATGATGTCAACGATCCTGCACTGGAAATCGATGGATAACTTCCATAGCAGAGCTTTACAAGATTTCCAGATGTCAACGACGAATACACCAATCCCCAGACTATGTATGGAACCAGCAATCCCCGGACTTTCTTTTCCACTAATTTTAACGACAGTTTCTTTTCCGACAATGTCAAACCTGATATAATGAAAAATAGCGGCATATGAAAGGAATAAATCCAGTTTTTCACCGGATCATTAAAAGCATTTGCATGTCCGGCAATAACAAGCAGTATGGCAAATGCTCTCATATAGTCAATATATGTCTTACGGTTCATTGGAATATTATACGCTTCGTGTCTGCGCTTCCGTTACTGAAAACTTATAAAAAGTTATAAACTTCTATGTTCCATTCCTACTT
>ERZ772821.2034-NODE-2034-length-11023-cov-3.546225_pt1 | contig 11023 bp, 10 predicted proteins | sample MGYA00580859_ERZ772821 | MGnify/ENA primary metagenome ERZ772821 (study PRJEB29015, sample SAMEA2737674) | human gut metagenome | biome: human gut; feature: human-associated habitat; material: faeces | place: China | collected 2012 ...
TAACTCAATTCTATCACTATATCTTTCCGCATTTCACTTTTTTGTAGTAACTTTGTTCGCGAAACATGATATGGAAGGATTTGGACTGATTACAAGCCACAATAAAAAATTGCTGAAACAGCATTTTGTTCGACATTCTCCTGCTTTAATGTATTTAATTGTTTAGGTATAAATATTTTAATGTAGGCTTTTTTATTGATGTCGGAGTAGGCCTCTGGGGGACACCCCTTTCGGGACGGGTCCTTTTCTTTTTGTGTGCAAGCAGATTAACCGAAAATACAGAACAGACATGAATTTAGCCATAGTGGGAACCGGGTATGTCGGGCTCGTGTCGGGAACCTGTTTCGCCGACATGGGGGTGAACGTCACCTGCATCGACATCAACGAACGGAAGATAGAGGAACTGCGCCGCGGGGTGATTCCGATATACGAACCGGGCCTGGAGGAGATGGTGTTGCGCAACGTACAGGCGGGGCGGCTCCGTTTCGGAACCGACCTTTCGCAGGGGATAGACGATTACGACGTCATCGTGTGTGCGGTGGGTACCCCTCCCGGCGAAGACGGCAGTGCGGATTTGCAGTACGTGCTCGAAGTGGCCCGCACGGTTGGGCGTCATATCGGCGGATATACGCTTTTCGTAACCAAAAGTACCGTTCCGGTCGGAACGGGCGAACTGGTGCGGGCGGCCATCCGCAGAGAGCTTGACCAACGGGGGATGAATGTGGAGTTCGACGTCGCTTCCAATCCCGAATTCCTCAAAGAGGGGGCGGCCATCAAGGACTTCATGGAACCCGACCGGGTGGTGGTCGGCGTCGACAGCGGCCGGGCCCGCACGATTATGGAGCGGTTGTACAAGCCTTTTATCGAGAACGGGCGTTTGCTGCTTTTCACCGATATTCCTTCGGCCGAAATGATAAAATACGCTTCGAACGCCATGCTTGCCACGCGTATCTCCTTCATGAACGACATCGCCAATCTGTGCGAGAGGCTTGGTGCGGATGTCGATATGGTGCGTCAGGGGATGGGAGCCGACCCGCGTATCGGGCCGAAGTTCCTCTACCCGGGCATCGGTTACGGCGGAAGCTGTTTCCCGAAGGATGTGAAGGCGCTGGTGAATACGGCGCGCAGCAACGGGTACGACATGAAGGTGCTGCGGGCGGTCGAAGAGGTTAACGGGGCGCAGAAAAGGTTGCTTTTCGAGAAGTTCAGAGCCTATTTCCGCGGCGACATCGCCGGTCGGCGGGTGGCCGTATGGGGCCTTTCGTTCAAACCGGAGACCGACGACATGCGCGAAGCGCCTTCGGTGGTCATCATTGAACACCTGCTTCGTGCCGGATGCGAGGTTTGTGCCTACGACCCGGTTGCATCGGAGGAGGCACGCCGCATCCTCGGTGACGGTGTCTGCTATTGCCGGGATAAGTACGAAGCAGCGGAGGGGGCCGATGCCCTGATGCTGGTTACCGAGTGGCAGGAGTTTCGCATGCCCGACTGGTGTGCCGTGCGGAAAGCCATGAGGACGCCCGTGGTATTCGACGGGCGTAATATATACAACGGCGAAGAGCTTGCTGCCAAGGGATTTGCATACTGTTCCATCGGACGCAGATGACGGGCGGCGGCCTTCGTGCATTGGTGCGGCGTGCGGCATGTGAGTGCTGCCCGCCGTTCTTTGTAGGGAACGGCTTCGAGGGCCGAAGGGATGACCCGGATTCGGCGTATTACAAGCTGCCGCCGAGAAAACCGAGTACGAAGATAGAGGCGACGGCGAAGAGCATGCCGACGGTTTTCCGTCCGTCGAGTTTCTCACCGAAAGCCGCGATGCCGACGAGCGTGGTCAGCAGGACTACGCTGATGTTGTAGATTCCGTAGAATGTGCTGGATGAGAAATATTTGAGTCCGTGCATCAGACCGAATGTCACGAAATAGTTGAAGGTACCCAGGCAGAGACCGCCGGCTATGCTTTTCCAGCGGAATCGGAATGCCTCGCGTCCCTCTTTCGCGGCATAGTAGGCGACGGCCCCTAAAAAGGCGGCGGAGAAGAGCATGATTTCGAATACGGGATAATCCGTTTCGTAGCACCCTTCGGTCTTGATGAGGTGTTGAGATGTTTTCATGCATACCGCAATGAAGCCCACGGAGAGGAATACGCCGACCGGCAGCAGAACGGTCTTGAGCCGTTCGTTTCTGCCCGTTGCCGTATCCGGCCCCTTGTCGTGCGGACGGTAGATGATGAATACGAAGGCGAGCATTACGAGGGCCGTGCCGAGAAGTTCCCAGCCTGTGATGCGTTCGCCGAGGAAAAGGGCGGCCCAGACAATCGGCAGTATCACCGATGTGCGTGAGGCCATGGTGGTGATGGATACGCCTACCCGTCGGGTAGAGGCGGCCATGAGGTCCATCGAGCCGAAGTAGAGCGCTCCTGTTATCAGGGCCAGGTACCACCAGCCGTTTCCGCCGAAACCGCCCGCGTCCGCTGCCGCGAGATACCGTCCGCCGGAGAAGAGGGCGATGATGAGGGCGAAGGCGTAATTCGTCATGATGGCCTGCGGAATATAAATCTTTTTGACGTTGAAGAATTTCAGCGCCAGCATGATGAGCGACATGGCCGCTATGGCGAGGAGCAGGTATTGCATGGTCTGTATCGTTGTTTCCGTCTTGGACAGGAGAACCGGGATGCCGGCCCTCCTGCCCGACAAAGATAGTGCGAAAAGTTCGGTAAACGCTCCGCCTTTCCGGACTTTGTCCGTGTGCGGGCGGCGTGTCCGGAGTAAAAATAAGAGGAGGAACGGCATGAGCTTCCGTTCCTCCTCCTCGTGTATGGCTGCCGCGTTTACGTTGTCTTTCCGGCTACGAGGCGGTTGGCCCTTTCGGCCGCGATGTGGATGTTCGCGCAGATGTTTTCTTCGCCGACGAGCCGGTCGATGCCCGCTTTGAGAAGCGTCTCCCTGACCGACGGGTTCACGCCGGAGAGGATGACCTCGATGCCCTCTTTTCGGGAGGCCCGGATAAGGTTGGAGAGGTTATGCAGTCCGGTAGAGTCGATGAAGGGAACTTTGCGCATGCGGATGATGCGGACTTTCGACTTCTCGCCCATGGTGTGCATCACGTCGTCGAACTTGCTGGCGATACCGAAGAAGAAGGGGCCGTCTATCTCGTAGACTTCGACGCCTTCGGCGACCTCCACCTTGTCGTCGCGGTGGTTGCTCTCGGCATCGGCCGTCATGTCTATCTGGTCGTGGATGACCGAGATGTTGGTGCTCTCCATGATGCGCCGCATGAACAGGACGACGGCCATCAGCAGACCGGCGGCTATGGCGATGGTCAGGTCGAAGACGACCGTGAGCAGCAGGGTGGTGAAGAGTACCGCGATGTCCGCTTTGGGATTTTTCATCATGCCGCGGATGGTGCGCCATTCGCTCATGTTGTAGGAGACGATGACGAGTACGCCTGCCAGACAGGCCATCGGGATGTGGCGGGTGAGCGGCGAGAGGAAGAGCAGGATGAGCAGCAGGACGACGGCGTGAATGATACCGGCCACCGGGGTACGGCCGCCGTTGTTGATGTTGGTCATCGTGCGGGCGATGGCGCCCGTCACGGGGATACCGCCGAAGAACGGCACGACGATGTTGGCGGCGCCCTGTGCGATGAGTTCCGTATTGGAATTGTGGCGGTCGCCCGTGACGCCGTCGGCCACCGTGGCCGAAAGCAGCGATTCGATGGCGCCGAGCATGGCGATGGTGAAGGCCGGTGGCAGCAGGCCGCGGATGGTCTCCAGATTGAAGGAGAACCCGGCGGGGGCCGGTATGGCGGGGTTGATGCTGTAACGGTCGCCGATGGTCTCTATCGTATCGATGCCGCAGTACCTTTTGAGCAGGTAGGAGGCGACGGTAACGAGGATGATGGCCGCGAGCGACCCCGGTATCTTGCGCGATACCTTGGGCGTCAGCAGAATGATGAGGATGCTCACCAGGCCGATGCCGAGGGCCCAGAGGTTGGTGGTGTCGAAGTGCTGGAAGTAGACCGCCCATTTGCCGATGAAGTCTTCCGGGACGGCTCCGTCGATACGTAGACCGAAGAGGTCTTTTATCTGGGTGGAGAATATCGTCAGAGCAATACCAGCCGTGAAGCCCACGATGATGGGATAGGGGATGAATTTGATGACGACGCCGAGTTTGAAGAGTCCGAGCAGGACAAGGATGATGCCGGCCATGACGGTGGCGATGGCGAGTCCTTCGATGCCGTACTGGCTGATGATGCCGGCGACGATGACGATGAAGGCTCCCGTGGGGCCGCCTATCTGGACGTTGCTGCCGCCGAGGAACGAGACGATGAAGCCGCCGATGATGGCGGTGATGAGTCCCTTTTCGGGCGAAACGCCGCTGGCTATGCCGAATGCGATGGCGAGGGGGAGGGCGACGATGCCGACGATGATGCCGGCCATCAGGTCGGCGGTGAATTTCCGGCGGTCGTAGTTTTTCAGCGCCGTGAAAAGTTTGGGTTGGAAATCGATGGTGTGTTTCACGATAACGGATGTTTGTCAGGGTTAGTTTTGTTAAGGCGGCGCAAATATAACAAAATATATTCGATGAAAACCGAAAGCGGCTGTCGGGCAGCATCCCGGCCTGCGGTCGCAGGAGCGATTCGGTTGAACGGATATGGTTAGATGTATTCAATGGACCCTTTCTGCGTCTGTCGGGTGTTCCTCCGGTTTATGGGCGTGTTGCGATTGGAGAGTGGTAAATGCCCGTGGAGTGAATGAGATGACCGGACGGGCGGCCCTCTTCATCGGATGCTGTTTGTCGATGTACCGGGTATCGGGAGTGCCTTGTTGCCGGCCGGGGTGACGGAACGGAAGGGTAATATTTTGACGATTAAGCGAATGAATTAATATTTTATTATTATCTTTCAAGTGCGATACCTCGAAAAAGATTGATGGGATTATGCGAAAACTCTTGTTGCTTTTCTTGTTTTTAGGCGGCGCCGTGTTTGCCGGGGCGCGCGAGCAGTGGGTAACGGGGCATGTGTTTATCCGCAGTACGATGCAAGCCATGCCATTCGCTTCGGTCTGGCTGCTGGACCCGCAGACGGGAGAGCCTGAATATGCGGCGTTTACCTCCGTAGACGGTTGGTACGACTTCGGCAATGTCGAGATGGACCGGGCCTATCTTTTGAAGGTTACTGCGCCGGGCTGCGAAACGGTGACGAAAAAGATAAAACCCCGATATGATGCGAATGTTCAACCGAACATCACCTGCAATATCGCGCTGGAACGCACGCCGGACGCGGGGATGTTGATGCCGGCGGCCATGTACGTTCCGGCAGAGATTGCCCCCGATGCCGTTACCATAGAGGATGTGTATGGACATATTCCCGGAGTCATTTATGAGGACGGTTTCTTTACCGACGCAAACGGAGCGAATGTACGTATCCTATTCAATGGATATGTCATGTACAGCAGTTCATATGAGGAGCTGTGCGAGCTTGTGACCGCTAAGGATATTGTCAGCATAGACTATTACGACCTGAGCGATACGGATTCGCCGTATTATGCCGGCGTTCTCGATTTCAGGATAAATATTCCAGGCAATGACGCGTTGGCTATTACGGAACCGTTGATGGAGAATCCTTCCTGGGATATTTAGAGATTCCGTCCGTGGTCGGGGCGTGCAGGATGCGGTTAGTTCTTCGGAAAGGCTGCGGTATGCAAAACGGAAGAGACAGCTTGATGTATCGGGCATTTTCTCTTTCGCAGGCCGTTGCCGGCGTCCCGCACGGCTTGTCGAACACGTACCGGAAAAGAGGCAGGTAAAATTGATTTGGACTCCATGAAAAAATCGAAGTTCTGTATATTGTTCGTCCTGTTCGTAATTGCGGCGAATATCGCCGCGGTGGACGCCCAGATTGTATTGAAAGGGAAGGTCACGACCCGGGAGGAGGAACCGGTCGCTTTCGCTGCCGTCAGCCTGCGGGGGATGAGGGACACCACGCGGCTGGTCGAAACGGCGGTAACGGACATGCAGGGGAATTACGCTTTCGGGAAACATCGCGAGGGCAAATACCTGCTCACGATACAGTCTCTGGGGTTTCGCACACTGAACGATACCGTGCATATCAGAAGGTCGTCTTTGGGCAATACGTATGAGATGCGCAAGGATTATCTCCTCGAAGAGGAGGCGACGGCGATAGACGATGTGGTGGTCGTGGGGACGAACGTGACCCACTATCTCGACCGTACCGTTTACCGGGTGACCAATGCCGACCGCAGGACGGCCGTCACGGGCCTCGACCTGACCAACAAGGTGCCGCAGGTTACGCTCGACCGTATCAACGAGACCGTCTCGTCGAGCGACGGGGCCGTCACGATTCTCGTAAACGGCATCGCGGCTTCGGCACAGGAGCTGAAGACGATTAGTCCGGAGGAGGTCGGTCAGATAGAGTATTACGACCTGCCGCCCATACGGTACGGCGGCGGGAATGCGGTGCTGAACATCGTTACCCAAGAGGTCAGGGACGGCTTCTACGGAGGCATCGATTTGAAACATGCCGTTCCGGTCCGATGGCTCAACGACAGTTTTTACCTGCGTTACAACCGCGGCCGCAGCCAGCTGACCTTCCGCTATTATGCGAGCTGGCACAAGTCGGACGCACAGTTTGTGGACGATGAGTACCGGTATGCGCTGAACGGGACGGATTATGCCCAATATCTCCATACTTCGGGCGGTTACAGGAGTTTCTATAACGATTTCAATCTCAAATACACCAACCAGCTTCAGGACAAGTACGTCTTTCAGGCGACCTTCTATCCCAGTCTGCGGAATAATGAAAACCATTACGATTCGCAGATAGAGTTTTTGGAGGGTGCGGCCGGGATGCAGCGGTACGGCAATTACAGGACGGAGTCCAAAATATTCAATCCGACGCTCGACCTCTACTTCTGGAGGCAGTTGGGCCGGAAACAGGAGCTCATCATGGCTATCACGGGAAACTATTTCGATTCGGGGCTGGATACCCGTTCGAGCGAGTACGATTCGGCGGACGACCGTCCCGTATTCGAGGATTTCCTGACTGTCGACGGCCGGAAATACTCGGCCATCGGACAGGCGCTTTACATCAAGAATTTCGAGAAGGTCGCGTTTTCGGTAGGCGAACGCTTTGCGTACGAGTCCAACATCGCGCATACGGCCAGCTGGCTGTCGGGCGACCGGCAGGAGCGGACGACACGGATGAACAACTACCTTGCGGCCGAAGTGTCGGGCAAGATAAAAACCAGGTTCTCGTACCGTTTCTCTTTGGGGGTTATCGCCAGCCGTACCGTAACGGCCGGCAACGATTCGTGGCAGTGGGTCTTCGCTCCGAATGTCATCGCCGGCTATCAGATATCGTCTTCCTTCATCGTCAAGGCGGGATTCAGCCAGGCCAATACCTCGCCGAGCCTCGGCATGCTCGACGACCGGATTGCCATGATAACCCAAAATATCGTTTCACGCGGCAATCCGTCCCTGAAGAACGGATTCCGGAACTCGGCATTCATCGGTACGGGATATACCAACAAGTGGCTGAATATCAACGTCACCTGCCTCTACGGATATGCGAAGAACCCCATTAATTATTACTATCGGCAGGATGGGGCCCGGTATGAGTACATGCCGGTCAATGACAAGTCCAGCGAGACCTGCGGAATCAATTACGCTTTGCAGCTCACCCCGTTTGAAAACGACATCCTGACGATTAAACTGCAGGGCGGCGTTTATTACACGAATCTGAATTCCGGTGTCTTGGGAAGGGTAGGTTATCTGCGAATTCCTTTAAGCTACTATATACAATTCGCCTGGAAGAACCTTTCGGCATTTTATCAGGGCAACATCGTTACCGGAAACATGGTACCGCCGATGATAGTGTACAGCGACCTGGGTTCCGGAATCGGAATAATCTACAAGTATCGGAATTTCGCCTTCTCCCTATCCTGCGCCAATTTCCTGATTCGTCCGGAGTCCCGGTCGCATACCATAGACGGAAGCGCCGTTTGGCGCAAGAGCACGGGCAGTCAGAGGGATTCGTACAATCGGGTGATGCTGGGAGTGAGTTATAACTTCGGCCGGGGCCGGGTCTATAACGAAGCCGAAAGGCATATCAGCAACAGGGATGAGGATTCCGGATTATAGGTTTCGGTCGTTTCAACCTGTCGGTCTTTTTATTTCACCACTTCGCCGCGGACGAATACCGCTACCGGTCGGCTGTTTCCCGTATTGGAGTATATCTTCACGTTGTTGTTGAAGGGCCCCGTTTCGTTTTTCGGGTTGTAGGTTATTTCAAAAGTGCTCGACTCGCCCGGCATGAGGGGTTTGCGCGGATACTTTACCGAGAGGCAGGTGCAGCTCTGTTCGGTGCGGGTGATGACGAGCGGGGCCGAACCGGTGTTCGTAAAGACGAAAACCGCGGTTTGCGGCTCGCCTTTGAAACGGAGCGTTCCGAAATCGTGCTCCATGCGGTCGAAAGAGAGTTCGGGCGCCGGCTCCTGTTTCTGTTCCGTGCCGGATGCGTGCACGGCGGCAGGCACCGCCGTAGCTGCGTTCATGCCGCCGGTTGTGCCGAGTATCAGTGCCGCAACTGCGGCCGTGAGGATTGCGTACATCTCCGTTTGCTGTTTTGACCGGGCATCCGGAGCGCTGCGGTTTCCTGAGAAGGAAACGGGCGCAGACCCGTTCGTCCGGAATGTGATATTTCTTGTCTTGCGGGCAGCGTAGGTCGGGAACCCGTACAAGGACGGAGGACCGTCTTCTCGGGACCTTTCTTATTGGAGGCGGAAGACGTAGGTTATCGTACCCGTTTGTACCGCGTTGGCTTCGCTCGGCGAGAACCGTGCCTGCCGTGCCGCTTGCAGAGCCGCATCGAGCAGTCTGGCATCTTGGGTCGTGGAGCCCTGCGGATGGAAGGCCGTGTTCTGTACGCGCCCCTGTGCGTCCACGGTGATTTCGATGATGACGATACCCTGTGCGTCGTTGGATTCGTAGGCCGGTTTCGGCAGGCTGCCTATCGCCCGGCGCCCTTTCAGGTCGAAGGAGATGCCTTCGTTTCCCGTTCCCGTACCGGTACTGCTGCCGTCACCGCCCGATTCGTGCCCGCGATTTCCGGCCGTCTGTGCGCCGGAGCCCTGCGAAGAGGCATTCGAGGAGGTGCTCCTGCCCGGGAAAAGGGCGCGGCGGTTCACCTGCCGTTCCTGTTCGGCAGGGGTATGCTCCGTCTGCTGCTGGCGCTGGCTGCCCGTCGTAATGACCGGTGCCGGTTCCGTCTCCTGCGTAAGATACTCTTCCTGCGAGGTGTCCGGCCGGCTGGCCGCCTCTTCGGTTTCGGACAGTGCCACGTTCTGTGTACCGCTCCCGTCGCTGTCGTCGCCGAAGTCGATGAGGATGCCTTCGGCGGGACGTTCGTACTCCGTCCGGAACGACACGAACAGGCTCACCGCAAGGAATGTGGCGAGGTAACACGCCGCGGCGATGAGGCCCGCGCGCCTGCCTGTCCGGTTATTATCGGGAGCGTAATAGTACATGTGCCTGTCAATTGGGACTCGTGGCCAGGATGAGCGTCCACTTGTTGTCCTTGGCGATGTTCATCACTTTCACCACGTTGTCGATGGGAACGCTCTTGTCCGCGTGCAGCGACAGGGTAGGCTGTTCCGCACCTTCGAGTTTTCCGCGCAGGATGGTCTCCAGGTCGTCGAACCGGACGGGAACCGTCTCTACGTAATATTGCAGGTCGGAGGTGATGGAGACCGTGGTATAGGGTTTCTCCTTTATCTGGTTGTTGCTCGTGGGAAGAGTCAGTTTCAGCGCGTTGGGGTTGATGAGCGTGGTGGCTATGAGCATGAACACCAGCAGCAGGAACATCAGGTCGGTCATCGAGGCCGAGCTGAACGCCGAATTGACCTTTGAGCCTCTTCTGATAGCCATGGCCTTATTTCTTCTTATCTACCGGTTGGTTGAGGATATCCATGAAAGCGATGGAGTTGGCCTCCATCTGGAAGATGAGCTTTTCGATACGCGCGATAAGGTAGTTGTAGCCGAAGTAGGCGGGAATACCGACGATAAGGCCGCCCACGGTGGTAATCATGGCCACGTACATGCCGCTGGATAGGATGCTCATATCCACTACGCCTCCCGCCATGGACATGTTCATGAAGGCCTGTACGAGCCCTATCACCGTTCCGAGAAAACCAATCATCGGGGCGCCTCCCGAGATGGTGGCCAGAGCCGGCAGACCGTTTTCGAGTTTGGAGACTTCGAGGTTGGCGACATTCTCGATGGCGTTCTGCACGTCGGTCATGGGACGCCCGATGCGTTCGATGCCCTTGTCTATCATCCTGGCGATGGGGGTATCGGTCGATTTGCAGAGGTCTACCGCCGCCTCCATTCTTCCTTCGTAGATGAAGTCGCGTATCTTGTTGATGAAGTTCTGGTCTATCTTCGATGCCTTGCGGATGGCGATGAAGCGTTCCACGAAGATGTATATGGCCAGTGCCCCCAGCACCAGCAGTACCCACATCAGCCAGCCTCCGGCAAGGAACAGTTCCCCGAACCCCATCGTTTTGGGCTGTTCGGCAACGGCAGCGCCCGCTGCCTGCAAAAATATCGTCATAGTGTAAGCCTGTTAAGTTGTTATCGGGTTTTCTTTTGCTGTGTTTCGTATGCCGTGCGGTCCGAAACCGCATAAGGCTCCGCAAATTTAAGAAACATATTTCAATTTCATGAACCGTACCCCTGCTTTCAGCCTGTGAAGGCGATGTCGTCCCTTCGGTAGGGACGGATGTTGCGACCGCTGCGGATTTGTCGTATCCCGTGCCGTATTACGGTCGGACGGTGACTGCCGTTCCGCCGGAGACGTTACTGGCCGGATTCCCGTTCCGCCGGAGCAGCCGGTTCTTCGGCTGCTGTCGTACGTGCCTCCTCTTCGCGGCGGCGCTGCATCTCCTCGCGCATGCGTCGTCGCCGCTCCTCGCTCTCCTCCCGCCGTTGTTCTATACGGCTTTTGG
>ERZ772821.2039-NODE-2039-length-11004-cov-5.158827_pt1 | contig 11004 bp, 10 predicted proteins | sample MGYA00580859_ERZ772821 | MGnify/ENA primary metagenome ERZ772821 (study PRJEB29015, sample SAMEA2737674) | human gut metagenome | biome: human gut; feature: human-associated habitat; material: faeces | place: China | collected 2012 ...
GTAGTGTTTCTGGATATTTATATGAATGGTTCTAACGGGATTGATACAGCAAAAGAACTTCGCAGGTCAGATACTGACTGTCTGCTAGTCTTTACAACAACTTCCACTGACCATGCATTAGAGGGATTTCAGGTCCGGGCTCTCCACTATCTTGTAAAGCCCTACAGTGAAAATGATATTTCCGTACTGGCAGATGAAATCCTTTCCCGCATCCCGGATTCCGGGAAATACATAGATGTAAAGGTAAACGGCAGTAATATTCAGATTCCCTTCCGGAAAATAATCTACGCAGAGCATTTTTCCCATATGATCCACATCCACACTGCCGGTGAAAGGGAACTGGTCACCCGCCAGTCCTTTGATTCCTTCATAACCTCCCTGAAAATGGACTCACGTTTCTATCAGTGTAACCGGGGCGTTGTGATCAATCTGGAGCATGCCGTTGATTTTGACGGATCAGGCTTTCGCCTTGATAACGGAAGCAATGTCCCTGTCAGCCGGAAGCTGCTCAAAAACGCCAGACAGACATTTATGGAATTTCTGTTCCAAAGGAGGTCCTGAAATGACTGACATACTTCGCCCTGTACTTGAACTTTCCGTAATCATTCCCGGTATACTGCTGGTATATCTGCCTGTAAAAAGCTATCTGAGGCAGGCCCCGCTTAAGCTGACCGCATGGCTTCTCCCTCTTCTTCTGGGAATCTGTATTTTGGGAGGAGCGGTTTGCTGTGCCCTCTACCTTCCCACCAGATGGGTCCTGTTTCCTCTGCTGCCTGTCATTATGCTCATTTACCATAAAACGTTAACAATCTCTGTCTTTCACAAATAAAATTTCCGGTATCTGATTATGCTTATATGCATATATGAGCAGTTCATCTACCGAATATTTCTTTTTCTCATTTTCATAAACGTTCTTCTCCTCAGATTCTGGATTCTCTCTGCCATCCAGCCATAATACTCCACATTGTCATAATTGTTCAATTTTTATCATACCAGATATTTCATTGCGCCAGTAAATGACACGCTGAATAGATATATTGACAGGCCAAATATTTTCACGTAAACTTTATATTGTAAACCTATTTTAAATTTTAAGTTGACATTTTATACTTTTATATGTTAAAGTGATACCCGTACAAAAAATCACAGGGAAGGTATTATTATCTATGAATTCCGAATTATATGAAAAAGATGCTCCTGTTCTTTCCAGAGAGGATGCGATCGCTGTTTTAAATACCCCGAATGAAGAACTTGATGCGCTGATCGATCGTGCAAAGAGTTTACGATACAAATATAAAGGAAATCGTGTAAGCATTCATATTCTTACCAACGCCCGTAGCGGAAACTGTTCTCAGGATTGCGCTTACTGTGCACAGTCCTGTCGCTCTACAGCAGATATTGATAAATACAAATGGGTCGATGAAGAGAAACTGTATCAGGACAATGATTTCGTAAATGATTATCATTTATCCAGACACTGTATCGGTCTGAGCGGCATGAAATTTACAGATAAAGAAATCGAAGAACTTGCCCGCCGGATCCGTAAGATGAAAGAACACGGAACACATCTCTGCTGCTCTATCGGTTTCCTGACAGAAAAGCAGGCCAGAATGCTGAAAGAAGCCGGTCTGGACCGAATAAACCATAATCTGAACAGCAGCCGATCCTATTACCACAACATCTGCAGTACACACACATTTGAACAGCGTGTCCAGAATATCCATATGCTTCAGGGACTTGGATTCGAGATCTGCAGTGGCGGAATTATTGGTATGGGGGAAAGTAAAGAAGATGTAGTTGATATGCTTCTCGAACTGCGCGAGATTCAACCGGAAGCACTGCCCATCAACTTCCTCCTTCCAATTAAAGGAACTCCCCTCGGCAACGCCGATATCTCCATGCTGACAACCGAATACTGCATGAAAGTCCTCTGTCTTGCAAGACTTCTCGTGCCGAAAGCAGACATCCGCTGTGCTGCCGGAAGAGAAGTATATTTCAAAGGTGAAGAAAAAAAACTGCTCAGTGTTGTTGACTCTATCTTTGCTTCCGGTTATCTGACAGAGGGAGGTCAGGGCATTGAGGATACTCTGAAAACCATCACTGACGCGGGATTTACTTATGAGATTGAATCCGCATGATCATACACTTGCTGACAATTGAACACTATTTAACCAAGTGCGGACAATTTTATCTGCACAACAAAAAACTTCAAAAGGAGAGTTCTCTTAACATGAACCAGACAAAAAGCATTGCCGCACCTCACAGCAAAACCTACGAAATAACCATGACCGCACTAATGGCCGCGGTTACCTGCATTCTTGCCCCACTGTCCATCCCCATCGGCCCTGTCCCAATCTCATTCACCAACCTGGCAATCTATCTGTCCCTGTATCTTCTCGGATGGAAAAGAGGAACGATTAGTTATCTGATCTATCTTCTGCTTGGCCTGGTCGGCCTTCCGGTATTTTCTGGATTCACAGGCGGCCCTGCCAAACTTGCAGGTCCTACTGGCGGATACATCATCGGATTTATCGTTATGGCCATCATTGCCGGACTGGTAATTGATAACTGCCATAAGCCATGGATCCAGCTTATCGGTATGATCGTCGGAACGATCGTATGCTACCTCTTCGGAACTATATGGTTCTGCCTGGTTGCAGATTACACTTTCAAAGCTGCTCTCGCAGTCTGCGTAATCCCATTCATCCCGGCCGACCTGGTAAAAATGATCATCGCCATGATCATCGGACCGATGATAAAGAAAAGAATACGGTAATTTTCAGAATCCTAACAGGGGCTGTCGAAAGACAGCCCCTGTATTATTTACTCTTATGAAAAAGTATCGTACAGATCAGTACAGTAAACGGTACAGAAAGCACGATCCCGAAGCTTCCCGCCAGTCCCTATTTCCCACCAATCAGGCAAAGAGCCAGCAGATAGATAATCGCAAAGATATAAATAATGCCTTCTCTGTCCTGGGTATAAACACTGGCAACAGTCGAATCACCGGCAACACTCTGCATAACAATGACTTTCATTCCCGGTTTACATGCAGCACCGAAAAGATATCCGGAACTGCTTGTGATATCGAGACCCTGTTTTTAATTCTCAGATGTTTCAGCTGCTGCATCTGCGAAAGCATCTGCATAGCACCCAAATTTTCAAAAAACAATACAGTTTTCTTATGTTTGACAAACATTTACTTTTTCCTTAACAAATACAATTGTTTGTTAAAATTACAGACACAAAGAGTCAAAAAAGAGACACCGGAAATTTTCCGGCATCCCTTCAGAATTTTTCATCTTATTTTTTCTTCAGCCAGTAGAATCCGTATGCCGGGATATTTACTCCTGCAGCTTCCATCTCCTGTCCGGTGATGAGGTCTTTGTACAGGCCATCTCTTTCGTTGATCCATGCAGTCTTGTCATATTCGCTGAAATTGAACAGACCATAGATCTTGTCTCCGTCGTAGTAACGGCCGATGCAGAGAATGCTGTTATCCCAGGTTTCTACTGTCCAGGTATCAGCATTGGTCATAAATGCTTTCTCTTTCTTGCGGATCTTTTCCAGTTTATCCAGCTGTCCGAAGAGCTGTCCCTCTACTGTTTTTGGATCATCTGCTCTGGCAGCCAGATCCCAGTGCATTGCGCCTCTGTGGATATAGCGGGAATCCTGCACTTTATCCGGGTCATTTTTATAAGAGTAATCATTGACTTGTCCGATCTCATCTCCGCTGTAAAGAACCGGGATTCCGGACTGCATGAACATATATGCATGAAGCATTACATCCATCTGGATTGCTCTCTTCATGGCAGCTTTGTCCTTCTCAAATCCGGCTTTCTCGATTCCGCACATAGAAGCTGTAGTTCCGCAGAATCTGGCATCTCCTGTTACAGGATCCTCATTATAAAGGACTCCGCGGCTGTTGCTTTCCCCTGTATAACCCTGAAAATAATCGTTCAGATATTTCTTATGGGAACGCTCCTCAATACCCTCCTGTTTCAGAGTGGCATAATCCAGACCCCAGCCAATATCATCATGGCAGCGCAGATAATTCAGGAATACATAATCCTTCGGTAAACCATTGACAATATCCAGCTGTTTCTTCAGCAGACTTACATCCCTGGTGGCAACTGTATGCCAGGTTGTTGCCATAGTCGTTACGTTATAAAGCATATGGCATTCCGGTTTCTCTACTGTTCCGAAATAAGGAACTACCTTCTCCGGCTCCATAACAACCTCGCCCAGAAGAAGAATACCCGGGCAAACGATCTCACTGATCAAACGCATCATACGTACAATGGTATGTACCTGTGGCAGGTTTCTGCAGGAAGTATTCAGTTCCTTCCAGATATACGGCACTGCATCGATTCGGATAATGTCAATTCCTTTATTGGCAAGGAACAGGAAATTATACATCATCTCATTGAACACACGTGGATTTCTGTAGTTTAAATCCCACTGATACGGATAGAATGTAGTCATTACATAATGTCCGATCTCAGGCAGCCATGTGAAATTTCCAGGAGCTGTGGTCGGGAATACCTGAGGTACTGTTTTCTCATACAGAGACGGAATATATGAATTATCATAGAAGAAATAACGGCTCATATATTCACCATCTCCCTGGCGGGCTTTTTTCGCCCACTCATGATCCTCGGAAGTATGATTCATAACGAAATCCATGCACACGCTAATGCCTTTCTCATGGCAGGCACCTGTAAGCTCTTCCAGGTCATCCATAGTTCCCAGATTTTCCTGAACTTTCCTGAAATCTGCTACTGCATATCCGCCGTCAGAACGACCTTTCGGAGTATCCAGAAACGGCATAAGATGAATGTAATTAACATTGTTCTTTTCCAGATAGTCAATCTTGCTTTCCACACCTTTCATATTTCCGGCAAAATTATCGATATAGAACATCATGCCCAGCATGTCGTTTTTCTTATACCAGTCAGAATCTGCTTCACGCTTGCTGTCCAGCTTTTTCAGGACATCTGTACGTTCTTCATAGAAGCGGTGCATCTGGTCACATAATTCTGCGAACATGGGGCTGTTTCCATAAAGTTCCATGTACAGCCAGCGCAGCTCGTCCAGTTTCTTCTCGAATCGTGTGTTATAAACTTTTTCTGCTTTTGCAGCCTTAACAACAGCTTTCTTCGTCTGTTCAACCTTTACTGTCTCTGCTTTTTCAACTGTCTTAACAGCGCTTTCCGTCTTCGCTGTTCTTTTCTTTCTTTCCCTCTGATTCACTTTCTTTCCTCCTCGTATCCATCTATTATCGAATCCGATAGATTCTTGCTTCATAAGGACGCAGTACATCTGTCTGCATATTTTCTTCTGTATAATTTCCGATCAGAAGCTCCAGATCCTCTGCTTTCTCAGAAACAGCATAATCAACTGTGTTTCCATAGAAGTTGCAGACTACCAGAAGCTTATCTTCGCCATTATCTCTCAGATATGCGAAGATCTGGTCGTGATCCATATCCAGCATAGTGAACTTGCCATCTGTCAGAACCGGAAGCTCTTTTCTCAGCTGGATCAGTTTGCGGTAATAATTAAATATAGAATCCTCACAGTCTACCTGCTCTGCAGCATTAATCTCTGTATAATTGGGATTTACCTTCATCCACGGTTTTCCGGTTGTAAATCCAGCCTGCTCTGTAGTATCCCACTGCATCGGTGTGCGGGCATTGTCACGGGTTTTCGCATAGATAGATTCCATCAGCTCTTCATGGGTATATCCCTGTGCCCTGCGCTCCTTATACATGCCGAAAAGTTCAATATCACGATATTCCTCAAGCTCATATTTCACATTGGTCATACCCAGTTCTTCCCCCTGGTAAATGTACGGAGTTCCCTGCATTCCGTGAAGGAGTGTTGCCAGCATTTTCGCAGATTCCTCTCTGTACTGACCCTCATCTCCCCATCGTGAAACGATTCTCGGAAGATCATGATTATCCCAAAACAGGCTGTTCCATCCACATCCATAGAGCTCTGTCTGCCACTTATTCCACACTTCCTTGAACTTATGGAATGGAAGAGGAGCCAGATCCCATTTCTCCTTGCCCTCCTGCTGATCCAGACAGATATGTTCGAACTGGAACACCATGGAAAGTTCACTGCCGTCCGGATTGCTGTACAGTTTGGCGATCTCCGGAGTAGCACTCCAGGTTTCACCTACAGAAATCAGATTATCTCTCACAAATGTATGTGCCGTCATTTCTTTTATGTATTCATGAAGCTTCGGACCATTGGATGTGATCTTCTCATCCGGCACTTTTCCCACCAAATCGATAACATCCAGACGGAAACCGCCTACCCCTTTATCGATCCAGAAATTAATGATATCCCACAGCTCCTGTCTCAGCTTCGGATTCTCCCAGTTCAGATCCGGCTGTTTCACAGAAAACTGATGGAAATAATATTGTTCTACTTCCGGTACCCACTCCCATGCAGAACCGCCGAAAGCAGCTTTCATATCATTGGGAAGTACTCCCTCTTTTCCATCACGCCATACATAGTAATCATGATAAGGATTTTCCCTGCTCTTTTTCGCTTCTATAAACCATTTATGTTCATCGGAAGAATGATTCAGTACTAAATCCATTACAATATAAATGCCATGTTCCCTGGCTTTCCCGATAAGTTCTTCCATATCTGCCATGGTTCCGAACATGGGATCCACATCACAGTAATCAGAAATATCATACCCATTATCATCCTGAGGAGAACGGTACACCGGGCAGAGCCAGATACAGTCTATCCCCAGTTTCTCCAGATAAGGCAGCCTCTTAATAATTCCCTGGAAATCTCCAAATCCATCTCCATTGGTGTCCTGAAAACTTCTTGGATATATCTGATATATTACGGCACTTTTCCACCAGTCTTTTTTTAACATATCAACTCTCCTTTGACATCTGCTGTATCGGTTATTGTCAGTTTTATTTCTTCAGTTCATATCTGGTAACATCCATCTCTACTTTTCCATCTGCAAAGAAAGAAATGCCATCTGCTTCAATATCTGTATAGATCGTAGCTGTCAGTACATGCTCTCCGTCATTGACAAAAATCTCTGCGCTGTAACGGTCCAGGATCAAGCGGAGTTTGATTTCTCCGTTCCGGCTGTTCACCTTGCTTCTTCTCTGATGAATGATCGCTCTTCTGGAACCAGAGAATTTACGGTCGATCTTCAGCACAGATTCATAGGGACGGAAACTTACTGCCGTATGATACTGCTCATTCTGGGCAAAACGTACTGCAAATTTCTTATAAATATCCTCTGTATCTCCCGGACGAAGTGTAAGTTCCAGATCTACACATCTTCCGGATACACCATCCAGTTTCAGATCATTTTCAAATGTTACATTTTTATATTCTACTTTATCTGTACGAAGGTTCTCGATCTCTCTGACCGGCTTCTGGATCAGACGGCCATCTTTAATCGAAAGTTCTCGCGGAATACTCATCTGTCCGAACCATTTGCCCTTCGGAATACGATTGTTGCTGCAGGTATCCCAGTTCTGCATCCAGCCGATCATGATCCTTCTTCCGTCCGGTGCTTCCACAGTCTGCATTGCATAGAAATCAATTCCATAATCTACAGCCTGATCACTCTCAGGAATAAATGTTTTCGTAGTCTCATCGAATTTACCGATCAGACAAAGTGTTCCATCTCCGTTGTGATATTCAAAATCTTTCGGAAGCATATCCTGAGGGCTTACCAGCACAACGTCCTTTCCATCCAGGGAAAAGAAATCCGGGCATTCCCACATTTTTCCGAAGTTTCCGTCATTGGACAGCATGACGGATTCAAATTTCCAGTTATATCCATCCTCACTTCTGTACAGCAGAATACGTCCGCCTGTTCCATCTACCCTGTCATTCACAGTTACGCAGCGGTAAGAACCATCCTCACATTTCCACATCTTCGGATCACGGAAATCAAACGGGCTGCTGTTCTCCGGCATATCCTCTACTGTAAGAATCGGGTTTCTCGGATCTTTTTCATAATCCATTCCATCACCTGTAGCAAGACACTGGGTCTGGATATCACGGACACCGCCATCCGGCTGAGCTTCTTTGCGCACCCCAGTGTACATAAAGAGCTGCTTACCGTCCGGGAGCTCTATGGCACTTCCGGAAAAACATCCAACATAATCGTACGGCATGTCCGGTGCAATAGCTGAAGGCAGGTACTCCCAATGAAGGAGATCATCGCTTACCACATGTCCCCAGTGCATAGGTCCCCACTGACTGTCATATGGATAATACTGATAATACAGATGGAATTTATCTTTATAATAGGAAAAACCATTGGGATCATTCATCCAGCCCACTCTTGGAGATAAATGAAATTCCGGTCTCTCCTGGTCTGTAATGTTCTGTGCCATCGCCTCTTCATATCTTCTGGCATCGCGTAATGTCTGACTTGTCATAATCTATCTCCTTAATATCAGGCGAAAATTCCTCTTTTCGCCATTTCCTCAATATAGTAGTTAAGGGGTCCAAAAACATAAATTGCCTTTGGGCCCCATGTAACTTTATTTATCAGCCTTTTACAGCTCCGGAAGTAACACCTTCCACAATATATCTCTGCAGGAACAGATATAATACCAGGATTGGAAGCATAGCCAGAAGGAGGGCGGCCATTACCAGTCCCAGGTCTGTAGAATATGTACCATAGAATGCCTGTGTGGCGATCGGAAGTGTATACAGCTCTTTACGTGCAAGCACAAGACTTGGAAGAAGGTAGTCATTCCAGAATGCCATGGCATCAATAATTGCTACAGTTGCGATGGTTGGTTTCAGAAGCGGAAATACGATTTTCCAGTATGTCTGCCATCTGTTGCATCCATCAATATATGCGGCTTCTTCCAGTTCCATCGGAATGCTGGTATGAATCGCTCCGTGGAACATGAAAGTTGCCATAGAAAGAGAGAATCCAACATGCATGAAAATCAGTGTCACACGGCTGTTAAGGATACCAAGGATACCGCCATAGAGAGATACCAGCGGGATCATCAGAACCTGGAAAGGAATCACCATGGAAGCGATCATTGCAGAGAACAGCAGTGCGCATACTTTCCAGTTATTACGTACGATTACGAAGGCAGTCATTGCTGCAAGCACGATCGTCAAAATTGTGGAGGTAGTTGTGATGATCAGTGAGTTCGTAAAGGAAGTCGCGAAGTTCATTTTCTTCATTGCATCTGTGAAGTTGGTAAGGATAAATCCATGAGATCCAACCAGTGCCAGCGGATCTGCTGTAATGTCACCTTTGGTCTTAAAGGCATTGATAATAACCATGATAAACGGGAAGATAAACACCAGGAATAAGATGACCAACACTGCTATTGTAATAAAATGGCTTATTTTCTTTTTCTGAGCTGCTTTTTTATTTTCATCCATTATGCTGCCACCTCTCCTTTCTTACCAATATAAACCTGAGTAACACCTACGATCGCGCAGACAATGAACAGAACAAGGGCTTCTGCCTGTCCAACACCGTAGTTCTTATAAGAGAATGCCTGATTGTATACGTGCATGGCTGCCATTACGGAGGAGTTGAACGGCTCGCCCTTTGTTAAGGAAAGGTTCACATCGTATACCATGAAGCATCTTGTGATTGTAAGGAACAGACACTGTACGAAAGAAGATCTCATAAGCGGGATCGTTACGTTGATCGTTGCCTGAGTCTTTGTACATCCATCAATCTGTGCAGCTTCCATAAGGCTCTTGGATACGCTCATGAATCCGGCTACATAGATCAGCATCATGTATCCGGCGTACTGCCATACAGATACGATGATCAGGCAGGCCATTGCACCATTGGTGGTTGCCAGCCAGGAAGTTGAAAGTGCTCCGATAGATAAAGATTTGCCAAGTGCTACGAAAGCACGGTTAAATACGAATTTCCATACATAACCAAGTACAATACCACCGATCAGGTTCGGAATGAAGAAACCTGCACGGAAGAAGTTCTGGCCTTTGATACCGCTGGTCAGAAGGTATGCCAGGAAAAATGCTACTACGTTTACCAGGATTACGGCGATAACTGAGTATATAAATGTACGGCCAAGTGCCTGCCAGTATGCTGTATCCTGAAATGTAGATATATAGTTTGCAAGCCCTACGAAAGGCTTTTCTTTTGAAACACCGTCCCAGCTTGTGAATGTGAGATACAATCCATAAATAAATGGAACAATCACTACCGCACAGAACAGAACTGTGGAAACGCCGGCGAACATCAAGTACTGTTTTACTTTATACTTCATCGTGTTTCTTTCCATATTAACGATCCCCTTTCCCTTTTATTATCCCCGTTTCTCCCTTTTAAGGGAAAGAGGCTGCACGCCGCATGACACTGGCGTGCAGCCTCCCGGGGTGGCATATGCCTTTTATTTAATGTTAGTGCTCTACAGGAGCTGTATTTTTCCAGTAATCTTCAATCTCAGATGCGAATTCTGCACGGTCGATCTGTCCTGCAAGGTATTTCTGGCAGATAGCACCACACACGGAAATGCTGTCATCTGGCATGTAGTTATAGTTACCGATCAACTGGCCGGCATCTGCATATTCTTTTACAGATTTTCCAAGCGGATCAGCTACTTCCAGTTTATTATTAGAGAATGCCGGGATCAGTGCACAGTCATTTACGATGAAGGACTGTCCTTCTTCAGAATCAGCAAGCCATGTAAGGAAGTCTTTTGCTGCCTGACGCTGTTCATCGCTTGTTGCATCAGAAGAGTCGATCATGAAGAATTTGGAACCGCCGCCTACAAGTTTCTCGTTGGAACCGTCATCTGTGTTCTGTGGTATAGGCATCATACCCATGTTTTCGGAGTAGTCATATGCATTAAGCACTGACCAGTCCCAGTTACCGCCGAACATGAATGCGATCTGTCCTTCTGCAAGCATCATTTCTGTTGTCTCACGCTCTGCAGCGATTGCAGAATCTTTTGCGTAGTTGTTCTCCATCATTACATCGAAGAAGTCCATAAG
>ERZ772821.2041-NODE-2041-length-10982-cov-5.026448_pt1 | contig 10982 bp, 8 predicted proteins | sample MGYA00580859_ERZ772821 | MGnify/ENA primary metagenome ERZ772821 (study PRJEB29015, sample SAMEA2737674) | human gut metagenome | biome: human gut; feature: human-associated habitat; material: faeces | place: China | collected 2012 ...
GGTTTCGCGCCGGAGATGCGCGGCCACCCGCGCGCCCAGCTCGTCGATGGAGAAGGGCTTGAGCACGTAGTCATCCCCGCCGCTGGCAAAGCCGCTGAGCTTGTCGGCATCCTCCACGCGTGCGGTCAAAAACAGCACGGGACAGTCCAGATGCTCCCGCAGCGCGCGACATACCGCAAAGCCGTCCATGTCCGGCAGGTTCACATCCAGCAGCACCATATCCGGCGCACAGCAGAGCTTCCTGAGCGCCTCCGCTCCGGTGAGCGCCGTCACCGTCTCGTAGCCCTCCCGCACGAAATAGCGCTTGAGCATGGCGGTGATTTCCGGCTCGTCATCCACGATCATAAGACGGGGCATGCTTCTTTCCTCCCTTTTCCCGGCCGCTCATGCGGCGGTATACCACAAGGCCCGCCCCGCAAAGCAGGAGCGTCGCGCCAAACACCAGCGCGGCAAAGCCGTAGCTGCCCGCGCCCAGCGCGTCGCCCCCGATGGTGGAGGTGAGCACCGAAGGGATGCGTCCTGCCACGGAGATGGCCAGCCATTTGCCCAGGCGCATGTGCGTCAGCCCCGCACAGTAGGTAAGCAGGTCCTTGGGGGTTCCGGGGAACAAAAACACAACGAACAGCCATCCCTCCAGCCTGCGTCCGTTTCGCAGGAGCGGCAGGGCGTCGATTTTCTCCGGTGGAAAAAACGCCTCTACCGCCCGGCGGCCAAAGCGGCGGACCCCCAGAAAGACCGCCGTCCCACCCAGCAGCGCACCCAGCAGGCACAGCGCCGTGCCCTCCGCCGCGCCAAAGGCATATCCTGCAGCAATCTCCAGCGGCTCGCCGGGAATCATGGCTGCGATAATCTGCACGGACATCATGCCCACAAAGGCCGCCCGGCCCCACAATCCCCGCTCGTCCACCCAGTCACGGAAGCGATCCGGGTCCGACAGGAGGGCGAGCATCGGTTTGCCCGCCATGAGGCAGATTGCCGCCATCGCCAGCACAAAGGCGGTCAGTCCCGCGGCTGCGATCAGCCGCCTGCGGCGGTTTCCTCCCGCAGGCGACGAATCGTTCTGTTTCCAACGCATCTGCATCCCCCGCTTATGAAAAAAATCACGGGCGGCTCTTTCCCACAGCCCGTGAAGCCAGCATACCGGAGGATATTCTATTTTTTCTCTACTTTTGGGAGGAGCGTTCCGCTCCAGAGTCCGGCGAAAGCGCAAGCCCCGGCCGCACAGACGGCCGGGGCGGAATACCTTACCAGATGGACACGCGGTCCTCGGGCGCGCGGTACATACCGTCGCCCTCCTCGATACCAAAGGTGGTGAAGAAATCATCGAGGTTCTGCAGCTGGATATTGGCGCGCAGCTTGGAGGGCGCGTGCACGTCCATGGTCAGGTTCAGATTCATATAGGCTTCGGTGGCCTTGTTGCGCCACGCCCTGGCCCAGCTGGTGAAGAAGGCCTCCAGGTCTGGCTCGTCCTCGGTCTGCTTGAGCGCCTCCAGCGCGCAGGACAGGCCGCCCGCATCGGCTACATTTTCCGTCACGGTCAGGGTGCCGTTGACCGTTCCGCCCGCAAAGGGCAGGCCGTCAAATTCTTCGATCATCGCCTGGGACAACTCTTCAAACTTCGCCAGGTCCTCCTTGGTCCACCAGTTGGCCAGCGAACCGTTTTCGTCAAACTTGGAGCCGTTGGGATCGAAAGCGTGGGAAATTTCATGCGCGATGACCGCGCCAATGGCGCCGTAGTTGGCGGAAGCGGACTGCTCCAGGCTGTAGAACGGCTCCTGAAGGATGGCGGCGGGGAAGTTGATGCTGTTGTTGGTGAGCGTGTACATGGCATTGACCGTGTTCGCGCTCAGGGGCCATTCGCTGCGGTCCACAGGCTGTCCGCAGAGGCCGAGGACATACTCCGCCGACGCACGGGTATACGCCATCATGTTATCTACCAGCGTGCCGCCCTCGGAGGCGGGCACCGTCTTGAGCAGCGCGTACATGGGCCTTGCCTCATCCGGGTATCCCACATGGATGCTCATGTGGTCCAGCTTGCGGATGGCCATCTCGCGGGTCTCGTCGCTAAGCCACTCGTTCTCGGTCAGGCGCTGCCTGTAGACATCCACTATCTGCTCCACCATGGCCTGCACGTCCTGGCGCGCTTCCTCGCCGAAATAGGTCTTGCCGTAATAGATGCCCACAACCTCGCTAAACACGCCCATCGCCACGTTATAGGCGGCCTCCTCCGCGCCGGTCGGCTCAGCGGCGCCGCTGAGCGCGAGGCTGAAGGCGGCGGCCTGCACGCGGAAGTCATCGCTGAGGTAGGGAGCGACGGCGTTGACCATCGCCACCAGCATCCAGCTCTTCATCTGGGGGAAGGTCTCGTCGCTGACCAGTTCATCCAGGGCCTCAAAATAGGCGGGGTCGGTCACGATGACGGTTTCGGGAACCTCTTTCATCAGGTCTCCCAGCAGGGCGGTCAGGTCAAAATTCTCCACCTGCTCGTCCAGCTGCGCAAGAGGCTGCGGGTTATAGCTGACGGTGGCGTCGCTTCTCTCCTCGGCGGTACGGCTGTATGCCGCGAGACTTTCGTCAAAGGCCAGCGCCTGGGATACGATCTCCTCGGCCTCTTCCTCGGTCTTGCCCGCCATCACAAGCAGGTTCTTGGACATCTGGCCGTAAACGCCCTGCAGCGTGGTACGGGTGGCATCATCGAGATAATAGTCCTTAACCGACAGGAAGAGCGCGCAGGGCCCCATATACAGCGCGTTGACGGAGGCATCGGCCATATCCGCCATCACTGTCACGCCAAAGGGCAGAGGCATGCCCGCCATCATCAGGTCTGCCAGGTTTTCCCGCAGCGCGTCCATACCGTCCAGCGCTTCGATCCTCTCAAGGTACGGCTTGAGCGGCTCCGCGCCCAGGGCATTGCGGGTTTCATAGTCCGCCGCCAGCCGGTAGAGCTCGATGAAGTCTGTCAGTTCTTCCGGCACAGCCTTCTCGCCGTCGAGCATGGCCTGGAAGTCCGCCTTGAGCACCTCCTGGACCTGGTCCCCCAGTTCGGAAAAGACGCTCACTTCCGGAGCGTCCGAGGGAATTTCCGTCTGCTCCAGCCATTCGGCGTTCACCACCGCATAAAAGTCATCTTTCAAGCTGGGCGTCTCCTCCGCCAGGCAGACGGAAACGGCCATCATCAGCGCCATGACAAGGCACAGCACATTTCTTGCACGCATGATCATCCTGCTATCCACTTCCTTCGCTTCCATCATTCCACGCCCAATTGGGCCGATTCACGGGGTATTATAGCACTCCGGCCCATATGCGTCAAGGGATTTGCGTCCAGCCCCTCCCCTGGCAAACATGAAAAAAGCGCCGCATATTTCTGCGGCGCCTGGCGCGCCTGGCGGGATTCGAACCCACGGCCTGCCGCTTAGGAGGCGGCCGCTCTATCCTGCTGAGCTACAGGCGCACATCTTACGTGATTATATCAAAACAAGCCGGGCTTTGTAAAGATATTATAAAGGTTTTCCCTCCGCTTCTTTTCCCTCTTGGCAAGACGTTCCACTTGCGGTATACTGAAACAAAGGAAAGGAGGAAGGGGTATGAGAATGTCCTTTGTGCGTTTTGTCGCATTTCTGATGGCGTTGATCCTTTGCCTGTCGGTGGTGGCAACCGCACTGGCCTATAACACCATTCCCTATGGAGAAGAAAGCCAGGATGTGCGCGATATGCAGTCCAAGCTTAAGAGCAAGGGGTACTACAAGGGCAAGGTGGACGGCAAGTTCGGTCCTGAAACGCGGCGCGCCGTGCGTAAGTTTCAGGAGGCCATCGGCATCACGGTGGACGGCAAGCCCGGCAACCGCACCCTCACCGCGCTTTACGAGGGCACCAGCGCCATCAACGGCACCCGTGACCGCGAACGCATCGATACTTCAAAGCCCAAAAATCCCAACACTTTGTACTATGGGTGCGAGGGCAGCAAGGTAAAGTCCCTCCAGCAGATGCTCAAGAAGGTCGGCTGCTACAAGGGCGCCATTGACGGCGTATACGGCGATCTGACCTATGAGGCGGTCAAGAAGTACCAGTACCAGAAGGGGCTTCATGCCGACGGCATGGCCGGAAGCAAAACCCTGTCCAGCCTGCGCAAAAACACGCAGAAAAAGTGATCTTTTTACGCTTCTTGTCCCAAAAGGGACGGGAAGCGCCTTTTCTTTTATATATTAAGGAAGCGGCCCCTTTTCATACGGCAAAAAAAATGGTATAATAGGGGTACGGATACCGCCTCATGCTCTGCGCGGGCGCGAGGCGGTTTTCCATGCCCGCCTTGGCGGAAACATCCGGCGCGGCACGCGCCAAAGGGAGTGGAATTTGGTGACCGATCAGACTCCGGAAATCAACTACAATCAGCCGGGCGATACCGATCTGCCCAACGATCAGACCGAGCCGCACGCCTCCGCGACCAGCGCGACCGCCGTGGATAAAAACGTGTATGATGAAACGCAGATCCAGGTGCTCGAAGGTCTGGAGGCAGTGCGCAAGCGTCCCGGCATGTACATTGGCTCCACGGATTTTCGCGGCCTGCATCACTGCGTGTATGAAATCGTGGACAACGCCATCGACGAGGCGCTGGCCGGCTACTGCACCGATATCAACGTTTTTTTGCACAAGGACGGCAGCTGCGAAGTGCGCGACAACGGCCGCGGCTTCCCCGTGGGCATCCATCCCAAGCTGGGCCGCCCCGCGGTGGAGGTCTGCCTGACGGTGCTGCACGCGGGCGGCAAGTTCGGCGGCGAGGGCTACAAGGTGTCCGGCGGCCTGCACGGCGTGGGCGCCAGCGTGGTCAACGCGCTCAGCCGCCGCATGAAAGTGACAGTGTATCAGGACGGCAACGTCTACCAGCAGGAATACGCGCGCGGCAAGGTGCTCTATGACCTGAAGGTGATCGGCACCACCGACCGCACCGGCACCACCGTGCAGTTCTGGCCCGACGCCCGCGGCGAGGACAATCCCGACGGCGTGTTTGAGACGGGCGATTTCCAGTTTAATATTCTCAAGGCCCGGCTGCGCGAGATGGCGTTTCTCAACAAGGGCGTGCGCATCACTTTGACCGATGAGCGCGTGGAGCCCACCATCGAGCGCGTGTACCACTACGAGGGCGGCATCATCGAATTTGTCCGCTATCTCAACAAAAACAAAGAGGTCCTTTTCCCTGACCCCATCTACATGGAGGGCGTCATCAAGGGGACCACGGTGGAGGTCGCTCTCCAGTACAACGACACCTATCAGGAGAACATCTACACCTTTGCCAACAACATCCATACCCCGGAGGGCGGCACGCATCTGACCGGCTTTTCCTCCGCGCTCACCCGCAGCATCAACGAATATGGCCGCCAGTTCGGCTTCCTCAAGGCCTCCGACGCCAACCTCAAGAGCGAAGACGTGCGCGAAAGCCTGGCCGCCGTCATCAGCGTAAAACTCGTGGAGCCGCAGTTTGAGGGTCAGACCAAGTCCAAGCTGGGCAACAGCGAGGTGCGCGGCATCGTGGACGGTCTGGTCTATGACCGGCTTTCCACGTTCCTTGGCGAAAATCCGGCCATCGCGCGCATTATCCTGGAACGCTGCGTGGGCGCGGCGCGCGCCCGCGAGGCCAAACGAGTTGAAGTTGAAAAAGACTATGCTCGCAAATCCAAAGGCAAACCCGAAATCAAGAATGCCCGTTTTGACGAAGTGACCTTCAGGAAGGTCAACAGTCTCAAAAAAAGATTGAATTGGGCCATAGGGATTGTCTTTGGCTTGTTGGTGATTGTTTTTCTGGTACTCTATTTTGGGTAAGCTAGCTATTCTTGGCACTTACCAGAAATGGTTACTGTAGCGCAAGCGCAGTGGAAGAAAGTTGATTCACTCATATTATAGAAGAAAGAACGGAGCGATATTTTGATAAAAGTCGGCGTTATTTGTGCCATGGAAGAAGAAATCAGGACCTTACTGGCCAAACAGACTCAGCAACATGAAACGGTGATTGCCAGTCAACATTATTTTGAGGGCCAAATTGACGGGATTGATGTGATTTTGGTTCAGTCTGGTATTGGCAAGGTTCAAGCGGCCATGACGGCGGCGTTGTTGTTGGGAACTTTTAAACCGGATGTTGTGATTAACACCGGAAGTGCCGGTGGTATTGGTCAAGGTCTGGCGATCGGTGATGTTGTTATTTCGAGCGGGGTTGCGTATCATGATGTGGATGCAACGGCTTTTGGTTACTTACCAGGGCAGTTGCCACAACAGCCGCAAATTTTTGAAGCCGATTTAGACTATGTGGCTAAAATTCAGGCGGCAGCCAGCACAACCGGTTTAACGTCAAAGGTTGGCCTCATTGTGACAGGCGACAAGTTTGTTAACGGTCAGGATGCGATTGCGGCAATTCTGAAAATCTATCCGCAGGCGTTAGCAAGCGAAATGGAAGGGGCGGCTATCGGTCAGGTGGCCAAAGAGTTCCATACCCCGTTTGTTGTCATCCGGGCAATGAGCGATGTCGCTGACGAGCAGTCCGGAGTGGATTTTGACAAATTTGTGATCAAGGCGGGCGAACAAAGTGCCGCGATGCTTCTTAGCTTTTTTGCTCACCTACAGGCATCACCTCAGTCTTAGGAGTTGATTGTTAATATGCAACATGTTTATCTTGATAACGCGGCGACCACACCCATGGCCCCAGAAGTGATTCAGACGATGATGGACCAAATGGAGCACGATTTTGGTAATGCCAGTTCGACTCATTGGTTTGGCCGAACAGCTCATACTGTCATGGACAAGAGTCGCAAAATTTTGGCTGATGCAATCCATGCACAGCCCGGGAATATGGTGATCACCAGCGGCGCAACAGAAAGTAACAATACGGCGATCACTCAAACGGCGCATACGCGTGCTAGTTTGGGGAAGCACATCATTACAACGGCTATTGAGCATCCCTCCGTTTTGCAGCCGCTAAAAGCCTTGGAAAAGGAAGGCTTTCGGGTGACGTATCTGCCAGTCGACGAAAATGGCCGAATCAGTTTAGCTGATTTTGACGCGGCTTTGGACGATGACACTATCTTAGTGACCATCATGAGCAATAATGAGGTTGGCAGTCGGATGCCAATCAGTGAAATTGGTGCGCGACTAGTCGATCATCAAGCTTGGTTTCATACAGATGCAACCCAGGCTTTTGGCTTACTAGACATCGATGTTCAAGCGCAACACATTGATATGTTAAGTGTTTCGGCGCACAAAATTAACGGACCCAAGGGCATCGGTTTTCTTTACCGCGATCCTAAGGTTCAGTTCCCGTCTTTGTTGAAAGGCGGCGAGCAGGAGTTGAAACGTCGTGCTGGTACAGAAAACATTGCTGGCATTGCCGGGTTTGCAACGGCGGTTAGTCTGATCACGTCTGATGAGAAGGCTAAGCGGCAGTCAAAGTATCTTGGTTTTAAGCAGCAGATTATGGGTGCATTGGATGATGCGGAGATTCCCTATGCAGTTAATGGTGATATTCGGCCAGATAATGTCAATCACGTTTTCAATATCTGGTTGAAGGGGATCTCAACATACGCTTTGCAAACCAACCTTGATTTGGCTGGCATTGCAGTTTCTGGTGGTTCTGCCTGCACAGCTGGTTCACTTGAGCCTTCACACGTTTTAACTGCCATGTTTGGCGCTGATAGCCCGCGGCTTGGCGAGTCGATTCGTTTGTCATTTGGCGCGCAGACAACCAAAGCAGATATTCAGGCCTTTATTGATGCCCTGTTACCAATCGTGCAACGGCTTCAGGCAAAACAATCGGCGCGATAAGTCTGGTTTGCGAGTGACCCGCTACCATGCGTTTCAACGGTTAAAAAGCTCAAAATTGTCTGTCACCACCTAATAATCCTTATCAACCTCCCCAGTGTTGCGACCAATATGCTAAACTTATAAACAGTTAAGCGTGTTCCTCGCATGCGCTGAAATAAAAACAGTTTCACCACCTTTTTGCTGGTGAAACTGTTTAGGGGAGGTTTTTATATGGCACTAGCAGCAACCGGATCCGCACAAGGCGATCCGAAAACCTATCAAATCGGGTCAGCGTTGAAACGATTTACCTTGATAGATTTAGGCTTTGTTCAAACTAAGAACGGCAATTTTCAACTGCAACGCTCGCTTGATCCAAATTCACCGTACACAACGGCAAACAAGCTGAAAATGACGGTGGCAAAGAATTTAGATAAGTTCCAGCTCGATGTCACAACGGGCAATGGTCTTAAAGCGATTAACATTTTCAAAACCGATGCCACAAAAGAAAATGTCGAGCAATATCAATATTGGATCAATAATTTGATTGAGCGCGGTGTGATTGAAGCAAAATAGGATGTATGCCGCGCTTTAACATTAAGCTGCCACGATGTCGGCCTCAGGGAGGCTGACAGCTTAGCAGCTTTTTTGCTTTCTTTTGATTAGATCAAACCTTACGAAGCGATCGTATTCACAGTAAAAATGCCAATCTGCCGCAAATTGGTTCTTATGATTATCAGAAACGCTAAAGTGATAAGCTGAAATTAACGAAGAAAAGAAATGGAGGGATAATATGTTTGACCACGGCTTCATTGAGGTCCACGATGCTAACCAAAATAATTTGCAACACGTCAACGTAAAGATTCCTAAGGATGCGATTAGTGTTTTCGTCGGCCGATCAGGTTCAGGCAAGTCTTCTTTAGTTTTTGATACCATTGCCGCTGAGTCCCGCCGCGAACTGAATGAGACTTTTCCGAGTTTTACCCAACAGTATCTACCTAAATATGGTCAGCCGGATGTCGGCCAAATCGACCATTTACCAGTGGCAATTGTTGTCGAGCAGAAGCGCATTGGTAAAAATGCGCGGTCAACGCTTGCCACCTATACGGGTATTTATTCCTTGTTGCGGTTGTTGTTTTCACGAGCTGGCAAGCCGTTTATTGGCTATTCGGACACTTTTTCTTTTAACCTGCCACAGGGAATGTGCAAGACATGTCAGGGACTCGGGTATGTGGATGACATTGATGTTAAAAAGTTAATTGACCCGAACAAATCGTTGAATCAGGGCGCGATTACGTTTGTCAGTTTTGGACCAGACACGTGGCGGTGGAAACGCTACGCTTACAGCGGTTTATTTGATAATGACAAACGATTGGGCGACTATACAAAGCAGGAAATGGACACCTTATTGTATGCCCCGCAGCAAACACTAGATCATGCGCCAACAAAGTGGCCTAAAACAGCTTTGTACGAAGGCGTTGTGCCGCGAATCAGGCGGTCCATTATTGGTAAGAAAGAGGCTGAACATCATAAGACGGCGTTGGCAGAAATTGTCACTCGTATGCCATGTCCAACCTGCCATGGAACACGTTTGCGGCCAGAGGTTCTGACTTGTCTCATCAATCAAACGAATATTGCTCAAGTGCTGCAAATGGATCTCGTCAAGGTTCGCCATTTTCTGAATGGCATTCAAGAACCACTTGTTCAGGACGTGATCCGTGAGCTGTTACGAAAAATCGATTCTTTGATTGACATTGGGTTAGGCTACCTATCCCTTGATCGACCGACTGAGACATTGTCGGGCGGCGAAACCCAGCGCATTAAAATTGCTAAGTTTTTGACTAGTGCCTTAGTCGATATGGTTTACATTTTGGATGAGCCCAGTGTTGGCTTGCATCCGCATGATATTGAATTAATCAAGCGTGCCATTTTGCGTTTGAAGGAGAAAGGCAACACTATTTTAATCGTTGAACACAATCCGGCACTGATTGCGATTGGCGATAATATTGTCGAAGTGGGTCCTGGAGCGGGGACAACGGGCGGGCATATCACCTTTACAGGTACCTACCAAGCCCTTTTAGACAGTGACACTTTGACAGGAAAACTGTTGAAACAGCCATTGACTTTTCGCCAGCCGCGGCCAGCCACATCAACGATTTCATTGCAGCATATTCATCGACATAATTTAAAAGATGTTAGTGTCGCAGTGCCGCTGGGCATTGAAACTGTGATTTCCGGGGTCGCTGGTTCCGGGAAGAGTACGTTGGTATCTGCTTTACGTGATCAGTTAACCGCACCATATATTGATTTGGCACAAGCCGATATCGGTGCTAATATCCGCTCAACGCCTGCCACATATCTCTCAATCCTCGATCCGATTCGCAAAGTCTTTGCTGACGCGAATCATGTGGCTAGTAGTTGGTTTAGTTACAACGGTCGCGGCGCTTGCCCACGTTGTAAGGGTAAAGGCGTGACCATTACCAATATGGCGTTCATGGATCCGGTTGTACAGACTTGTGAACAATGTCATGGACGACGTTACAATGATCAGGCGCTGAGCTACACTTATCATGATAAAAATATCTCTGACGTGCTGCGCATGCCGATTACAAAAGCACAAAACTTTTTTGCGGATGTACCAGCTATTGCCGCACCATTGCGAAATATGGCACGGGTTGGCCTCGACTATCTAACACTTGGGCAACCATTGACCACACTTTCCGGTGGCGAAAAGCAGCGTTTAAAGTTGGCTGTCGAATTGAACCGCACCGGTACCTTGTACTTGCTTGATGAGCCAACCGCTGGCCTACATTTGCAAGATGTGAAAAAGTTGATCCAGCTATTTGACGAACTTGTCGCAGATGGCAACTCGTTGATCATCGTTGAACACAACTTAGAGGTCATTAGTCAGGCAGACTGGCTCATTGACATGGGTCCAGACGCTGGCATCTATGGTGGTCAAGTCCGCTATACGGGGACACCTGAAAATAGCATGACTGTCAAACAATCACGAACGGGCCAAGCCATGAAGCAATACAATCAGGCGCCGGAACGGCAACAAAATAATAGGCATTGACGCCAAACTTGATTTATTTGTATTGACCGTTCTGCGTCACGTTGCACTGAAACAAGAATGAGCTGGTGACTTGTTGTTTGCTTGGATCATCAGAGAAAAACTAAACTAGCATAGACCAGAAAATGAT
>ERZ772821.2045-NODE-2045-length-10971-cov-6.485526_pt1 | contig 10971 bp, 7 predicted proteins | sample MGYA00580859_ERZ772821 | MGnify/ENA primary metagenome ERZ772821 (study PRJEB29015, sample SAMEA2737674) | human gut metagenome | biome: human gut; feature: human-associated habitat; material: faeces | place: China | collected 2012 ...
TGCAGATCACCGAGGGCATGAAGTACGCCGCCGCCCAGGCCCTGGCGGACATGGTGGCCCCGGAGGACCTCTCCCCCACCTGCATCCTGCCCTCTCCCCTGAACCGGGCCGCGGCAGACGCTGTGGCCAACGCCGTGGCCGCCGAGGCCCGGCGGACCGGCCACGCCCGGTTCTAAGGGTTCCCCTCCCATCCGTTTCCTAACGCCAGAGGACGTCCCCCTTCCCGGGGATTTCTCTGGCGTTTTCTTTCCCCGCCATGTTGATTATTTTGCAAAAGTGTTTATAATAGAATTTAGATTACGAAAAGGAGGTTTTTTCCATGCCGAGAAGACCGAAGGGATCACCCAAACCCATTGCAAAAACGGCTGCCCGGATGTCCCGGAGAGCTGCCCTGACCCCCGATCAGCTGAAAAAGCTGGACGCCTACTGGCGGGCCTCCAACTATTTGGCCGCCTGCCAGCTGTACCTGCTGGACAACCCCCTGCTCAAGGAGCCTCTGGAACCGGCCCACATCAAAAAGAAAATCGTCGGCCACTGGGGTACCGTCCCTGGCCAGAACTTCATCTATACACACCTCAACCGCGTCATCAACCGGTACGACCTGAACATGATCTACCTCTCCGGCCCCGGCCACGGGGGCAACGCTATGGTAGCCCAGACCTACCTGGAGGGGACCTACAGCGAGGTCTACCCCAACATCAGCCAGGACGAGGCGGGGCTGAAGAAGCTCTTTAAGCAGTTCTCCTTCCCCGGCGGCATCCCCAGCCACGTGGCCCCGGAGACCCCCGGCTCCATCCACGAGGGGGGCGAGCTGGGCTACTCCCTGGCCCACGCCTTCGGCGCGGTGCTGGACAACCCCGACCTTATCGCCGCCTGCGTGGTGGGGGACGGGGAAGCCGAAACCGGCCCCCTGGCCACCGCCTGGCAGGGCAACAAGTTCTTAAACCCCATCGGGGACGGGGCGGTGCTCCCCATCCTCCACCTCAATGGGTTTAAGATCCACAACCCCACCATCCTCTCCCGCATCCCCCACAGCGAGCTGGAGAGCTTCTTCCGGGGCTGCGGCTGGGAACCCCGCTTCGTCGAGGGCAGCGACCCGGAGCAGATGCACCAGACCATGGCCGCCGCCCTGGACTGGGCCATCCGGGAGATCCAGCGCATCCAGGCCCACGCCCGCACCACCGGGGACGACAGCCGCCCCGCCTGGCCCATGATCGTCCTGCGCACCCCCAAGGGCTGGACCGGCCCCAAGGAGGTGGACGGGCAGACCATTGAGGGCTCCTTCCGGGCCCACCAGGTGCCCATCGACATGTCCCAGCCCCACCACCTGAAGCTGGTGGAGGACTGGCTGCGCAGCTACCACCCCGAGGAGCTCTTCACCGAGGAGGGCAAGCTCCGCCCCGAACTCCAGGCCCTGGCCCCCAAGGGGGACCGGCGGATGGGGGCCAACCCCCACGCCAACGGCGGCAAGCTGCTGCGGGACCTGAAACTCCCCGACTTCCGCAACTACGGCATCGACCTGCCCGCCCCCGGCGCCGTGGAGGCCCAGGACATGCTGGTACTGGGCACCTTTATCCGGGACGTGATCCGGGAGAACGAGGATGCCAAGAACTTCCGGGTCTTCGGCCCCGACGAGAGCAAGTCCAACCGCCTGACTCCCATGTTCGAGGCCACCACCCGGGTGTGGAACGCCGAGAGCGCCGACGGGGACGAGTACCTGGCCCACAGCGGCCGGGTGATGGACTCCATGCTCTCCGAGCACATGTGCGAGGGCTGGCTGGAGGGGTACCTCCTCACCGGCCGCCACGGCTTCTTCAACAGCTATGAGGCCTTCATCCGCATTGTGGACTCCATGTTCGCCCAGCACGCCAAGTGGCTGAAAACCTGCAACGAGCTGCCCTGGCGGCAGGATATCGCCTCCCTGAACTATATCCTCTCCTCCAACGTCTGGCAGCAGGACCACAACGGCTTCACCCACCAGGACCCCGGCTTCCTGGACCATGTGGCCAACAAGAAGGCCGACGTGGTGCGGATGTACCTGCCCCCGGATGCCAACTGCCTGCTCTCCTGCTTCAACCACTGCATCTCCAGCCGGAACTATGTCAACGTCCTGGTGACCTCCAAGCATCCCCGGCCCCAGTGGCTGACCATGGAGCAGGCGGTGAAGCACTGCACCCAGGGCATCGGCATCTGGCAGTGGGCCTCCAACGACCAAGGTGCTGAGCCGGACATCGTCCTGGCCTGCTGCGGGGAGACCCCCACCCTGGAGACCCTGGCCACCGTCACCATCCTCCGCCACTACTTCCCCGATCTGAAGATCCGGGTGGTGAACGTGGTGGACCTGATGCGCCTGCAGTCGGACAGCCAGCACCCCCACGGCCTGTCGGACCAGAACTATAACCTCCTGTTCACCGAGGATAAGCCCATCCTCTTCGCTTTCCACGGCTACCCCTCCCTGATCCACGAGCTCACCTACCGCCGGAAGAACAAGAACCTTCACGTCCGGGGGTACATCGAAGAGGGCACCATCACCACCCCCTTCGACATGCGGGTGCTGAACAACCTGGACCGGTTCCACCTGACCATGGACGTCATCCACCTGCTGCCGGAGAAGTTGGGCACCCGGAGTGCCTTCCTGGTCCAGCAGCTCCAGGACAAGCTGGTGGAGCACAAGCAGTATATCGCCGAGTACGGCGAGGATCTGCCGGAAATCCGCGACTGGAAGTGGAACGACGGCAAGGGCAACTTCGCCTGATCCCATCACGCCCCATGGAGGACCCATCGGGTCCCCTTCCGCCCTCCCCTGCCCCGCTTTCCAGTGGGGCGGGGGAGGGCTTTCTACTTCCTCCACGCTCCAAAGCGGGACCTTCCCTTTTCCTCCAAAGTGTGCTATGATAAGCGGGCGGCCTGCTCTCCCAGGCCGCCTTCATTTGCCAGAGAAAGGAAGTCCTTCGTCTTGTCACTCGCCCATACCCACAACGGGGCCGATCTGGGAAAGGATCCCGTCCGCCGGCTGCTGTTCCAGCTGGCCCTGCCCTCCATCCTGGCCCAGCTAATTAACCTACTGTACAACTTGGTGGACCGGATGTACATCGGCCACATCCCCGACGTGGGCGCCACCGCCCTCACCGGCGTGGGGGTCACCATGCCGCTGATCCTGTGCATCTCCGCCTTTGCCGCCCTGGTGAGTATGGGCGGCGCCCCCCGGGCTTCCATCCTCCTGGGGAAAGGGGAAAAGGACCAGGCCGAGCAGGTCCTGGGCAACTGCACCACCATGCTGGTGATCACCGCCCTGGTCCTCACGGTGGTGGTCCAGGTCTTTGGGCCGGATCTCCTTTTGTTCTTTGGGGCCAGCCAGGCCACCCTTCCCTATGCCTGGGACTACACTAGGATCTATGCCATGGGCACCCTCTTTGTCCAGCTGGCCCTGGGGCTCAACGCCTTCATCAACGCCCAGGGCTTTGCCCGGACGGGGATGCTCACCGTGGCCCTGGGAGCGGGGTGCAACATTGTGCTGGACCCCATCTTCATCTTCGCCCTGGACATGGGGGTGCAGGGGGCTGCCCTGGCCACGGTGCTGTCCCAAGGGGCCTCCTGCCTGTGGATCCTGTGCTTCCTCCGGGGAAAGCGGACCACCCTCCGCTTGCAGCGGCGGACGCTGCGGCTGCGGCGGAAGATCCTCCTCCCCTGCCTGGCCCTGGGGGTGTCCCCCTTTATCATGCAGTTCACGGAGAGCATCCTCAACGTCTGCTTCAACACCAGCCTCCTCCAGTACGGCGGGGACCTGGCGGTGGGGGCTATGACCATCCTTGCCAGCGTCATGCAGTTTGCCATGCTCCCCCTCCAGGGGTTCACCCAGGGGGCCCAGCCCATCGTGGGTTTCAACTACGGCGCCGGCAACCGGGACCGGGTGAAGGAGACCTTCCGACGCCTGTTGGTCTGCTGCATCGTGTACGCGGGGATCATCTGGGCGGTGGCCATGTTCCTGCCCCAGGTGTTCACCGCCATCTTCACCAACGACCCTACCTTGGCAGAGTACACCCAGTGGGCCATCCGGATCTACCTGGCCCTGGCCTTCCTCATGGGCATTCAGGTGGCTTGCCAGCAGACCTTCATCGCCCTAGGCAACGCCAAGACCTCCGTCTTCCTGGCCCTGCTGCGGAAGGTGATCCTCCTGATCCCCCTGATCTACCTGCTGCCCCACCTTTTGCCGGGCAACCAGGTGATGGCGGTGTTCCTGGCCGAGCCAGTGGCAGACGCCATCGCCGTGGCCACCACCGGAACCCTGTTCTGGCGGCAGTACCACAAGTTATAACGACAGCATTGGTCCCCAGGGTTTCACCGCCCTGGGGACTTTTTTCCTCCGGTTTCCTTCCTGCTCGTTGCGAACTGCAGCCGCCTATGCTACCCTATGGTTAAGGAAACCATCCCTTGTGCGCCCTCCCCGCTTGGAGAGGAGAAAGGAGCCCCCTATGACACCAAAGACCTCCTCCGACCCCCTCTATGACCGGATTGCCCAGAGCTTCCGCAGCCAAGCTTTTCTCACCCTGCTGGGGGCCCAGCTGCGGTCTGTGGCGCCGGGAAAGGTGGTGATCTCCTGCCGCCGCCGGCCCGAGCTGGGACAGCAGCAGGGCCTGCTCCACGGGGGCGTGGTGGCCACCATCGCCGACGTCACCTGCGGCTACACCGCCCTGACCACCATGCCCGAGGGGTATGAGGTTCTGACGGCGGAATTTAAACTCAACCTCCTCCGCCCCGTGCTGGCAGAGGAGATTGTGGCCACCGGCCAGGTGATCAAGGCTGGCCGCACCCTGGTGATCACCGAGGATGGCAATACCGGAACCCTCCTAGCCAAAATGCTGGGGACCATGGTGCCTACGCAGTTGTAAGCGGTCCCGCTGCACGTTCGGCCAGGGAACACCATCCCCTTTGACAAAAGGGGGACTCTGTGGTATCTTTATTTAGTTAGCCCAGGCTAACCAAATAAAGAATTGGGAGGACCCCTATGGACCACAGCCTTCTCCTTGCCTTTCTCCTCACCCTGCTGGCCGGGCTGAGCACCGGCATCGGCAGTGTCATCGCCTTCGTCACCCGGCACACCAACCGGCGCTTCCTCTCCGGGAGCCTAGGCTTTTCCGCCGGGGTGATGCTCTATGTCTCCCTGGTGGAACTTCTGCCCCAAGCGGGAACCGCCCTCCAAGAGGACTTGGGAGGGCGCAGCGGCAGCTGGGCCGCCATCGGCGGTTTCTTCGGCGGCATGCTTCTCATCGCCGTCATTGACCGGTGCATCCCTGCCCAAGAGAATCCCCACGAAGCCAAACCGCTGGAGGCAGAAGCCCCCCTCTCCCCCGCTCCCCTTCTTCGCCTGGGAGGGATGACGGCCCTGGCCATTGCCATCCACAATTTCCCGGAGGGGCTGGCCACCTTCGTCTCCGCCCTCCAGGACCCCGCCATCGCCGGGCCCATCGTGGTGGCCATTGCCATTCACAACATTCCCGAGGGGATCGCCGTCTCAGTCCCCCTTTACCAGGCCACTGGCTCCCGGCGGAAGGCCTTTGTCTGGTCCTTCCTCTCCGGCCTGGCAGAGCCGGCGGGAGCCCTCCTGGGCTGGCTGCTGCTGGCCCCGGTGATGAGTCCCACCCTCTTCGGCCTGCTCTATGCTGGTGTGGCGGGGATCATGGTGTTCATCTCCCTGGACGAGCTTCTCCCCGCCGCCCGGGCCTATGGGGAGCACCACCTGGCCATTTACGGCCTCATCGGCGGCATGGCCGTGATGGCAGGGAGCCTACTGCTCTTTGAATAGGGGGAATAGAAAAAAGACACCAGCCTGTTGGCTGGTGTCTTTTTGGCAGCGGGAGAAGGATTCGAACCCTCACAAACAGAGTCAGAGTCTGTCGTGCTACCCTTACACAATCCCGCTATATGGCCGGGCCGCTGGTGCGGCACCCCGTGACTGTCTCGGCTTCTCTCACAGGGCGAGATTTATTATATCCCCGGCCGGCGGATTTGTCAAGCAAATTTTTTCGATTTTTTCAATTTTTTCTTCCGGCCTATCGCTGGGGCCTGCCTGCCTCACTCCAGGCCCTGGGGCGGGTCCTGTTCCTCCTGCTGGGGCGTGGCCTCCCCCTGCCGGGCCCGGGCGGCCTCCTGGAGGAAAAGCATCCCGCCCAGGGAGGTGTAGGGCGTGACGAAAATGTCCATGGCCCCATAGGTCACCTGGGAGACCAGGAACCACAGGATATAGCTCAGCCGGAACCCAAAGAAGGCGCCCCGGAACCCCTTGGCACTGTCCAACCCCCGGCGGAAGACCTGGCCCAGGGAGTATTCCGGGTGGGCACACAGGCAGTACCGCACCGGCAAAAAGATGCTGTGTAGCCAGAAGGTGAACACCAGGGCGGCAATGGCCAGCACCGTGGCCCCTATCTGGAGGAGGGAGCTGGTGGTGGTATAGGCCGCCATGGAGGGGGTGGTGGTGTAGAACAGGTAGAAGAGGTACAGGCTGGGTACGGTGGCCAGGATACCCGCCAGGCGCACCCCGGCGCCCAAGAGCAGCTCCACCACAACAGCTTTGCCGAACTTGCCGCCCTGGCGGAACCACCGCAGCACCGGGCGCACCCCGGCCTCGCCGCTGCCCCGGAGCATGCTCCAGTACTGCTCCATCACCCCCAGGCGGATGGGGGCCAGAATGAGCAGAACCACCACGCTGAACACCACGAAGCGGATCAGCTGGGCATAGGTCACGGGGATGGCCAGCACCATCTGGGTCAAGTCCATCCGGAAGAGGATGCTGAAGCCTTCGCTGTTGAAGTAAATGCCGCTCACCGTGTCCCCATACTGTGCTAGGCTGGCCACGCCGTAGGTCAGCGTAGCCCCCAAGAGGTACCGCAGGCCCACAAAGGCCACCTGAAGGCCCACCAGCAGCAGGGTGACCCGCATACAGATGGGGTGGAACATCAGGCGTTTGGCCAGCATCTTCAGCTCCCGGCGGGAGAAGGCAAGTCGTTGTTTGCGCATGTCAGGGTCCTTTCTGCATGGGTTACAGGCCGTATTGGGCCGCGTCGTCGGGGCTCACCAGGATCACCTGGTCCCGGGGGCGGTAGACGCTGGTGCTCTCCAGCTTGGTGTCTTTCAAGGCGCCGTTCTCGTAGAGGTTGCGGTAGACCTTCACGGTGTAGCCGGTGTAGGGGGTGGTCTTCACCTTGGTGGTGCCGGCGGGAAGGCTCTCATCCACCTGGTAGACGGTTTTGTAAGGGGTGGTGCCCACAACTTGGTTGGTCATCTCCACGGTGATGTTGTCGCTCTTGGTGCCCAGGATGTTTACCGTCAGGGTCCGGCCGGAGACCGAGGCCACCACCTTCAAGGGGAAGGGGGTGTCGTTCTGGAACCGGAAGTCCTTGGCGCCGTAGTACACCGTAGCGTCCATCCCGTCGGGAACGTAGCGGGTGATGTACCCGTGGGGGTAGCGCTCCACGATCTTCAGGTTGGCCCGCAGGGCGGCCAGGTACACGGTGGAGGAGCCTTGGCACACCCCCCCGCCGGTCTCCTGGACGGTCTCGCCCCCCACGTAGGCGGGGGCGGGCAGGAAGCCCCGGGCCGCCGACCGGCTGCCCACGATGCCGTTGTAGGAGAAGGTCTCCCCCGGCATCAGGACGGTGCCGTTAAAGTACCGGGCGGCCAGGCGGATGTTCTCCACCCGGTTGGTGCTGCCGGAGATGTTGGTGGAGCAGCTGCCCAGCACATCCTGGTAGAGCTTGGGGGTGAGGTCATCCACGGTGGTGGTGGGCTGGGTGATGTCCAGGGGGAAGTCCTGGGTGGCCCCCCAGTCCAGGCCGTCATAGGCCGTCTGGGCGGCGGCAGCATCGAAGGAGATGCCGGGGTGATCGGTCTGGAAAATCTTAGCAGCCTTGTCAAAGGCGGCATTCTGCACCGGGGTCTCCACCTGGGACAGGATGTCAGCCAGGTCCAGCTCCCCAGGGAGGGTCTGCTGGAGGGTGACGGTAAACTGGGGTTGGGCCTCCGCCGTCAGTTCCACCATGTCGCTGCGGCCCAGGGTGTCCAAGATCTGTCCCTGGAGGGCCTCCCGGTCCAGCCGGCTGCCCGGGGTGCCCCGGGTGAGGTGGAGGGTGGTGTCGTCGGTCTCCCAGGTGGGCTCCACCGGGTCCCGGGCCAGGTCGGCTTCCACCTGGTCCAGGATGCTGTCCAGGCTTTCCCCGCCCTGGTAGGCGGGCAGAACCTCCTCCCCGCTGAGCAGGCAGCGGAGGTAGATCCCTCCCCGCAGGGGGAAGGGATCGGCATGCCCCACCTGCCAGGCCCGCTGGGTGGAGGCCACGCTGTCCGGTGTGACGCTGGCCAGGGGGACCTGGTAGGTCTTGGACTCCCCTTCCACCGTCTGGGCGGTGAACACCACGCCTTGATTCTCCCCAGCGTCCCCGGCGGGGCGGCCTGGGCCGCCGGCCTCCTCCAGGGCAGCTTGGGCTGCCTCCTGGGTCAGGCCGCCTAGGTTCACGCCGTTGACGGTGACGTTGGGATAGATGGTCTCCCGCCCTGCCCCGGCGCACAGGGCGGTATAGCCGATCACCAGCACCGCCGCTGCCAGGCAGCACAAGAGGATCCGTTTCTTCCGGGGAGAGGAGGGCACTGCGCCCTCGCCCTGGTTGGGTGTCCGTTGGTCTTTCTTTTCCATGGGTTCCATGGGAACGCCCCTTTCCGGCCCTGGTGGGCCGTGGTTCGGTATTTTCATCATGCTGCCGCGCCGCCCAACAGCCGTTGCCGGGCGGGGCTGCCCGAAAAACCGGCAGCCTTCGACAGGGATATGGTTAGGTTATATTATATGGAATTCCCTCGGAAAAATCAACACGGGACGGCGGGTTATTTCCTCCCGCCCTTTTTTCGTTCCCATATTTACTTTTTTCGGGAAAGCTTTATAATGAAGGTATCCCATTCCCGCGTCATTTTTTTGAAAGGGGGACCTTCCCAAATGAAGATCAACACCGTGTGGGCGGCCTATTTCAGCGCCACCGACACCACCAAAACCGTGGTCACCCAGATCGCCAAGGAGTTGGCCCGCCACACCGGCCGGCCCCTGGAGACCTTCGACTTCACCCTGCCCCAGACCCGCAAGACCCCCAAGGCCTTCGGCCCCGGGGACCTGGTGGTCTTCGGCACCCCGGTGTACGCCGGCCGGGTGCCCAACCTGCTGATCAAGTACGTGGCCTCGGTCCAGGGCAACGGCGCCCTGGCCGTGCCGGTGGTGTGTTATGGCAACCGCCACTATGACGATGCCCTGATGGAGCTGCGCAACACCCTCCGGGACGGGGGGTTCCATCCCGTGGCCGGGGCGGCCTTCTCCTGCCAGCACGCCTTCTCCCCGAGCCAGAACGCCGGCCGGCCGGACATCAGCGACCTGACCATCGCCGCAGGCTTCGCCTACGACGTGTTCCAGAAGGTGGAGGGCCTCACTGACCCCGCCGCCACCGTCCCCGTGGCCGTGCCCGGCAACGACCCCGTGGGCCCCTACTACACCCCCCGGGACCGCCACGGCAACCCCATCAACATCCTCCCGGTCAAGCCCAAGACCAGCGACGCCTGCACCCAGTGCGGTCTGTGCGCCCAGCAATGTCCCCTGGGGGCCATCGATGCGGAGGATGCCCACCAGGTCCCCGGCAAGTGCATGAAGTGCAACCGCTGCGTGAAGCACTGCCCCGTGGGCGCCAAGTACTTTGACGACCCCAACTACCTCTACCACAAAAGCGAGCTGGAGGATCTGTACTCCTGGCCCCGAAAGACGCCGGAGCTGTTCCTGTAACCCCATCCCCAACGGCGCAAAACGAAACGGAGAGAGCCTATGGCTCTCTCCGTTTTGTTTTCCTGGGTGGGGGTTACTCCGCCACGGTCTGGCAGAACCGCATGAGTACCGCGGCGATCTGGGCCCGGGAGGCATTGCCCTGGGGCCGCAGACTGTCGTCCTCAAAGCCCAGCACCAGGCCCTGGGCATTGGCCCAGGACAGGGCCTCCTGGGCATAGGTGCTGATGGTGCCGGCATCCACAAAGCCGGACAGGTCGGCCCGCTGGCTGACGTCGTAACCCTGGTAGGTCGCATACCGGTACAGGATCACCGCCAGCTGCTCCCGGGTGATGTCGTCCCCGGGGGCAAACTGGGTGTCGCTGACGCCGTTGACGATGCCGTTCTGGGCGGCCCAGGCCACGGCGTCGGTGTACCAGGTGCCGGTTTCCACATCCGAGAACCCGCTGTCCCCGCTGGGCGCCGGCTGGCCGGCCAGGCGGTGGAGGATGGTCACCAGCTGGGCCCGGGTGGTCTCGCTGTTGGGGGCGAACAGGCCCATCCCCACCCCGTCCATGAGGCCGTTCTCATAGGCGTAGGTCACTGCGTCATAGAACCAATCGCTCTCGGTCACGTCGGAGAAGGGGAGGTCCGGGGCCTCGCCCTGGAGGAAGGTGACCTCCACCGTCACCTGGCCGTCGGGCATGACGAAGGTGTAGGTGCCGTCGGCCTGCTGGTCCACGGCCACGGCCTGGCCGAAGCGGTCGGTGACCGACACGGTGCCCACCTGGTACCCCGCATCGGGGACGGGGGTGATGGTCACGGTGGTGCCCTCCTTGGCGGCGGTGGGGTTCACCGTCACGGTGCCGTTCTCTGTGTCTCCGATGGTGATTTTATAGTTGGGGTTGGCGGGGGGAAGGTAGGCCCACTGGGCATAGAGGGTCTGGTCCCCCGTCACCGGCTGGGTAAAGTCCCAGCGCGCCCCGCCGGTGGCCGCCGTATACCAGCCCAGGAAGCGGTAGCCGGTGCGGGTGGGGTCGTCCGGCTGGGAGGCAGGCTCGCCCACCGTGATGTCCTGGCTGGGCACCTGGCTGCCGCCCTGGCTGTCGAAGGTGACGGTCACGGTGTACTCCACATCCCCGCCGGGCTGGAGGGTGCCGCCCTCGGGCGGGATGGTGACGCGCTCCCCG
>ERZ772821.2049-NODE-2049-length-10947-cov-4.380738_pt1 | contig 10947 bp, 10 predicted proteins | sample MGYA00580859_ERZ772821 | MGnify/ENA primary metagenome ERZ772821 (study PRJEB29015, sample SAMEA2737674) | human gut metagenome | biome: human gut; feature: human-associated habitat; material: faeces | place: China | collected 2012 ...
ACAAACGAAAAAATCAATCACTCCAGCGCCGGAATTTTCCAGTATTCGCCCTTCGTGGACTTACTTACCACTGCAATCCTGGCTCCGGACTGAATCTCTACGTCTGTATCAATTTCAGGAATTAACGGACTATTATCCTCATCCTCTACAGCCTCTGCTTCTGAATCAGCTTCCTCGATGGCATCTGCCACCAGGGGCTGGATCGTTTCCTCTACTTCCGCCTTACTACATCCGGCAAACATAGCTGCTGCCGCAAAACACATTACTGCTGCCGCCAATTTTCTCATTTTTCAATCTCCTCTTCCTGAAAATGCGAGTGTCTTTTTACTCCGAACAGCATTTGTTACTCTACAACTTCCTTTCTACATTATACACATTTTACAGGTTTCGTCCAGAGATTTTACACTTTTTTCACTTTTTATCCACATATCCTTCCATGTCAAAAGCCTTAAAGCCTTCTCCCTCCGGTCTTACCCGAAACTGCATCTTCTTGCCAGTCAGCGGATGTCTGATCTCCAGCGCTGCGGAACACAGGCATAAAGGTTCCTGTCCTGTTTTCTCAGGATTATATTTGCGGTCTCCCACCAAAGGCATTCCGGCATTTGCCATCTGCACACGGATCTGATGGTGACGCCCTGTCTCCAGTCTGATTTCCAGAAGACTCCTCATCTCATCGACAGTTTCCTTAGTCTCCAGAAGTTTCCAGTAAAGCATAGCCTTTTTCGCACCTTCTGCTCCTTCCTTTACTGCCCGGGAGGTATTCGTCCTGCCGTCTTTCTTCAGCCAGTCCTCCAGTTCCCCCTCTTTTCCCGGCAGGTCGCCTGCAGTCACCGCCAGATAAGTCTTACGGATCTGTCCTGAAGACATCTGCCTGTTCAATGCAGCCGCAGCTTTCGGATTCAAGGCAAAAACAATCACTCCTTCCACCGGCTGATCCAGTCGATGGATCACACCCAGATAGGGCATTTTCCCCGGCTGTTTCCGGGCAATATAATTCTTCAGCAGGCTCTCCAGATCCATATTTCCCACACCTGCACTCTGCACAGCGATCCCCGCCGGTTTATGGCAGACCAGTATCTCCTTATCTTCATAAATAATATAATCTCTCACATCTTTGATCCACATAAAAAAACTCTCCTTTTATGGAGAGTATAACGTAATCTCAAACTTCCTGCAACGAAAGTTTTCCAGATTATGAGGACGTCAAAGACGGTCATCACTTTTTACTTTTCCAGATTTCAAAAATGATGACCGTCTCAATGTTCTTCGTTATTCAATTTATTTTCCTCTTAGTATTCTTTCTATCTTATTATAGATTACTTTATAGAGTTCTGTATTCAATTTTTAATATAAAGATAAATTTTATGATTCTCTGATTCCCTGCTCATAATCCATATGATAATACTATCACTGGTTTTACTTAGAAAGTTTTATAGATTTAAATTATAATTTCACGGATTATAATTTAGATTTTATTTCGAAATATCGGATACACTTTTTCTCTCTATTCGTGATAAGCAATCATAAACCTAACTTCTTAGATTCCCAACTGTTTATTTATCCATTGTACTTTAACAGTTTCCAGAACACAAATGGCAGATGTTCCAATCCTCTTTGTAAAGTATCATTTGAAAAAGTACCTTAATATTTCTTATGTAATATCCCCGTACCTTTATGTACTCTCGATATTCTTCCGGTGCAAAGTTTCGATCTATATCCTCACTAATCTGATATACATCTCAGGATATCGTTCTCACCAACAATTTCTATGTTCCCCGAATCTCATCTTCCGGGCCAACTATTGAGCTGAGGGTTATACCCTTCAGAAAAATATTTCTTTACATATTCACTGAAATCTCTGTACCAGGTCCATGACGGTTGTTCAATATAAGATATCGCTTCTATAATCACCTAGGATACAATTTACTTTCCAAATCTGTGCGTATAATTCAATGGAAAATAATATTTCTTCACTTCAGAATGTATCCGGTCTTTCTCGCAGGAAACGCGACACCCATCATTCTTATATTGAGAATATTCACTAACTACTGTCCCAACGGAATCACCCAGCTCCTTTCTCATCTTTCATCCTTATTCATTGTAACTTATATAAATTATATATACTATGAATTGAATGAATTTCTTATTTAATTTCTCTGTTCCTTTGATGTACTTATCATACCACCCTCCCTCAAATTTGTCAACACATTTATTCATATTTTTAATTATTTTTTATTATATTTTCTATTATTTCTGTATTAATTTCATAATATTTTCATATATTTCATATTTTTCAGATTTTTCATTCTATTGTCTTACACGTGGCGTACCATAGGAACACGTCCCCATTGGTTCATTGGCGCCAAAAGCGCGGTCACCCCAAAGGCAACCGCGCTTCAACAAACACCCTATTTCCTATTATAATTAATCAAACATCCTTTAAGAATAATCTCCCTCTCATCATCCGTAAGCTCCCCAAGAGCCACCTCAAACTCCTTAAGACCATTCTCTCCAACAACAAACCCTCTGATCACATCATCCTTTTCTTCAACCGCCTTCCGGATCTCCGGGAAGAACAGATAATCTCCATTATTAAACGGCAATTCCCCTTCCTTGATCAGGAACGGAAGCATACCCCAGTTGATCAGATTGGAACGATATCTCTTCGTCGCATACTCATTGGCAATATTTGCCCAGCCGCCAAGCACCTTCTGGCAGGAAGCAGCCTGCTCACGTGCAGAACCATCTCCTGGTTTCACCGCAAAGATCGTACTTCCAACTCCCAGATTCTCCTTATTCACATCTGGATAATCCTTCTTGATCACATCCATCACAGGTTTCAGTTCCGGAAGAGCCTCTGCCGGACATTTTCCATCCTGGATCGCTTTCTGTGCCTTCTGAACCTCTTTCGCACGACCCACATAAGCAGGATCCTTTCTGGACAAAGTAAACTCAGCCAGTCCCAGCGGATTGGAACGATAAGAAGAAGTTTCACCGGACGGGATCAATTCATCTGTAGTAGTAACCGGATCATGGATTTCAGATACTACTTTCACGATCAAGTTCTCAGGTAAAGCTGCCATCTCCGGCCAGTCCTTGATATTCGGGCCAAACTGGATCTCTACGCTTGGATCAGCCACACCTTTGCTGTCAAATACACGCTTCTCATAGATTGTCTTATCAAAGAAATATTTCTGACCTGTATAACCACCTGTATATTCCTCCGCAGAAGTCAGGAATCCCTTATTCGCTGCAGTAGCAGCAATAGAACGGGCATCCATCAGAGCTACAGAAGAAATCTGGCCATTCTGGATCTTGGAACCTTCACGGTTCGGGAAGTTTCTGGTTGTATGACGAATACTCAAAGCATTATTGGCCGGAGTATCACCTGCGCCGAAGCACGGACCGCAGAATGCCGTTTTCACAACTGCTCCTGTAGCCAACAAATCAGCCAGAACACCATTTTTCGCAAGTTCCATATAGATCGGTGTACTTGCCGGATATACACTTAAAGTAAACGCATCTGCACCAATGCTGCTTCCTCTCAGGATATCCGCAGCAGCACAGATATTCTCGAATCCACCACCTGCACAGCCTGCGATGATTCCCTGCTCTACATATAATTTACCGTCAATTACCTTGTCTCTTAATGTGTACGGGATTTTTCCATCCAGACTTACCTGCGCCTTTTTCTCTACATCAGCAAGAATATCATCCAGGTTGGCTTTCAGCTCATCAATGGTATATGTATTGCTTGGATGGAACGGCATAGCGATCATTGGTTTGATCTCACTCAGATCGATTTCCACACATCCATCGTAATAAGCTACATCACCCGGTTTCAGTTCTTTATAATCTTCACTTCTTCCGTGGATCTCATAGAACTCCCGGATCTTCTCATCTGTCTGCCAGATAGAAGACAGACAGGTTGTCTCAGTAGTCATAACATCCACACCGATACGGAAGTCTGCACTTAAATTAGCAACACCAGGTCCCACAAATTCCATTACTTTATTCTTCACATAACCGTTGGCAAAAACTTTTCCGATAATGGCAAGGGCTACGTCCTGCGGTCCTACGCCCGGACGAGGAGATCCTGTCAGATAAATGGCAACTACACCCGGCATATTGATATCATATGTCTGTGAAAGAAGCTGTTTAACCAGCTCAGGGCCGCCCTCTCCCATAGCCATGGTTCCCAGCGCACCATATCTGGTATGGCTGTCTGATCCCAGGATCATTTTGCCCCCTGCGGCAAGCATCTCTCTGGCGAACTGGTGAATTACTGCCTGATGAGGCGGAACATATACGCCGCCGTATTTCTTCGCACAGGTAAGTCCAAACATATGATCATCTTCATTGATGGTTCCGCCAACTGCGCAAAGGGAATTATGACAGTTGGTCAGTACATAAGGAACCGGGAATTTCTCAAGTCCTGAAGCACGTGCTGTCTGAATAATACCTACAAATGTAATATCATGAGAAGTCAGTTTATCAAATTTGATCTGGAGCTTTTCCATATTTCCGGAAGTATTATGAGATTCCAGGATAGAATAGGCGATGGTATTTTTCGCAGCTTCTTCTCTGGAAACCAGGATATCTGCCTGAGCCTCCGGTACGATTTTCTGGCCATTCATCAAATAGACACCGGTATCATATAATTTCATTGTGTATCCTCCATTGTCGTTTTTTTGCATAGCCAACAAATACTTTGGCACGCTAATTTGCAGAAATTTAAATTCATTATAGAGTATTTAAGAAGAATAATCAAGTACCATGTACCCTCGCCAGACATGAAAAGGGTAAAAAAATTCCCTGGAAAGTAAGGAGTTCCACACTTTCCAGGGGATTGATAAATCAGCCTTTAACAGCTCCTGATACCATACCTTTGATGATTTCTTTACTGAATGCAAAGTAAAGAACAACTACAGGCGCCATAGTGATCAGCATGGCTGCCATCTGTTTCGGATAGTCAGAAGCGAACTGTCCTTTGAACTGTGTCAGTGCCAGTGGTACTGTCTGCAGTCCTACGTCTTTCAGAAGAACCAGGGCGAATGAGAATTCATTCCAGCAGCTGAATACCTGAATGATCGCGATAGTAGTAAGAATCGGGCGGCAGATTGGAAGGATGATGGTCCATAATGTATGAGTGAAGTTACTTCCATCAATAGCTGCAGCCTCTTCCAGTGAAACCGGAATAGTCTTTACATAACCTTCTACCAGGAAGATACCGATTGGAAGACCAAAAGATACATACGGAAGAAGAAGTGTAAACCATCTGTTGTTGATTCCACATCTCTGGAATACTACATAAATAGGAACCAGAAGAGAATGAATCGGAATCAGCATACCCATCAGGAACATTACATACAGGATACGGTTCAGTTTGAAATGAACACGTGCAAGAATGTAGCCCACAATAAAACTGAATACAATAATAAGAACAATAGAAATCAAAGTTGTTCTCACACTGTTCATCATGGACTGACCCAGATGATAGTCTTTATTGCTGAGAATCTTTATGTAGTTGATCAGTGTAGGATTCTTTGGAAGTCCCATGATATCAGCATTAAATACACGTTTCTCTTTCAGAGAAGAATATGCCATCCACACGATCGGGAAAATACAGGAAAGAGAGAAGATGATCAGGATCAAATTCATGATCACTGACGCGATTCCTTTTCTCACTTTATGAGTTTTAGGTACTGCGTTTGTATTCATAATCTTATGCCTCCTTTTCCCTGGTCAGATATTTAATGATACCCTGTGATCCACCGATTACAACCAGTGACAGTACAAAAATTGCTACAGAAATACAGCTACCATAGCCCATGTTACTCTGGCTGAATGAAATCTGATATCCATACATCGCCATAACCATGGAAGCTGTACCTGGACCACCTTTTGTCATAACATAAATATTATCGAAAGCTTTCATATTACCTGCTACGCAGAGGGTAATACAAACAAGCATTGTGTTCTTAATCAACGGCAGAGTAATGTACCATGCTGTCTGGATTCCATTAGCTCCGTCAATCTGTGCACTTTCAAAAATTTCTGTATCAATAGAAGAAATAGCAGAAAGAATAATTACCATATAATAACCAATAAACTGCCAGATCAGAGGTATTGTTACGCAAAGCATAACGATATCTGAATTGTTCAGCCAAACCTGACAGAGATCCGGTCTGCCGATAGCTCTCAGGAACCAGTTGATCAGACCATATTTGTTATGATAGATCATATTCCAGATCAAACCAATACATACAGCAGCAATTGTGCTTGGGAAGAAGCCGAATGTACGATGCATTCCTTTAAGTTTGGTTGATTTTGCATTTACCATAAGTACCAGGATAAACGCGATACCAACCTGTCCGATGATACAAGCGATTACCAGATAAATATTATGTCCAAATGACTGCCAGAAAGTAGAATCATGAATCAGCTGAACATAGTTTGCAAGTCCGTTAAATGTTTTCTGAGGACCGCCCTTCCATTCAAAGAAGCTGTATACAAGTGCTGTTACCAGCGGAACAAATACTGTGAAAACGAACATAGCAACAGGCAGACACAGATATAAGAAAAGCGTCTTCTTTTTAGGTTTAATTGTAGTCAACATACGCTGTACCTCTCTTTCATAACCACACAAAACCGTTCCGCCCACCACTGTGGGCAGAACGGTCAGTGTTTATAGATTTATATTTGTTTAAAATCTATTAATAGTTCTCTTCGTATGCTTTCTGAGCATCTGCTGCTACATCTTCCGGAGACATTTCACCATTCATCATAGTCTGGAGGTCTGTGTTAAGAACATCCCATACAGCACTGTTGATGTAGGAATCATAGATTTCACATTTTGTTGTGTCAACATAAGAGTAGTTGTAGAAGTCCTGTGTTACCTGGTCAAATTTGCTCAGGTCAACATCGTCTGTCTTTGTTAATCCACTCAGTGCATAGTTCTCTGCTACATATGTAGAGAATGCAGGTCCTGTAACTTCCTGTGCAAGATCGATAGCTGCTGCTAATTTATCAGGATCATCAGCGACCTTAGGATTGATTGCTACTGCATATCCAAGACCAATGTTCTGAGAATCAGGATCTTCTGTTGCATCTGCAGGCTGTGGAAGAACTGCAAATCCGATATTGTTGAATTTATCTTCATCACTGTCTTTCAGAGTTGCTGCGATATAGGATTCATCCCAGTTACCACCAATGAATGCTGCTGCATCACCGGAAATATAATATTCACGTGCATCTTCATTTGTTACGGAGTTAAAGTCATCATTAAAGATATCTGTTTCTGTGAACAGATGCTGTGTTTCTTTAAGAGCTTTTACAAATGCATCATCTGTAAATTTAGATCCGCTCTTGTCGATCAGACCCTGGAACCAGTCTTTACCGGTGTATCTGTCACCCAATGTTGATAACCAGTCACTGTTTGCCTGCCATTTACCACCATTACCAAATGCGATTGTATCAATGCCCTGATCTTTGAAGTATTCGGATGCCTTCTCAACATCTTCCCATGTAGACGGGAATTCATCGTATCCGGCTTCTTTCCACATTGCTTTATCATAGATAACTACTGTACAGGTACCACCTGTCAGTACAGGGAATCCATAAAGTTTGTCGCCATCTTTAAATGGTGTGAAATAATCCTGATCATACTGATCATAATATGGTGAAGCTTTGATAGTATCTGTCAGATCCATAACCAGACCCTGCTCAGCCCATGCTTTTGTATTCATACCCTGAAGTAAGAATACATCCGGAAGGTTATCTGCTGCTGCAAGAGTAGCAATCTGAGTTTTATATTCAGCGTTTGCAAGGACATTTTCATTCAGTGTGATATCCGGATGAGCTTCCTGCCATGCTGCTAATACTGTACGGAATCCATCAGAACCGCCATTTCCTTCTGATTCCTCAGATGTGGAATAATGCATGATCTCCAGCTCGCCCTTGTAAGCCAGATCGCTCTTAGCAACATCTGTTGCTGCGCTAACGCCTACAGCACCTACCATTGATGTAACTGTTGCTGTTGCCAGGGCAACTGCCATAATCTTTTTTTTCATTGTGTGTCCTCCTTTTAAATTAAAAATAATTTCGTTCGTGTGGAGATGTCTCTCAATTTACTTTCGAAACATTCTTTTCGATTAAGCTTTGTTCGAATTGAATTTACTTAATCGTTTTCTTTCCTTTATTAAACAGCAGTTTACCCAATTTGTCAATGGGTTTTTTGCTTAAATTATGTGATTTGTATAATTTGCTACATATTTAGCCTATGTTTTTGGTCATTTATTCTTAACAGATTTTCGTATTCTTTTGTTTGTTTTTTATTTTTTTTCGACATTTTGCGTATTTTTACTCTGTTTTGCAAGCTTTAACGTAATCGTTTTCGTTAATAATTTAGCGCATTTTCTCCATAATTCCTACTGCTGCACCCAGATTTCCTCCATTTGCCAGAAGTTCCCTGACTTTTCTCTGAAGTGAAGTATTTTCGGGCAATTCCTGTACCGGAGTATCCGCTTTCGCACCAAAGAGCCATTCCATGTATTCTTTGTCATCCGGAAGATCCTCTACAATGCGAAAACGTTTTTGAAATTTCGCGATATTTGATGTCTCTTTTACAATCTCGCCCAGCCTCGGGGAAAGAAGCCAGGATTCGCAGAAATATTCCACATCTTTATAATCAGGATAAAACTTCGCCATAAATTCTTCTGCCTGCTTCAGGGATTTGTCCACTTTCTCCGGCGTAAATACCGCATCCGATGGAATGTGAACACTCACTGTATTTCCGCCCTGGAACTGTGTCAGCTCATACTCCAGCTCCCCGATCCTGAAAAGCACCATATTAATTTGACGGTGAGTCCACCAGCCGCGATCGAATTCCGCCTTACCGGTTCTGTCCTTGCATTCCTTAATGAAACGAGTGAAACACTTCATGGTGTCTGTGAAGATTTTCTCGTCTATTCCCTTGTTCAGGTATTTTGTGTGAGTTTCGCAGACACGTAGGAGTTGGGAGGTGAGGTCAGTGGGGACGGTGTTTTTGTTTTGGGCTTTCATTTGTTTTTCTTCATCCAATACTCTTTCGGTGACATCCTGTGGAAGATTGATTTCTTTGCATAATTCTGATAATTTCATGAAATGAGCTCCTTTTCTGTAAATGCTTGATTTTTTCTATATTCTATTGTGAGGTGTGGGCAACTGGTATATCAGGGTAGAAATCCTGTATAATTTCTGTAGTCCACCGAGGCTGGAAAATCTGTCTCATAAAATAAAAATCCTACCCTGCAGAGGAATCATTGGTATTAACGCAAGACTCTCTGTCGGATAGAATTTGTTTATTTATTATGTGTGACAGTGAAAAGGCCAGAAAACTCCGTCCCTATTAATCTAATTTAATCAGAAAATTGTATGGAATCCCCTGATGAAGGTTAAGAATATCTTCTGTGCAAACAATCTCACCATCATCCGGAGCATAATAAATACTTTCCACCATTTTACTACTGTTCAACGCATAACGACCGGTAATACACGGAGTAGACCGAGCCATAATCCATTTCTTTTTTCCACTCACCCTTAAAGTTGTCATTTCTTCAGTCTTTATCTCTGCCGGATCTTTACTTCCCAAAACGACACTCTTAGTATCTTCAAATATTTTTCCGGTTGCAGGTTCATTTAGCGTAGCATGATAGATTCTCCGAACAGTTTTTTCTGACTCTTTTTCATCCTCATACTTCACTTCCAGATCATATTGCCCATTCGATTTATCCAATGTTTTTTCTGATCCATCTGAATATATAAGCGTCACTGAATAAACCTTAAGAGTATTTAAGTATTTCGCAAACCCAGCAGGAACAGTTTCCAGATCCTGATCCAGTTCCAGTTTTACAGAAGTGAGTATTACTTCTTCCGATTCGCTCTGATCCTGTGAATCTGTCGAATATTCACTGTCTGAATCTCCTGTCTCTTCTTCTGCAGGTGTTTCATTCTTTTGATTCTGCCCGGTTACTATCCTCGATGTGTACCCAAGTTTTTCATAGTTCTCTGCATTGAAAATTGTAAGAACATAATCTGAAGAAGGCTTCAAATTTAAACAAAGCTCTGTGTCATTTTCATTAAAATCCATTATATCCTGCACAGGTTCCTGATCCACTACGCTGTTCTTCTCCGAATCAAAGAGGTACAAAACCACATCTGATTCTCGCAATGCCTGATTAAAAGAAATTGTATACGTCACTTCTGAATCGTTTTTGATATGAAGAAGATAAAGATCACTGTAAGAATTCAATAAGAAAATATTCTCCTGTTCCTGAACGGGTAAAAAATCTGAAAATGGCATAACTACACTTTTTTGCGGAAGTACAATCTCTGTCTGTTCCTCTATGGTGTTCTCCGTATTTCCTTCAGCATCTATAATATCCTGAAAATCCTGTGTTTCTTCAACATTCTGATTTTCTGCATTTCCGTATGCTGTATCTTCTGTATTTTCCTCTCCATCCGTCAGTCCGGCAATATCCTGATCTGTTGTATCTTCCGGTTCTGTGTCTTCATCTGCCGAAAATTCCTCAGCCATTACAACCATCCCTGTATTTACATTCATTGCATTTATCATAAATCCGTAAGATAACAAAACTGCCCCCATACGAAGAAGCGACTTTTTCTTCACCCTTGATCATCTCCTAAATCATTCATCATATTAATAGGATAATAACATTTTTTCTTTCATTTTACAAGAATGCTGATTTCATTATCCTACCACGAAATGAAAAAAGCCCCTCCATTTGCGTCTGGATAAGTTCTTCCCGACAGCCAATAGAAATTATGGGGACAGGGGCAGTAAAAAAGTCACTGTCCCTGTCCCCATGGGTTTACCAAATTCGACAAAAATAACAATCTATATGTAACCGGATACTACGATAACTATGTTTACAAAGTATCCACAAA
>ERZ772821.2060-NODE-2060-length-10916-cov-10.578676_pt1 | contig 10916 bp, 9 predicted proteins | sample MGYA00580859_ERZ772821 | MGnify/ENA primary metagenome ERZ772821 (study PRJEB29015, sample SAMEA2737674) | human gut metagenome | biome: human gut; feature: human-associated habitat; material: faeces | place: China | collected 2012 ...
CGTGACCCCGGACGGGCTCGAACCGTCGACCTTGAGATTAGAAGTCACATGCTCTATCCAGCTGAGCTACGGGGCCAAACTCGTGTAAGTCTAGCCGTAGGGGTGTAAAACACCTCGGCGTAACGTCGGCTTGCACCGGTACCATCGGCGATATGGGGACAACGGAGAGCAACGTAGATCACGCCGCATCGGGCCAGACCGTCGCAGGCGATAGCGGTGAGCTCACTTTCACATACGCACAGGGTCGTTTTGCCAGTGAAGGCAAGGATTGGGAAAGCCCGGTTGTGACCAACATGGCTGCATCCGTCTCTGCCGATGCCGGTAATGTCCCCGCCGGCAGCATCACCAACACCGGCACCAACAACACCTTCACCAGCACCACCGAATCGTCGCTTGCCACCCTGCTGTCCAACCAATGCCCGTTCGTTATCAAGGCCACCATTTTCGAGGGCAATGGCAAAAACGCCATTCGCGAACGTCACACATTCACCGGCTCGGTGCTGCGCCAGCTCGACCAAGCCAGCGCCCTGCTGAACGGCATCAACGAATCCGGCCAATACCCGGCCATAGCCCTGCGCGAAGCATTGGTCAACGCACTGGAACATCGCGATTACACGTACTCCGGCCCCACACTGATCAATATCTTCGATTCCCGCTTGGAAATCGTGTCGCTCGGCGGCCTGACCGATGGTTTGGAAATCAACGATCTACTCAACGGCGTATGCCAGCCACGCACCCCGCGTTTGGCTGAATTGTTCGCCGATTTGGGCCTCTGCGAGAACTGCGGTACCGGCATTCAACGCATTATGGACGCCTACGCGCAGAGCGCGGTCAGTCCGCAACTGCGCGTGGGCCCCACTTCGGTGGCAATGGTACTGCCTATCCCTGTATCGGCCGAGGCCGCGTCCTCGCATCGGACCGATGCCGATGCTTCCGCCGCGCCCAGCACCACTGACGAAGCACAGCATGCCAAAATGTACTCATTCCCCACGATTCAGCGCATGACGGATAACGCCGCAGATGCTTTGGCCGGCGCACGCATCATCGGCTGCGCGCCACTGCAGACGCTGATTCTCGGCAGTGGATTCGGCGAACGCCCGGACGGTGACGATCAGGCCAGTACCCGCCCGCTTGATACGGCAACGCTGGAACCGTCGCCTCAAACGTTGGAACAGTTCACGCTCAATTTCCTCGCGTTCCGCGGTGTGAAGCTCAGCCGTAAAACCATGCAGAAAGCGCTTGGCCTGAACAAGGATCAGATGACGCAGCTCTTGGACCAGCTGGAGTTGAGCGGCAAGATCGAACGTCATACGCACGCCAAGTCCACTACGTATTCGCTGGCACATGCCTCAGGACGGTAGCGACCAGGGCGACAACGACCAAATCGTCAACAACCCAAGCAGCAACGACCAGAGCAATACGGCCCAAGGCGCGATAAAGCAGCAGCTCAGTTCTCGAATACGCGGTCGCGAATCATGCGACCGGATTCGTCGAGCGCGGTGGAGAACCGGCCGTAGTCGGACAGAATCACGCCCATGTACAGCATGTCCACGAGCGCGGTATCGGCCACGCGCGAGAAAATCGCATTGCCATAGATCGTGTGCGAATCACGACCCGTCAGCAACGTCACGTCGGCCCAGCTGGCCAGCGGCGCGCCGATGGCATTGGTTATGGCGATGGTTTTCGCGCCATGCGACTTCGCCAATCGCAACGCTTTGACCGTATCCGCCGAACTGCCCGAATGGGAGAAGGCGACGGCCACAGCGCCGTGGGGCAGGTGCCCGGCACCGATCTGCTGCAGGTAAGCGTCGGTATTGAGACGGCATGTCAGTCCCAGGTAGCCGAGCTTGGTGAACAGATCCATCGCCGGTGTCAACGAATTCTCCACGCCGAAAATGTCGATGAACTCCGATTCGGCGAGTAGGGCGACCGCCTTGCGATAGGCCTTGGGGTCCAACGCACTGTGCAGCTCGTCGATCAGCGCCTTCGCGCCATCGGCCGCTTTACCGGGAATCTCATCTTCGCCATCCCACGGATTCAGATCGAATCCGGCCAGCGGATTGAAGGTCACTTTGTGTTCGGCGGCCGGGTTGCGCAACACGTACCGCAGTTCACGGTAACCGCCGAAGCCGAGCTTGCGGGCGAACCGAATCACCGTCGGCTGGCTGACGTGGGCGATGTCGGCCATCTGACCGACGGTCAGGTCGGCCGCCTCCTCGATATGATTCCGAATATACTGGGCTACGGCGCGCTCCGCCGGACGCAGCGACGGATACACGTGGTCGATGCGCTCACGTATTCCCACCGAGGATTGCACAGCCGCGCTCCTAGTCGTCCGTATTTTCCATTCCTGTTTCGAGGTTACCGGCTGTATACCGGCGAACAGTCGACTTGGATTGACCGCAACATGAACGGTGAGCGAACTCTTCCGTTTACCTTTCCGCTCCATTCCCTCTACAATCGAAACCATGGTGCGGATTAGCGTGGGAAGCCCCACCCATCACACAAGCGGGCGACTGTACGGCGTGTTCTTCGAGGACATCAACCATGGTGCGGATGGCGGGCTGAACGCCAACATGGTGAACAACTACAGTTTTGACGGCGTTTATCTCGACCATCACACGTGGCGTATGGCCGGTGCCGAACGGTGGCGTACGCAGGCTGATTCCCTGCGTTTCTGGGATTTCATCAACTGTTCCGCCGCCGGCCTTGGCAGTGAGATACGCGGGATTCACGGCCAGCGGGTGACCACCGACTGCCCCGCCCCGCCAATTCACGCACATAGCCGATACGCTCGCATCACGTCCGATGTTCCTTCCGAAACCGGCCCTGCATATCTGGAAAACCTCGGCTATAACGGAGGCGGCGACAACGGGGGCGAGCCCGCGTTCTCCATCGTCGCCGACCACACCTATTCCGTCAGTCTCGCGGTACGTCCGGTTCATGGGCGGGCCGAGCTGTCCGTCGGCGTGGTCGATAGGTACGGCCTGCCGCTCACCAGTATCACTCGATTGTCGTATATCGTGGACTCCGATCCGCTTGACGATACGGAAGAGACCGGTCTGAGGCAGGACGATGGGGCCGATGCGCAGGATTCCGGCGTTTCGATCAGTCCGGATTCGTCGGATGGTGCCATCGTCATCGGCCGTGACGGCTGGTACCGGTTCAACGCCGACGTAACCGGACTGAACACCGATTACGGCAAGCTGCGTATCACCATTGACGCCGGCGAACGCACCACGTTCGATCTGGATCTGGTGCAGTTCATGGATGCGGACTATTGGGGCGCGGGCGACCCGAAATGGCGTTACGGCAAGCTGCGCCGCGATTTGGTGGAGACCATTCAGGCGTTGCATCCAGCGTTTCTGCGATTCCCCGGCGGCTGCATCGTCGAAGGTGTGACGCCCGGCAATGAGTATCGCTGGAAGGATACCGTCGGCTCTCTGGCCGCGCGACGCCAACAGTATTCGATGTGGTCGTTCAAGATGCCGGATGGTTCCAGCTATTCGCAGAGCTATCAGATCGGTTTCTACGAATATTTCTGCCTGTGCGAGGACCTCAAGGCCAAGCCGCTGCCTACTCTGTTCGCCGGCATCGCATGCCAGTCGCCCGGCCGAGATCCGCGCCACATGGATATCAATTCGGCCACCTTCCGCAACAATGTGATTCAGGACTACCTGGACCTCATCGAATTCGCGAATGGCGATCCGGAGTCCAGCTCGTGGGCCGCGGTCCGGCGTGATATGGGCCATCCTGAGCCGTTCGGCTTGGACATGATCGGCGTGGGCAACGAAAACTTCGGGGCTGACTACGTGGCCAAGTTTGACATGATCAGCGAGGCCATTCATGAACGATACCCGGATATGCTGTGTGTGATGAGCGCCGGACTGTTCCCCTTCCAGCCGGCGATGAAGCGCAGCTGGGACCATGCGCGAGCGTTGGCCGCAACCGATTCCGGGGCACATGATTCCGCCACCGGTGACGCGATTATCGTCGACGAGCATTCCTACCACTCCCCCGAATGGTTTGCATCCCAGGCGTCACGATTCGACGCTTACCCGCGTTGTGGCGCCGGCGTCTATTTCGGCGAATATTCAGCCAACGGCTATTTTGCCGGCCAACCACAGACCGAACAAGGCGCGAACACGTGGAAGTCGGCACTCGGCGAGGCCGCGTTCCTGACCGGCTGCGAGCGCAATTCCGACGTGGTGCGCATGACCTCCTATGCGCCGCTGCTCGCGCATATTCCGGCTAAGGGGTGGGCGCAGAATCTTATCGAATTCAATCCGGCGCATGTGAACCCCACGGTGAATTATGAGGTGGAGCGGCTGTTTTCCACGCATCTGGGCGACACGACGTATGCCGTGTCCATCGAGCAGACCGCGTCACGCCCCGCCAAACATCTGTATGTCAGCGCCACCGGGCATGACAGGGATGACGCCTGCCGTTACATCAAAATCGTCAATATCTCCGATTCCCCGGTGGATGTGACGTTGGAAATCGCGCGCGGACTGGCCGGGCTGGGCGCCTCGCCATCGCGACCGGTGCGTTTGGAGGTGACGACGTTAAGCGCCAATCCGACGGCGAAGACCACTATCGGATACCGCGGCGAGGCTTCGGGGGCGATTGTGCCGGAACGTCGGGCTTACACATTGCCGTCGCCGTCTTCATTGCTGGCGATGAAGATCAAGCCGTACAGCGTCACGCTGGTGGTTTCGCGCTGATTGGCATCGGCCATTAGGCCGATGCCTTTGCCGTTAGAATCACCCTCAAGGATGAGGGGGAATCGTGCAGATTCAGGGAATAATAGGGGCTATCCCCCATAGCGAATACAAGCGCAGGAGGGCAGGATGGAATCCACGGCGGCCAGAAGACCGCCGGCCAACGATGAAGGAGTGTGCGGTATGTTTATCAATCTGTTCCGCAGGCAGCGTCCTGCGCTCGCCCGGCTGGCCCGCAACTCCAACGCCTATCGTCAGCCGATGGTTGCGTCCGTATCATCGTCCGCAGTCGGCGTATCCAGCATCACCTCTGCAGCCAACACAGCCAACACAGGCGGCGTATCCGGCGTATCCACGCTGGATGCCACCATCGGCCGCATCCACGACATCCCGCAGTCGGCCATGAGCCGACTGACCGGCTCCCCCACCGTATACGCGCGGTAGACCGGCCCAACCCACAACGGCGGCTCAGAGACTCGGCTCGATGATCCAGCTCAAGGTCAGCAATACGGCCAAAAACAGAACGTTGACGGCGGAGTAGACGGCCAGATACCGGCCTTTCTTGTGCGGGTATTGGCGCACGACGTTCTTGTAAGAAATAAGCGAGGCCATCGAGGCGATGAGCGTACCCATGCCGCCCAAATTGGTGCCAATGATCAGATCGCGCCATTGGTCGCAGAAGCCGGAAAGCAGAATCGTGGTGGGCACATTGCTGATGACCTGGCTGGAGCCGACCGCCACCTCCAGCGGATGGCCGCCGACCAGCGAGCGCGCCAGTTCGTAGAATTCGGGCACGCGCTTCATGTTGCCGATGAAGATGAAGAACATGCAGAAGGTGAGCGGCAGTCCCCAATCCACGTATTTGAATACGCGCCGATCGGTGAACAGGAACACGACGACCACGATCACGCACATCACCCACAGGGGAATCACGTCGGAGACGGCCAGTAGGCAGACGATGAACAGCAGCGAGTAGACGATGGTGCGCCAGCCGCCATAACCGGCGCCGTAGCCGGTGATACGAATCTCGTCGGGCTGGTGTTTGTTGCGCTCGGGAGCCAGCACGCCGGTTTCGAGGTCGCCCAGGTCGCCGACCGGTTTGCCGCCAAACACCACGGAAATCACGATGACCAGCAACACGGCCGCCGTGCCGGAATACGGTGCCATGATGCCGAGGAATTCCACGGTCGGCATGCCGGTCAGGGCTTTGAGATACAGGTTGTGCGCGTTGCCGATCGGGGTGAGCATACTGCCCACGTTCGCGCCAATGGTCATCAGCGTGACCACGAGGATGGTCTTATCCTCTTGCCCAGCCATGATGAGCACGGCCACCGCGAACGGCACAAACGTGACCAGCGCAACGTCATTGGTGATGAACATCGCGGAAAAGAACGTCAAAGCGACAAGCGTAATGACCAGTCCGCGCATGGTGCTGACCTTCTCCAGCAATCGCGAACCGATGATGCGGAACACGCCGATACGCTGGAATCCGCACACCACAATCATCAGGCAGATGAGCTGGCTGATGGTGCTGGCGTGAATGTAGCTTTTGTAATCGGCGTCCGGCGGCACAATGAAACACGAAATCAGGGCGAGTATTGCGGCGACGATGAGAATCGTCTCATTTTTGGCTACATTGATCAGCCAGCGTCGCATCCATTCCTCCGTGAATAACCCAATATCGCAACCATTCTATTTTACGCGCAGACCAGCATAAGGTACGTAGTCGCGTTGCGCTGGCGGACATGAGTTTTTGGACCGGTGCCGCACATCAGCCGCGCTCGTTTTTTTATTTGGACAAGGAAACATTGAGTTTGCATGTCTTCCATACAATGAACTGCCGCGCAATGCTGTGCCCGTATATACGGCTGCATCATTGTGTGGCAGGCCAGACACGAATACCGTACGTGGCTGGCTCATACCAATGGAACATAGTTTCATTCGAGGAAGAGGAGCGATGAAGTTGCGTATTACCCCAGTATTCCCGGTCAAACGTTTCGCCGCCGTGTCTGCACAGAACGTGAAGAACGTGCAGTTCGATTACACGAACATGCCCACGTACAACACGATCACCAAGTAGCGCGCACTGCCGCACTGATCGGCGGCACTTGCCGCATACATGAATGGCCGGTGTGCTGCGGATTCCTTACCAAGAATCCGCAGCACACCGGCCATTATGATATATGCCGCAATACAGGGGGCAATCAGCCCTGCACCTTACCTCCTTGCGCGCTACGGTATCCGAAGTTCATCATCTCGCTGTTGTAGGCGACCACGCCACGGCCGACCGCCGGCAGAACGATCATGCCGCCATCGCCATGATGCGCGGCGACTTCGTCCAAAGTGGCCGTCGCGGCATCCTCGACGTTCTCGCCGGAGAAACGCACACGATCCGACACCTGATGGGCGGCGACCACCTTGATGAACGCCTCGCCGATGCCGGTGCAGGACACCGCCACCGTGGACTGGTTGGCGAACGTGCCGCAACCAGGCAGCGGCGAATCACCCACACGACCGTGCATCTGGTTGGTGATGCCGCCAGTGGACGTGCCAGCGGCGATATTGCCCTCGGCATCGCGCGCCACGGCACCGATGGTGCCATGCTTCTCCCACTCATCGCCACCGGACTGAGCCTCGGCCAAGGACTGACGACGCTGTTCGGTGATGAAGTACTCGTTGCTTTCGGTCGCGACGCCCCAATCGGCGATCTCGGCATCGGTCGGGTCCGCGAACAGCACATGCTTGGTCTGCTCTTTGACGGCACGCGCCGCATCGATCGGGTTCTTCACGGTGCTTACGCCGGTGACCGCACCGACCTCGCCATCGCCGGTCATCAGGCAGGCGTCCATCTGGGCGATGCCATCGCTGGTCAGGGCGGCACCACGGCCGGCGTTGAATTCGGGAGCGTCTTCCATGACGTGGATGGCGGCGACCACAGCCTCATGCGCCGGTGCTCCGGATTCCAACAACTGGTATCCGGCATCGAGGGCGCGCTGCAGATCAAGTTCGACCTGGGCGATGCGTTCAGGCGTGCTGTGCTTGCCACGACTGCCCGCTCCGGCGTGAATGACAAGCGTGATGCCGGTTTCGCTGCCCGCCAGTTCAGTGGTCACCGGCGAAACGGAGGATGTGGTCATATCGTGTCCCTTTCTGGAGTCAGATGGATGTGCTGACGCCAACGTATCGTTGCTTCCGCATGTATGATAGCCGTTGATGGCCGCGACCGGTTCCGCATTTCGCATCATCGGCTCGCGATGGCGTGACTCGTTACTGCGCCACCTCGCCACTACGCCAGGGGCAATGCGATGCCGGCTCGATCGGCCAGGTCACGCAACGACCACGTGGTCTGCCCCGTTCGCCCGACAACGCTATGCGCATGCCACAGCGAACTGATGATGGCTTCCTCGCTTATTCATTCGTCGAATGCACCCATCGATGTGGGTATGCAGCCATCAAAAAAACTCGACAACCGCAATGAGCCAGTCACTTGGCTACATCTGTGCTATCGTCTCGCCAATGATTCGAATGCCGGTATCAATGTCAGCAGCATCCGGGCGCACAAAGTTGAGACGGATGTGGGAATCATCCATTTCGTCAACGTCGAACACGCTGCCCGGCATGAACGTGACGCCTTGGGAACGGCAGGATTCCAATACATCCAGAGAGCGCACGCCGTCCGGTAAGGAAACCCAAATATAGTAGCCGCCTGCAGGCACGGTCCAATACACTTCATCCGGCGCATACCGCTCCAATGCTGCGATTGCTGCATCTCGTCGAATGCGGTAAGCCTTAATCAAACCGCGCAAATGTTCGGCGACGCGGCCTTCTTTAAGCAGTTCCAGGCAGATGCGCTGCGATGACGTGCTCGTATGCTGGTCGACCATGCGCCGCAGAGCCGCCAGCCGGTTGATCACATGCGGATCGGCCACAACCCATCCCGTGCGCAGGCCCGAAGTGACGGTTTTCGAGAACGTCGACAAATACATCACGTATCCCGCATTCTCCATGCCTTTAAGCGGTATGGGGCGATGCGCGTCGGACGATTCCCCGCCGTACCACAAATCGCCGTAAGCATCGTCTTCCACGATCAGACACTGATAGCGCCGCGCCACGTCAATGAGTTCGCTGCGTCGTTCGGGCGACAGCGTGGTACCGGTAGGGTTTTGGAACGTCGGGACGGTGTAAATGAGCTTGGGCCGGAATCGCGCGCAATACCCATCCAACAGGTCTGTACGCATACCGTGCTCGTCCACTGGAACGCCGATGATGCGCGCATCCGCCGAACGGAAGGTCTGCAATGCCGGGAAGAACGTGGATTGTTCGACCAGCACGCAGTCGCCGGGGTTGATGAACGCGCGCACGATGAGGTCAATGCCCTGCTCGGAGCCGGAGAGCACCATCACGTTGCGGACGCCGCATTGTACGCCTCGTGCGCGCATATGTTCGGCAAGCAGCGCACGCAACTCTTCGAATCCCTCGATAGGTGATTCCGGTTGGCCGTCGAATTCCCGCGATTCGAATGCTTCGATGCTGACCTTGCGCAGCAGATCGTCCGGGATATCCGCCGGGTTCGGCGAACCGGTGGCGAAGTCAATAATGGTGTCGCCGCGCTGCGCCCGCTCGGCCGAGGCGATGTCATGGTAGGTAAACCGGTTGGAATAATCAGAGAACAACACCGACCATGGCGGACGCACGACGGTTGGTTCCGGGCCCTGAACCGAACGGCTTTCACGAATCGTATGGACCGCCGCAGAGCTGCTGCCCTGGTCTGTCGTCAAGAAATCAGTGGAGGTAGCACGTTCTACGTCGCCGGAAGAGGAGGCTTGCGATGTTCCCATTTCTGCCGACGATCGTGTTGTTCGCGTTATTGCATTCCCGAAGTCACTGTTTGACGTGTGCGATGTTCGGCTTGCGGAGGCAGCCGGCAGCACGAACGTGCCTTTGCCGACTTTGGAGGCGATAAGACCTTCGTCCTTGAGCTGCTGATACGCCTGCAACACCGTGGTGCGATTGACTTCGAGACGTGAGGACAGCTCGCGTTCGGGAGGCAGGCGGTAGCCCTCGGCCATCGCGCCGGAGACGATCTGTTCACGCAGCTCGGCGGCCAGCTGCCGGTACATCGGCACCTTGCTGCGTCGATTCAGCTCAAGCTGCATGGCAGATCGTCTCCTTGATTCGTCAATCGGATACCAGTCTAACGGCAGACGAATCGACTACAGCGACAGGAAGAGCTCGTGGATGCGGGTATCGTCCGTGAGTTCCGGGTGGAAGGCGGTGGCCAGGATATTGCCTTGACGCAAGCCCACCACGTGGCCATCGACTTCGGTTTCGACCGTGGCTTCGGGTCCGACCGACACCACGTACGGTCCGCGGATGAATACCAGTGGGAAGTCCGTGATACGCTGCGGATCATCCGCTGCACCAAAATCGGCAGTAGCCTGGAAACTACCGAGCTGACGACCATAGGCGTTGCGGCGTACGACGGCGTCGAGCGCGCCAAAGTAGACGTTGTCGTCATTGTCGAGCTTTTTAGCCAGCAGAATCATGCCGGCGCAAGTGCCAAACACCGGTTTGCCTGCCTTGATGTGGGCGGCGATCGGCTCGAACAGTCCGGTCGAATGCAGGAGCTTGCCCTGTGTAGTGGATTCGCCGCCGGGCAGAATCACGCGGTCGATGGATTCATCGAAATCCTCGGCTGCGCGCAGCAGTTTCCACGGCGCACCGAGCTTGTCCAGCACCGCCGCATGTTCGGCGAATGCGCCTTGTACGGCCAGGATGCCGGTCACGCCGTGCTTGGCGTTTTTGGCGTCCGCGGATTCTTCTTTGGAAATATATTCAACAGCTACAACCATGTTGTCTCCTTGGGCCTTGACTCCCGCTGGCGGGAGCGTCACCCTTTCCTGGCTCCCCTCAAAGAGGGGAGCCAAGGTAATGCACTCACTCGCCGCGAGCGGCCATGATGGTCTGAATCTCGTCCTCATTGATGCCGACCATGGCTTCGCCGAGGTTTTCGGACAGCTTGGCGAGCAGATCGGCGTCCTGCCAGTTGGCGGTAGCCTTGACGATGGCGGCGGCGCGCTTGGCCGGGTCGCCGGACTTGAAGATGCCGGAGCCCACGAACACGCCTTCGGCACCAAGCTCCATCATCAGGGCGGCGTCGGCCGGGGTGGCCACGCCACCGGCGGCGAAGTTCAC
>ERZ772821.2065-NODE-2065-length-10884-cov-4.792594_pt1 | contig 10884 bp, 6 predicted proteins | sample MGYA00580859_ERZ772821 | MGnify/ENA primary metagenome ERZ772821 (study PRJEB29015, sample SAMEA2737674) | human gut metagenome | biome: human gut; feature: human-associated habitat; material: faeces | place: China | collected 2012 ...
CTGCTCGACCTTGGCGCAGATGGGCAGCACCTGCGCACCCTGAGACGCGGCCAGATCGCGCACCTGCTGATAGTATTTGCAGTCCTCGTACCCGGCGGCGAACGTGTTCTCGTCGAGGTTGGCAGCGTAGATAATGGGCTTGATGCTCAGCAGGTCGCTCGTCTCGAGCAGGGCGCGGTCCTCATCGCTGCACTCGTAGGTGCGGGCGCTCTTGCCGTCGTTGAGGTGCTCGAGCAGGCCGCGGAACACATCCGCCTCATGCAGGCAGGCCTTGTCGCCGCTCTTGCCGGCCTTGGCCGCCTTGTCGATGCGGCGCTGAACCATCTCGATGTCCGCCATAATGAGCTCGAGGTCGATGATTTCAATGTCGCGCAGCGGGTCGGTCGAGCCCTCAACGTGCATGACGTTTTCGTCGTCAAAGCAGCGCACGACGTGCACGATGGCATCCGTGGCGCGGATATTGGACAGGAACTTGTTGCCGAGGCCCTCGCCCTTGGACGCGCCCTTGACGAGGCCGGCGATATCGACAAACTCGATCACCGCGGGAGTCTTTTTCTTCGGCTGATACATTTCGGCCAGATAATCCAGCCGTGCGTCCGGCACGGAAACCATGCCGACGTTCGGGTTGATGGTGCAAAACGCATAATTGGCGACTTCCGCGCCCGCGTTCGTAATGGCGTTAAACAGCGTGGACTTGCCGACGTTCGGCAGGCCGACGATACCGAGTTTCATAAAGGAAATCCTCCTTCTTATTTTCAACAAGGTATTGTATCATTCAACAGCGCAAAGTGCAAGCACGATTCTCCGGCGAAACGCCGACCCGTGCAAAGCCCTGGAGGAGCGCACGGTTGGTGATTCCTCAGGGGACTGTTCAGCACGGTAGATGGAAATTGTAATTTCTTGCATCCACTGCCCATGCATCGAATTCCGACTGACGAATCGCAAATTCGCTCAGCCTGTCTGCGTAATCCCGATCCAGCACAGCCCGAGGAAACGGCCGCAGCCTGCCGCGCCCTTGGTGTGCAGGCTGTCACACTGCAGGCGGACGTGCGCAGCCCCGAAGCATGTCAGAAACTGGTAGAAGACACCGCGGCCGCTTTTGGGCGGATCGATGTGCTGGTCAACAACGCGGGCATTACCGCCGACAAATTGCTTCTGCGGATGACCGAAGCTGATTTTGACAATGTGCTTGCCACCAACCTGAAGGGGGCGTTTTTCTGCACCAAAGCGGCCTGCCGCTTTATGATGCACCAGCGGTATGGGCGCATCATCAGCGTCAGCAGTGTTGTCGGTCTGCACGGCAACGCGGGTCAGGCCAATTACGCAGCCAGCAAGGCGGGGCTGATCGGCCTGACGAAAAGCGCTGCCAAAGAGTATGCTGCCCGCAATATCACCGCCAACGTTGTGGCTCCCGGTTTTATTGCAACAGATATGACCGCCGTGCTGTCAGAACCGGCCCGTGCCGCAGCGGAAGCGGCCATCCCGGCGGGCAAAATCGGCCATGCCGAGAATGTTGCGGCGGCGGTGGCTTTTCTGGCAGGGGAGCAGGCCGGGTATATTACCGGGCAGGTCCTTTGCGTTGACGGCGGAATGGGAATGTGAGGTGTGCAATGGACACAAAAAAGAAACGCCGGGTCGTTATCACCGGCCTTGGCACGGTAAATCCTACCGGCAATACGGTGGCAGAAAGCTGGGCGAACATTAAGGCTGGCCGCTGCGCAGTAGGACCGATCACGGCTTTTGATACGGCTGATTTTAAAGTAAAGCTGGCCGCAGAGGTCAAGGACTTTGACCCCGCCGCGCGCATCGACAAGCGCGAAGCCCGCAAAATGGCACGCTTTACCCAGTTTGCCGTGGCCGCCGCCGACGAAGCCGTCCGCGACAGCGGCCTTGCGCTGGAAGAAATCGACCATACGCGGTTTGGCGTGATCCTTTCCAGCGGCATCGGCGGCCTGCCCACCATCGAGGAAGAACACACCCGCGGCCAGCAGCGCGGCTTTGAAAAGGTCAGCCCCTATTTTGTCCCCATGTCCATTGGCAATATGGCGGCGGGGCAGATCGCCATCCGTTTTGGCTTGCAGGGCATGTGCAGCTGCCCCACCACCGCCTGTGCAGGCGGCACCAATGCGATCGGTGATGCGTTCCACCGTATCCGCGATGGATACGAGGACCGCATGCTCTGCGGCGGCAGCGAAAGCTGCATCAGCCCGCTGGGCGTGGGCGGCTTTGCCAGCATGAAAGCCCTTTGCACGGCGGACGACCCGGCCCGGGCCTCGATCCCTTTTGATGCCCGCCGCAGCGGCTTTGTGATGGGCGAGGGCAGCGGCGTACTGCTGCTGGAAGAACTCGAGGCCGCCAAAGCGCGCGGTGCCAAAATTTATGCCGAGGTCGTGGGCTATGGCGCTAACTGCGACGCCTACCACTTTACCGCCCCGGCACCGGACGGCGCAGGCGGTGCGGCCTGTATGCGGCTGGCGCTGGCCGACGGCGGGGTAGTGCCTGAACAGATCGGCTACATCAACGCCCACGGAACGTCCACCCACCTGAATGACAGCTGCGAGACAACTGCCATCAAAACGGTGTTCGGCGGCCATGCGTACAAGCTGGCCGTGTCTTCTACCAAGTCGATGACCGGCCATCTGCTGGGCGGTGCAGGCGGGGTAGAGGGCGTATTTACCGCGTTGGCTCTGCACGATGCCTTTTTGCCCGCCACCGTCAATTTGCAGGAGCCGGATCCGGAGCTGGATCTGGACTATATCCCCAACCATGGGCGCGCGGCGCAGGTGGAGTATGCCATGAGCGATAGTCTGGGCTTTGGCGGCCATAACGCCTGCGTGGTATTCAAACGCTGGGAGGGATGAGGATGAACTATACGCCAAATGAGCCGCCCCGAGCCATGAGCGCGGCAGAGATCGAAGAGATCCTGCCGCACCGTTACCCGTTTGCTTTGGTGGATAAGATCCTGGACTACACCCCCGGCCAATGGGCGCGGGGCGTCAAATGCGTGACCCGCACGGAGCCGTTTTTTGAGGGGCACTTTCCGGGACACCCCGTTATGCCCGGTGTGCTGATTCTGGAAGCGCTGGCTCAGACCGGGGCGGTAGCCGCGTTAAGCCTGCCGGAAAACCGCGGAAAGCTCGCCCTGTTCGGCGGTGTAAAAAACGCCCGTTTCCGCCGGCAGGTCATACCCGGCGATGTGCTGATATTGGAATGTGAGCTGATAGAACAGCATGGCCCGGTAGGCATCGGCAAGGCCACCGCATGGGTGGACGGTGTGCGCGCGGCCAACGCCGAGCTGACGTTTGTTCTCACGGATGCCTGAGGGCTGGTTTTACATGGCGGAATGTGCTATAATAAATCCACTAACCTACAGGGGGATTCTCGCTATGCTGGACCAGACATTCGGACGGGTATATACCAAATTCAAACTGCACTTCTATAAGCAGATCTTCAGTCGATTCGAGGATCGCGAGGCCACGCTGACGACGGTAGAATCTTTCTGCATGGAAGTCATCATGGCATTGGGCGAACCTACGATTGCGCAGTTCAGCCACATGATGAATCTTTCTACCCCCAACGCCGCGTATAAGATCAACTCACTGGTCAAAAAAGGCTATGTAGAGCGCATCCGATCCACCATCGACAAGCGGGAATACCGCCTGCGCCCGACCCAAAAGTACATTGATTACTATAACATCAGTTATTCCTACTTGCACCTTGTCATGGAGCGTGCTAAACAGCGCTTCGGTCCCGATGACCTGGCTAAATTGGAGGAAATGCTGCAAGTCGTCTCCGATGAGCTGATGCCGGAGATTCAACTGCCTGAATAATATACAAAATGTGAACCACTCCCCATGGAGCGATTCACATTTTCAGACTGTCGAAAAACTCTTGTAGGGGCGAGCATTGCTCGCCCGCACCCGTTTGCCTTGTAAGAAAACTATCCCAGAAAATGCGTTGCTGCGGTACGTTGGCGGGCGACCAATGGTCGCCCCTACACACGCAATAGAGCAAAAATGCAGTTTTTTGACGGCCTGAAAAATAGCCACCTGAGATGCCGAAGGTCACGGATTTCAGATGGCTATTTCTTATATTTACTTACGCTGCCCAGCGAAAAAATCTTGAAACGATTTCGCGACAATGCTATAATACATACTGTATACGTTGGCATATACTGTTCAAGAAGGCTGCTGACAACCCGATGCGACGGAGGCTGCCATGACCTTCCTGAAATCGGCGGTACGGAAATGAAATCAAAATGCAGCCGCCTGGGGCGGAGAAAGATGGGAAAGAATGAAAAACTCCGGAACGCGCAAAACCATGCAGACCCCGACATGGAGAAGCATCTGTGCGGTGCTGTGCCTGCTGCTGTTGCTGTCAGTCGCGCTCCCTGTGAAGGCTGCCGCAGAAACCGCCCCTGTAAAGGTCGTCCGCGTTGGTTCGTTTGAGGATACCTTCAACTATGTCAACGAGAAGGGCATAAGAAAGGGCTACGGCTACGAATTGCTGCAGACCTTATCCGGCTATACAGGCTGGCAGCTCGAGTATGTGACCTGCGACTGGTCAGACTGCTTTGAAAAACTCAAAAACGGCGAAATCGACATTATGGGCGATATTTCCTATACGGAGGACCGCGCTGAGGAAATGCTGTTTTCGGACGAACCGATGGGGGAGGAAAAATATTACCTCTATGCCGATCTCTCGCGCGCCGATATCTCCGCTTCCGACTTCAAAACGCTGAACGGCAAAAAGATCGGCGTTCTGATGGGAACGGAACCGGAGGTCATGCTGACCGAATGGGAAGAAAAATACGACCTGAAAACGCAGCACGTCAACATCTCCAACAATGAGGATGTGAAGCAAAAGCTGGCAAACCATGAGATCGACTGCTTTGTTTCGCTGGAAGAATCCTTCTGGGCGGAGCTTGGCATCTCGACCATGACCCGTGTGGGAAAATCCGACATCTACTATGCGATCAACAAAGACCGTGCGGATATCAAGGAAGAACTGGACAATGCGATGCGCGCGTTGGAGGACGCCGATCCTTTTTATACGGCGGATCTCTATAAAAGGTATTTCTCGCTGGATTATACCCCGATCCTTACGGGAGAGGAAAAGGCGTGGCTCAAAGAGCACGGTGCGATCAGAATGGGCTTTCTGACGGGTGACAGCGGCGTCAGCACCTATGACCCTGCCACCGGGGAGATTACCGGGACAATCACGGACTATATTCAGTTTGCCAGAGATTGTCTGGGAAATCAGGAACTGGTATTCCAGATGGTCGGTTATGACAGCCAAAAAGCGGAACTCGATGCGCTGAAATCAGGCGAGATCGACATGGTATTCCATTTCGACCAGAGCCCCAATCTGGCGGAAGACTATCGCGTTGCCTGTACCAACACAACGTGGACCTCCAACATGATGGCGGTCACGAACAAACAGCACTTTAACGAAAACCAAGCGAACCGCGTTGCCGTTCCGCAAAACAAGATTTCCCTGAAAAGGTACATTGCGGTTTATTATCCGCAGTGGGAGATCGTGGACTGCGCTGCACAGGAGGATGCGGCAAGGCTGGTCAAGGACGGACAGGCGGACTGCTTTGTCACAGGGGTCAGCAGCCAGGAAAACTACAGCAAGAAATACGACTTTTACAGCGTTCCGCTTCCAAACCCTGCCAAATCCTGCTTTGCGGTCAATAGCGGAAACCGCCATCTGCTGTCCATACTGAACAAAACGATCAAGGCCATGCCGACCAATATGCTCACCGGCTCTCTGGCAATGTATAAGAGCTCCTCGCGGAAGGTTACCCTGAGTGAGTTTATAAGGGATAACTTCTTCATGGTCCTGCTGGTCAGCAGCATTTTTGTTGCAGTCATTCTGCTCGCGATCCTGAAGCTGCTCCGGAAGGCACGCAAAGCCGAAGCTGCCGCAAGAAAAGCCGCGAACGATACGCAGGAGCTGAATGCAAAATTGCAGATTGCTGCGGAAAACGCCGAGAGCGCGAACCGGGCCAAATCCACCTTCCTGTTCAATATGTCGCATGACATCCGCACGCCCATGAACGCCATTATCGGCTACGCAGACCTTGCCTCCCGGCATTCGGACGACCCTGCAAAGCTGAAAAAATATATGGAGAACATCCAGGTGTGCGGACAGAACCTGCTGATGCTGCTGAACAATGTTCTGGATCTTGCCCGCATTGAGAACGACAAGACGGAGATGGAGTATTCTGTTTCGGATGTCGATAAGGATTTCCGCAATTGCATTGCCATGTTCCGGAATCAGGCAGACAGCAAGGGCCAGACGCTTACGGTGACAACACAGCTGCCGTATCCGTATATCTATGCGGATATTCCGCACCTGACGGAGGTCTGTACAAACCTCGTCAGCAACGCTGTCAAATACACGGGAGCCGGCGGTACGATCCGCTGTGGCATTACGCAGAAGCCCGGCGAAAAAGAGGGCTGGTGCGATACGGTGGTCACGGTTGCCGACAACGGCATCGGTATGTCGCAGGAGTTCCAGAAGCATATCTTTGAACCGTTTGAACGGGAACGCACGTCCACCGTCAGCAAGGTGGAAGGCAGCGGCATCGGGATGGGCATCGTGAAAAAGCTGGTCGGGCTGATGGGCGGCACCGTGGAGGTGGAGAGCAAAATCGGTGTTGGCTCCACGTTTACCGTGACCATTCCCTGCCGCATTGCGTCCGAGGATGAAATACAGGCGAAACGAGAGATCAACCCTTCGGATCAAAAGTGCCTGTGCGGTACAAGGATCCTGCTGACCGAGGACAACGACCTCAATGCGGAGATCGCCACCGAGCTGCTGCAGGAAGAAGGCTGTACCGTAGACCGCGCGAAAGACGGTGTGGAATGCGTGGATATGCTGGAAAAAGCTGCGAACGGAACGTATCAGCTGATCCTTATGGACGTCCAGATGCCCGTGATGAACGGCTACGATGCGACAAAAAAGATTCGGAGAATGGACGATCCTCAAAAAGCAAATATCCCCATCGTCGCCATGACGGCAAATGCATTTTCCGAAGATAAACAGGTGGCGCTGGACGCCGGGATGAACGACCATATCGCAAAGCCGATCAATATGAGCGTTCTTGTGCCGACCCTGCGGAAATACCTTTGATGCGGACAGAAAGTCATCGTATATAAGAATGACCCCTAAGGCAATACCGCCGGGGAGCCTTCCCGTTTTTGGGAAGGCGCCCCGGCGGATTTTTGTTTATATCGCGGCGATTTTGGTTTACAAGGCAACAGACACCGCAGCCGATACCGAACGGCACGAGGAACGGCACACCGCAATGTGCGGTTTTCTTTATGGCGTTCTGCGGCTCTGCCTTAGTTGGGCGCGGTACTCGGCGGGGGTGATGCCGTACAGTGCGCGGAAACTCTTTAAAAAGCTGCTGTAATTTGCAAAACCGCTGGCGGTGCAGGCGTCCAGTACGCCGGTGCCGTCGGCGAGCTCGTTGCGGCAGTGCTGCATACGCAGGTTGGTCAGATACCCGTGTATACTTTCCAGCGTGTACTCTTTGAACACGCGGGACAGGTGCTCCCGGCTGGTGTAGGTGTACTTTGCCAGCTGGGCCACGGTCAGATGCGGGTCGGTGTAGTTGGCCTGAAGGTAAGCAACCGCCTTGGCGACGAGCAGACTGGTGGCCGAGGGCGGCGGGGCATTGTGCCGCCGGGTCACAACTTGGCTGATCAGCAAAATCAGCTCCGTGACCTCGCAACATTGCACGGTATCGCGTATTTTTTCATCGAGATACACGGTCTGGGCCATCCGCTCCAGCAGACCGCGGAAGTCCCACTGCGTGACGGCGTCAGTGTCCAGAATGACAGGATCCCCCGACCAGACATGCCGCGGCAGGCCGCTTTGCGCCCAGGCACGCTCCCAGATGCCGGGAGCTATCTGCACGACGAGCCGCTCCGAGGTCGTGTCCGTGATGTTGAACTTGCCGGAGTGGTACATCTCGCCCGGGAACAGTATCAGCTCCCCCAGGTGCAAATCGTAGACACTGCCGTCGACGGAGTAGCGCACGCTGCTGCCCGCCACCGGCAGTATCATCTCATAATACGGGTGGGAGTGGACCACCGACTGGACATTCTCCCGGTTTGTATACAGGCCCACGACAACCTGACCGTCCTGCAGGGCGGCACTGGCATCCTCCTGCGTCAGAATGGAATCCACGTAATGCGGCATTTTTTGCAGGATCATGAGCGACTCCTCCTGTTAAATTTTGTCTTTGCCACGATTATATCACATTTTGCGACATTTGCATTACAAATACGGAAGAAATTTTGTGAAGGATTTGTTATTATAAAGGCGAAGAAGGGCACAATGCGCAGATTGAACAAAATATATTATGTGATTTTGTACAATATGCACATTGTCTGCCAAATAACAAGTTCCACCATTCAATTATACGCAAAATAGAAAGGAGAAAATCTATGAAAGTGTGCTACACCGGCGGCGCTGTCAAGGACTGCGGAAGCTATTATTCCGTAGCCACCAACGCTGTAGAGCTGCGCATCTGGTTCCTGACCGACGATATACTGCGCATCCGCGCGGGCTTTGACGGCGACTGGGATGAAGCCTCCTACAGCCTGACCATGACCGCATGGGAGTCCCGCACCGACGAGCTGATGAAGGACTGCCGCAAGCGCGTCCAATCCGCCGCTGCATCCCTGACCGACGGCGACAGACAGGCCGTTATCCAGGGTGCGCGTCTCAAGGTCGTCATCGAGAAGGCACCGTTCCGCATCATGGTCTATGATAAGGACGGCAGCCTGCTGCACGCCGATATTCCCGACCTGGCCTACCGCGAGGACAGCAACCACCGCCGCATCCACGCCAGCCAGATCGAGGCAGACGACTGCTTCTACGGCTTCGGCGAGAAATCCGGCGAGATCAACAAGGCCGAGAAATACATGAATATGGCTCCCGGCGACGCCATGGGCTACAACGCCAAGGAGACGGATTCCCTCTACAAGCACATTCCGTTCTATATCCGCCTGAACCGCGGCACCAAGCAGGCTGTCGGCTACTTCTACCACAATACCGCCGAGTGCGATTTCAACATGGGCCGCGAGAAGCGCAACTACTGGCACCGCTACTCGTCCTACCGCACCGACGCGGGCGACATTGACCTGTTTTTGATCGCAGGCCCGTCCATCCGCGAGATCATCGAGCGCTACACCGACCTGACCGGCAAGAGCGTCATGCTGCCGAAGGCCGCGCTGGGCTACCTCGGCAGCTCGATGTACTACCCCGAGCTGCCCGAGAACAGCGACGATGCCGTGCTGGACTTCATCGACACGACCCGCGAGGAAGGCATCCCTGCCGACGGCTTCCAGCTGTCCAGCGGCTACTGCGCCGTTGAGACCGCCGAGGGCATCAAGCGCTGCACCTTCACATGGAACCACAAGCGCTTCAAGGACCCGGCAGACTGGTTCGCCCAGATGGAAAAGCGCGGCATCGTCGTCTCGCCCAACATCAAGCCCGGTATGCTGCTCGTCCATCCGCTGCTGAACGAGATGAAGGAGAAGGGCATGTTCCTGCCCGCCTCCGACGACAATGCAGGTCTTGACGGTCTGGCTGTCGGTACCTGGTGGGGCGGCCCCGGCCTGTTTGTGGACTACACGAAGGAATCCACCCGGCAGCACTGGAAGCAGTACATCAAGGATGCGCTGCTGAAATACGGCTGCCGTTCCATCTGGAACGACAACTGCGAGTATGACTCCCTCGTTGACAAGGACGCAAAGGTTTACTTTGAGGGCAAGGGCAGCACGATTGGCACGATGAAGCCGGTCATGAGCAACCTGATGTGCCAGCTGTCCAACGAGGCCATCGAGGAGTATGACCCCGACTGCCGCCCGTTCTCGGTCTGCCGTTCCGGTCATGCGGGCATCCAGCGCTATGCGCAGGTCTGGGCCGGTGACAACCTGACCCACTGGGATACCCTGAAATACAACATCGCCACGATTCTGGGCATGGCGCTCTGCGGCGTGTCCAACCACGGCTGCGACATCGGCGGCTTCTTCGGCCCCGCGCCGGAGGGCGAGCTGTTCGTGCGCTGGGTGCAGAACGGCATCTTCCAGCCGCGCTTCTCCATCCACTCCACGAACACCGACAACACCGTCACCGAGCCGTGGATGTACAGCGACAAAAAGCAGTACATCAAGGACGCTATTGACTTCCGCTATAAGCTCAGCCCGACGCTGTATTCCCTGATGGAGCGCGCGCATGAGAACGGCCTGCCCATCTGGCAGCCGACGTTCAGCGTTTTCCAGAACGACCCGGCCACCTACGATGAGGGCGTGGACTTCATGTTCGGTGATTCTCTGCTGGTTGCGAACGTCGTTGAAAAGGGCCAGACCGTCCGCCCGGTCTACCTGCCCGCGACCGAGAACGAAAACGAGCGGTTCTACGACTTCTACACCCGCGAGGAATACGCCCCCGGCCAGACGATTGAGGTGCCGGTTGATATTGCCAGCATCCCGCTGTTTGTGCGCAGCGGTGCCATTCTCCCGATGAGCGGCAACAAGCTGCACAACCTGATGACCGAAAAGACCACCGCGCTGGACATCCTGATGGCCCCCGATGTGGATTCCGAGTTCACGCTGTACGAGGATGACGGCCACACGAACGATTACCGCAAGGGCGCGTATCTCAAGACGAAGATCGCCGTCAAGGCAGGCGTCAAGACCGTCGTGACCTTCACGAATGAGGGCAGCTACGAGACCGCCGTCGAGAGCATGTACCTCGATATGATCCACCGCGAGAAGTCCCCGTTCTATGTGCAGGTGGACGGCAAAGAGCTGCCGCACTTCCTGCACCGCCGCAAGTTTGAGGAAGCCGAGAGCGGCTGGT
>ERZ772821.2069-NODE-2069-length-10850-cov-3.905975_pt1 | contig 10850 bp, 6 predicted proteins | sample MGYA00580859_ERZ772821 | MGnify/ENA primary metagenome ERZ772821 (study PRJEB29015, sample SAMEA2737674) | human gut metagenome | biome: human gut; feature: human-associated habitat; material: faeces | place: China | collected 2012 ...
AACGTCGAGCGCTATGTGGCGCTTTCCATCGAATCGGCGCTCAACCAGACGCTGGGCGACATCGAGATCATCTGCGTGAATGATGGCTCGAAGGATTCGTCGCAGGCGGTGGTTGAGGCGATGGCGCGAAAGGATGGGCGCGTCCGGGTCGTGAACAAGCGCAACGGCGGCCTGTCTTCCGCACGGAACGCGGGGCTTTCCGTCGCCACGGGCGACATCGTGTGCTTCCTTGATTCCGATGACTTGCTGGTCGAGACCGCATGCGACGTTATGAGGAGGGCTTTCGAGCGCACCGGTGCCGAGGTTGTGACATACGGCGCGTATCCCTATCCGCAGGAGAACAGCTATCCTTGGCTGGACGAGGTCCTCAGCCCCCGCCGCGTCGACTACACCTCGTTCGACGAGGACATCCTCTTTGGGGAGAAATCGTCGCCGTTCGCCTGGAGAACGGCATGCCGAAGGGAGTTTTTGGACGAAATCGGGCTTCGGTTCGACGAGAGCCTGCCGTACGGCGAGGACCAGGTATTCCAATTCCAGCTGTATCCTCGTTGCTCGCGCGTCTCGCTCATCTCTGACAAGTTGGTGAAGTATCGCGTGTCGCGAAAAGGATCGTTCATGGACACCCATGTGGGGGATCTCAAGCGCCTTGCGAACGATCATGTCGCGATCGCCGGGCGTATCATGGAGGACTGGAAGCGCACGGGCTTCTTGGACGATCATTCCAAGAAAGCGCTCGATTGGATTTCCGAGTTCTCCCTCCTCAAGATATTCGAGCTCGAGAAGGAGGAGGATCGTTCCGGAGCGGTGGAGGCGGCGGGGAAGATGCTCCTCGCGTCGTTTGACGAAGGGGTCCTTCGCGGCTACGTTTCCGAGGGTGAAGGCGGATGCTTCGTCGAGGCGGTGCTCTACGACCGCTCTCTCGCGGCGGGTTCGCGCTGCAGGAAGCTGCGTCTGGAATACTGCCTTCACGCCTACGGGCGGCGCTATGTCCTTCGCAGGGGTGTTGAGAAAGTGCTGTCCGCCGGTCCTCTCGGCAAAGTCGCCTCTTCCCTGAAAGGCGGCTCCAAAGAGGCGGAGCGAAAAAGGGAAGCAGCCCTCGAGAGATGGGAGAGGGAGGACCGTGTCCAGCGCAAGCGCGCTTTCGACGAGGCTGCGAAGACGGCTTCCGATGGTTTTCCCGAGTGGGACGAGAAAGCCGAAAGGCTCTCGACGGAGTAGTGGATTATGTGGGATTCGTTCATCATCGCCTGCGCGGCATGCGCCGTCTTTCTGGTTGTTCCTGGGTTGCTGTTGTTCCGGGGGGTGGGTTTTCGGACCTCCTTTGCGATCGCGATGGCGCCGGTTTTCTCCGTTGCGGCGTTTCCGGTACTGGGCATCCTGTTCGACAAAGTGGGAGTTGCGAGCAGCTGGTTTGCGATGTTCGGCATCGTTCTTGGTATTGGTGTCGCCGCCTTCGTGGCGGGTGCTATCGCGTCCTCTATCAGGGGCCGCGCTTTCCTGCGCATCCGTCGATCGGGTGAGGAGGCGGGCGATGCCCGACGTGAATGGCTGAGCTTTCTGCTCTACCTTGCCTGTGGGACGGGCGCGACGTTTTTGGTGTTCGTGCTCAACCTCGACGGAGCCGATTCCTTCGTGCAGGAATACGATAACGTGCACCATCTCGCCCTCATCCAGACGTTCTCCGAGACGGGCAACTGGTCAAGCCTCACCTCCTCGTTCTACTCCGCCTCCGATCCCGCTAGCGTGAATCCCACTCCCACATCGGAGTTCTACCCTGCTGGATGGCATTGCCTAGCCGCCATGCTCGTCGGGTGCTGCAACATCCCCGCGACCGTCGCCGCCAATGCCGTCAACACGGTCTTCTGCGCGATGGTGTATCCGATGGGGATGTGGCTGCTGATGAGGAGGTTGTTCCGAGACGATTTCAAGTCAGTCGTCGCTGGCGCGTTCTGCTGCTTCGCGTTCGCCGCGTTTCCCTGGAAGCTGATGGCGTGGGGTCCCATCTTCCCCAACTTCGCTGCACTGTGCTTCTTCCCTGTTCTCGCGACGACGTTCATGGGCGCTTTCGAGGAAGGCGTCTCGCGAGGGGATAGGATTCGTTCGGCGTTCGGATTCGTCGTCTGCCTCGCCTCCGTCGCCCTCATGCAGCCCAATGTCGCCTTCACCGCCGCGATCTTCCTCATTCCGTTCTGCGTCTCTTCCGTCTATCGCTGGTCGATGAGGCGTTACGGCGATCTTGGGACGGCTCGGGCGCGTAGGAAGAGCCTTGTTCTCGTCGTTGCATTTCTCGTGTTCTCGGCGCTTCTCTGGTGCGTGCTTTACAAAGCTCCTCCGCTTCGCAGCCTCGTCTCTTTCACGTGGCCTTCGTTTGCCGGTTTCGCTCAGGCGATCGTCAACGTGCTCGCTTTGTCGTTCAGGGAGACCTCGGCGCAGATTCTTTTGGGCTTGTGCGTTGTTTCCGGAGCCTTCTTGCTTGTGAAGCGGCGTAAAAATGCTTGGTTGATCGCCTCGTATCTGATCATGTGTGTCATGTACGTGATCAACGCTTCGACGGACGGGCTGATCAAGCAGGTTCTCACCGGCTTCTGGTATGCGGATCCGATGCGCATTGCGGCGAATGCCGCTCTGTTCGCCATTCCCCTGGCGAGCGCGGGCGTGGCCGGAGTGGCGTCGTTTCTGGGCAAAGCGGTCGCAGGAGCGCTTTCGAAGGAGAGCCGTTTGTTGGGCGCTTCGAGAAGGTGGGGGATCGTCGTCGGCGCGGTCATGCTTGTTTGCGTGTTCTATCCGAGCTACTCCATCAGCGGATGGCTGGATGTGAGCACCGCCTTCGGCCAGACGAGGGATTTTATTTCCGGTTCGTATAGCGCCAGTAGGGACAACGTCTTGAATCCCGAGGAGAAGGATTTCCTCAAGCAGGTTTCCGGGGTCGTTCCCGAAGGGACGGTTGTCCTCAACGAGCCCAATGACGGATCTGCGTTTGGCTATGGCCTTTACGGTATCGATATGTATTATCGATGCACGGATAAATACGATAGGGACAACGAGACCGACGCCAGCGTCACCATTCGCAAGGAATTGGACGGCATCGCATCCGATGAGAAGATTCGTTCCGCTGTGGATGAGGTGGGGGCTCAGTACGTCCTGCAGCTCGACCAAGGCGATTTCAATCGGAAGAACCGCTATCTCTTCTCGTACTATCCCGAGCAGTGGACGGGGATTGACGCCATCAACGATCAGACCCCCGGTTTCGAGGTGGTTCTCAGCGAGGGGGATATGAGGCTGTATAGGATCGTGTAGGCTCCCCGCCGCCATGGATCATGCGTGGAAGCGATCAGTTGTAAGGGGTGTCCGCACGTTCTTTTCGAGCCTTACTGGGCTTCCCTTCTCGACGCGGCTTTGCCCGCAATCCAATCGAACGCCTTTTGCGCCGGTTTGACGAGAATTGCATCGATGACGATGGCGCAGAGCAGCGAGAGTCCGAACACGATAGCGGTGGTCGCGACATAGAGCGCCAGAGAAGCGGCCCCGTCGATCTGCGGCATCATCCCCGAAATGGGCAATAGGAACATCATGTGCACGAGGTACACGCTGAAGGAATGTTGCGCCATGAACGACACCGCCTTCGAAGGCTTTGCATTCTTCGCTGCGGAAAGAATGAAGATGTAGATGCCGATCGCCAAGACGGTGTAGAACGGCGAAGTGTCGTGGATGGTCTTCATCCACCCATTCCAAGCGAGAAGCACGGTCACCGCGAGCCCGCCCGCCGCGCAAAGGTACAGCCATGTTCTGGCTTTCCTCGTCGTGAAAAGATCCTCGACGAACGCTCCCAGGCAAAAGGCGAGGGCGAAGCCTGAGAAGAGGTAACCCCATCCGAAGTCGATGCCCATGTTGCTGGTGACGAGCACCAGCAGGTTGTACGATAGGCCGATGCCGAGAAACAGCTTCTTGGCGAAGCCGGTCATCTTAGAGAACATAGGGGCGATGAAAGGCGCGACGAGAAGGAATCCGAACAAGGTGAACACGAACCAATACTCCATGGAATTGAACCCGCCAAGCGAATTCTTGATGTACTCCTTTCCGACATGGAGGACCGTCTCGTAGTTGGGGAAAAGGTTGTAGAGGGTCCTGATGAGAAACAGGATGAGGATGGGAAGGAGGAACCCTCGGAACCTCTTGAGGTAGTAGCCCTTCAGATCCTCGTCGGTTTTGCGCTCGCGAAGATTGAATTTGCCAGAGAGCATGAAGAAGAGCGCGTTGGCTGTGAAAAAAGTCGCCTGGCAGACGGCGTACACGAGGAAGATGGCAGGGGACGACGCATCCACCACGACAAGCGAGTGGACCGCCACCACGAACGCCATGGCGACGACGCGCACGACGTCGTATGCATAGAGTCTGTTGCTAGGCATGGTTGGCCTTTCGTTGGCGATTCGCTGTCGAATTTAGCATTATATAACGCGACACGGAATGACAGTCTTGTTGTCAATGGAGATCGATAAGAGGAGTCGCCTTAACGATAGGCGCGTTTGCCCATGCTGAATACTTAAGGGGCACGGAATGTGCATTCTGGGGAACCCAGTTCTCCTGTCTGACCAGCATGCAGAGAATGTCGAAGGAATGATTGCGAACCGGGCACGGGCTTCTTTATTCAAATATACTTGATCCTATCAAGGTAGTGGGGCATGTAAACTACGCTTGATGCAAGCTATGCGAATGCTCTAGTTGCTTTGAAAATTACACCGCATCAGATTCTGCTTTTAAGGAATTAGGCGTCGTTGTGTAATTCTACGGAGGTCGGTCAGTGGCGTGGGTTTCTTTTTTCATCGCGATGGCGGTATCCATCATATTTGTTTTCGTTCCGGGCTTGGCTTTTTTCAGGGGTCTCCGCTTCTCGTTGTGCTCGAGCGTTTGCCTCTCGCCGCTATATTCGATTGCTGTGTACAGCGTGATAGCTATTGCGTATGATGCGGCGGGCGTGAAATGCACTTGGTGGCTGGTGTTCTCATCGGCTTTGATGATGGCTTTAACGACATTGCTGATTTCGCACGTTGTCGAAAGGACAATGATTCGAAACGACCGAGATTCGGGATTTTCGAGCGTGTTGCAGGATCTGCTGTTGAGTGGCTTCCGTTTCCGGGAGGTGCTCGTTTACTGCTTGGTTGCATTCGTTCTCTTTGCAGGCATTTTTATTCTCGGCTTGGATGGCCCTGGCTCCTACGCTCAGACGATCGATACCATCTTTCATCTTAATACGGTCGAGGCGTTCGTTGATTCGGGCATTTGGTCGAGTCTTGGCGCTTCTCCCTATGCTGGTGTTGATTCTTCAATTCAACCTTTTGAGGAAACCGGATTCTATCCATCGGCTTGGCATTGCCTAGTGGCAATGGTCGCTGGTGCCTGCAACGCGACGACGGCTGTCTCCGTCAACTCAGTGAATGCAATGCTGGCAAGCGTCGTGTTTCCCTGCGGAGTGTATTTTGCCATGCGAGTGTTGTTTTCGGAAAAAGAGCGTGTTGTCATTTGGGGTGCATTGGCGGGTGTCTGCTTTGCCGCCTTTCCCTGGAGGTTTCTGTATTGGGGCGTTCTCTTTCCTAACTTGCTTGCGTACTGCATGGTTCTTCCGGTTGCGGCGGTGTTTATTCTTGCAGTGAAAACTTGTGGACAGCTTAGCGACTGCACGAAGTTTGTTGTTGTGTTTGTTCTTGGACTGGTTTCACTCGTCTTTTCGCAGACGAATGCGGTTTTCACTGTTGCAGTTCTGTTGATTCCCTATTGCGTTTACACGATTCTCGAATCACTGGATGGAAGGGGCTCTGGTCGCCATCAGCTCACGGTGAAGGTGATGGCGACTGTTTGCTTTCTGGTTTTCGTTGGTGCCATATGGGTGGCTTGTTTCAAAATGCCGTTCTTGCAGAAAGTCGTGTCGAACACATGGGTTGCAATCTGCGATCTTCCGCAAGCGATCGTAAATGTTGCTTTTCTTTCCTACAGTGGAACACCTGCTCAAATTGTGCTGGGTATCCTTGTGGTGGCGGGTCTATTTCTTTCGATTAGGGAACGTAACTATCGGTGGCTCTCGGCATCATATGCGATCATGGCGCTGATGTATGTTTTGAACGCATCGCATGATGGAATATTGAAGCAGGTTGTCACTGGATTTTGGTATACCGACCATAATCGGGTCGCGGCTAACCTAGTTTTAGCTTCGATACCCCTTGCGGCTCTCGGGATGAATGGCGTGACGTCGATTCTATTGGCGAATTGTAGGAAGCTCACGAATTCCCATACCCTCAATAATCGCTTCATCAGAAGAGGAATGTGCGGCGTTTGTGCCCTATTGATCGCTATTGCAGTGTTTTATCCCAGTTTTTCCATCGCTGGCGGATTTGATGTCACTACCGCATTTGGTTATACGAGAGATCGAGTAGCTTCCGCTTACAGCAGCTCGTTGCCGAATGTCTACGATGAGGACGAAAGGCGCTTCGTGGAAAGCGCTATGAGTGTGGTTCCCGAAGGCGTTCGGATTGCCAATGATCCGAACGACGGCTCTGCATTTGCGTATGGTGCCCAAGGAGCAGACGTTCTCTACCGTGTTTTTTTCGGATACGAGGAAGGCGGAGAGAGAGAAGCGTCCGTGTTGATTCGGGAAAAGCTATACGAGGTTGCCCATGACGCTAATGTGAGAGCGGCTGTCGAGGATTTGGGAATCGGATATGTATTGCAGCTCGATTATGGAGATTCGAATCATTCGGGGCGGTATCTATCGGAATACGATCGGAGCATGTGGTTAGGAATAGATAGTATTTCTGAAGCAACAGAAGGTTTCGAACTGGTCATGAGCGAAGGGGACATGCGGTTGTATAAGATCGTAGGGGCATGATATTTCTTGCCGTCGATGGGTCGGTCCCATGTTTTACTGCTGTTCGCGTTGTCTCCTGGATGTCGAGACCAAGATCCTTTTGCTAGACTGGGCAAAGCTACAGGAGCGTGAATCGCATGTTCGGATAAGGATGGCCTGGTTTTGAGGATTGCGGTAGCGGGTGCGGGATATGTCGGTCTTTCGATCGCTGTTTTGCTGGCGCAGCACAATGAAGTGAGGGCTTTCGATATCGTTCGCAAAAAAGTCGAGCTCATCGAGAAGGGCGTCAGCCCTATCGCCGACAAGGAGATCGAGGAGTTCCTCTCTCGGGGCAAAAGAGGGGAGATGGAGCTTGATCTGACGGCAACCTGGGACGAGGGCGAGGCGTATTCCGATATCGAGTTCGCCGTTGTGGCGACTCCTACGGACTATGATTCGGAGAAGGAACATTTCGACACATCGAGCGTGGAAGCGGCGATCGAAGCGATTCGGAGGCATAGTGAATCCTGTTGGATCGTGATCAAGTCCACGGTGCCGGTCGGGTACACGGAGGAGCTGCGGTGCCGTCTGCACGACGAGAAGATCCTCTTCTCGCCGGAATTCCTTCGCGAAGGGCGGGCGCTTTACGACAACCTCTATCCTTCCCGTATCATCGTCGGCGCAGACATGGATAACGAGGAGTCGACCCGCGCCGCCAACCGCTTCGCGCATCTGCTGGAGGAGGGGGCGGCGTCCGATGGCGAGCGGGATGGCGGGATCATCCCCGTGATCGTGTGCGGGGCGACCGAGGCGGAGTCGATCAAGTTGTTCTCAAACACCTATTTGGCGTTGCGAGTCAGCTTCTTCAACGAGCTCGACACCTACGCCGAGAGCAAAGGACTCGACGCCGGCAGCATCATCCGCGGGGTCTGCCTGGATCCGCGCATCGGCCAGCATTACAACAATCCATCGTTCGGCTACGGTGGCTACTGCTTGCCGAAAGACACCAAGCAGCTTCTGGCGAACTATCGCGACATCCCCCAGAACCTCATCACGGCGATCGTTGAGGCGAATAGGACGCGCAAGGCGTTCGTCGCCGAACGGTTGATGCAGGCGGTTTCCGATACGCCCGATCCCCTTATCGGGATCTATCGGTTGACCATGAAAACCGGTTCGGACAACTTCCGCCAATCTTCGATCCAAGGGGTCATGGAGACGCTGCTCGCCCACGGCTACAGGGTGCTGGTGTACGAGCCGACGTGGGGGGAGCCGACGTTCGGCGGATGCGAAGTGACCCACGATCTGGAGGCGTTCAAGGCCTCCTGCGATGTCATTGCGGCGAATCGCTGGAGCGAGGAGCTGGCAGACGTTTCGGAAAAAGTGTATACGAGGGATCGGTTCGGGCGAGACTAGCCTGCGCTGCCGTTGACGGAAAGGAAGATCCAAGATGCCTTATCCCAAAGTGCTGGTTTCGCTCACATCCTATCCGCGTAGGATCCCGTATGCGATTCGTTCGGTCGAAACGCTTCTGCATCAAACGGTGTCGGTCGATGAGATCCATCTCAACTTGGTGAGAAGCGAATTCGAGGGAGCCTCTCCCGATTTGAAGGATGCGATCGCCCAGATGGAATCCGCCGGAATCCTCGTGGATTGGCAGGACGACAATCTCAAGCCGCACAACAAGTATTTCTGGACCATGCGAGAGCATCCTAATGACATCGTCATCACCGTCGATGACGACATCGTCTATCCTGCCACCCTCGTGCAGTCCCTCTTGGAATGCCATTTCAGGCATCCTGATGCGGTCATATCCAATAGGACGCATGTCGTAATATCGGATGGATCCGAGCGCTTGGCTCCGTATAAAGAATGGCTCATGGAGCAGATAGAGATCGTTGACGAACCCCGGTTTGACCTGCTGGCAACCGGAGTGGGCGGCGTTCTTTATCCTCCCCGCGTCTTCGATGAGGCGGTGTTCGACATCGCTGCGATCAAGGAGCTGTGCTTGCTCGCCGATGATCTGTGGCTTCTGCTTCACGAAGAGCGTCTCGGCGTGCCGGTCGTGAACACCCCGGCGCTTCCGGGTTTGTATTACGTGCCGGGGTCGCAGGAAGAGGGGCTTTACGTCGAGAATCTCGACAACGGCCGCAACGACGTAATCCTTGCCCGCCTGTTTGATCGATATCCCGAAATAGGGGCGAGGATCGTGGCGGAGGCGAAGAAGAGACCCGAGCCGCAGCCCCAAGCCGGCGATTCTGTTGGGGGATCGGGTCTGATCGGCCGTATCGTCAATCTACTTCGATAAGGATAAGCTGTGGTTAACGTTATTCTCCTTTCGGGCGGTTCGGGAACGAGGCTTTGGCCGCTGTCCAATGCGACCCGATCGAAGCAGTTCTTGAAAGTGCTGCGCGACCGTGAAGGCGGTGCGCAATCCATGGTCCAGAGAACGGTCGAGATGGTTCGCTCAGCGATCCCTGATTCGCGTCTGGTTATCTCCGCCTCTGCTTCCCAGGAGCCGTCGATCACCGCTCAGGTGGATGGCAAATACGATTTGGTTCTCGAACCCGAGAGAAGGGACACCGCTCCCGCCATCATGCTGGCGGTGTCGTATCTCGTGTCGGAGAAAGACGTAGGATCCGATGAGCCCATCGTCGTCCTCCCCATAGACTCTTACGCCGACGAGGGGTACTACCGGCAGGTTTCCAAACTCTCCGATGCCGTAACGAGCGTCTCGGTCGGAATCGCGCTGATGGGCGTGGCTCCATCCGAACCTACCTCGAAGTACGGCTATATCGTGCCGGGCGAGGATCTGCCCGGCGAGATGAAGTCTGTAGCGTGCTTCAGGGAGAAGCCTACTAGGGTGGATTGCGAGAGGCTCATTTCGGAGGGGGCGTTGTGGAATTGCGGGGTGTTCGCCTTCACGTCGCAGGTCATCACTGAGGTTATAGGGCGTTATCTTCCCGTGTGCGATTACTCGTATCTGCTCACCCATTACGGGGATCTTCCCAAGAACAGCTTCGATTACGAGGTGGTCGAGCATGCCGCGTCGGTGGGGGTCATTCCGTTTAACGGAACTTGGAAGGATCTGGGGACGTGGGGCGCATTGACGGAGGAGATGGGCGATGCTGTCGGCGGCAACGTCGTGATGGACGATTGCTCCAACACTCACGCGATAAACGAGCTGGCACTTCCCCTTGTCGTCTTGGGCATCGACGATGCTGTTGTCGTGACGACTCCCGATGGGTTGCTGGTGTCGAGCAAACGGGCGAGCGCGAACCTCAAGTCCTACGTCGAGCGCGCTGCCGAACATCGAGCCATGTGCGAGAAGCGCAGATGGGGCGAGTACCGCATCCTCGACTACAGCATCGATGGCGCGACGGGTAAAACTCTGACGAAGCGTTTGCTGGTCAAGCAGGGAAAGCAGATCAGCTACCAGCGTCACCGGTGCCGCAACGAGGTTTGGACGATCGTCGATGGAGAGGGAAGGGTCGTCCTCGAAGGGGAAGAGCGCCGCGTCGGGATCGGCGACACGGTGGTGGTTCGTTCAGGACTCCTTCATGCCGTTTACGCCGATACAGATCTTTCCATCATCGAAGTCCAGACGGGAACGCTTCTGGAAGAAGAGGATATCGAGAGGCTCGGGTATTATTGGGACGAGAACGGCGTTTCCGTCGCAGGGGATTAGCTGCTGGCAAAATGATGCGCAAGGTTCGATTCAATCGTTTGGAGGATGTGAGGATGGTCAAGAAAACCAATTCGGGCAAAGGCGGCGCGGCCAAGCGAGCGGGAGCTTTGTTTCTGTCGTCGGCTCTGCTTTGCCTGCCGTTAGCGAATCCCCCTGAAGCATTCGCGACGGTCGAGGGAGATCAGGCGCCCCTGTCCCAGGAAGAGATCGATGCGGCGGTGGCTAACGGCAAAATCAAGCTGTATTCAGAGGATCTTCAGGAAGCGACGGCTTCCGTTCTCTCCGCCGCTCGCTCCTCGAGCCCCGTCTCCTCGTTCTCCGGCGCCGACC
>ERZ772821.2074-NODE-2074-length-10810-cov-5.132497_pt1 | contig 10810 bp, 9 predicted proteins | sample MGYA00580859_ERZ772821 | MGnify/ENA primary metagenome ERZ772821 (study PRJEB29015, sample SAMEA2737674) | human gut metagenome | biome: human gut; feature: human-associated habitat; material: faeces | place: China | collected 2012 ...
GCGCACTGTTATCCACACTGTTTAAAATGTCATCTGCAGAATCTCCTGCATTCACAGTATCGTCTTCCTCGTCTGCCACATCTCCAATGTCATCACTGCTTTCTGATGTATTCTGGTCTACCTGCTCCAGAGTCGCCTTTACATCATCATAATTGTAATCCTGCTGTGCGATCTGCTGAAGAAGTGACACGATCTTATCAATCTGGTCAGAATCCAGGTTTACATTGTTCTGCTGTGCCACATTTACTACAATATTATAGATGTCATCTGCATTCTGGACATTGTCCCTGATCACCTGCATCTTGGAATTGTTCATAACTGTGGTAGCATCATTCTTACCCACCTCATCAGCCAAATTTCCGGTTACTACCATTTCCTCTGTGGCCAGTTCCTTCTTCGTGCTGTCAAGTTCTTCCCCTGTAGCTGTCTCATATGCCATCTGGATACCGGTCAGGGCTCCTGTACCGGAAACTTCGAACGGGCAGGCAGCTACTACTTCACAGTTCTTAACACCTGAGGTGGAAAGTGAAGTGGCAATCATATTGCAGGTTACCCAGTTCAGGTTGGCAGTACGTACCTTAATGCCTCCGGACTGTGTTGGCTTTACGTAAGCACAGCTTACAGTTCTGGTTCCGATCTGTTCAATAGGAACATAGGCACTTAAATGATCTCTCTCATCCTGATTGGTGATGGTCAGGATCTGTACCTGGCTGCTGTCTACGTTAAAATATTTCATCATTGTATTCTTCTGTGCATCTGTCAGATCCGCCCCCAGTGTAACAACCTTCATGGAATCTGCCATCGCCGGCAGTGAAGTTCCGGCAACTGCCAGACATGCGCTGCAGAGTAATGCACCCAGTGCTTTCGCTTTTTTCATAATATAACCTCCCTGTATATGTTGAAAATTTTTTCCCTTTTCCCGTTTGGTGAATCTATTATAGCATACTCTAAAGATATTTTGTAACCCTGATTGTTCAAGCAGATAATCAATAATGGATGTGGAGACTTCCCAAAGATATCGGATACAACAGAATCTAATGCAACATTACAAACAGTAAGAGCATTCTGGTATCTATTCTTTTCACTTGAACGGCAAGAAACAAGCTTGCAACGATATCTAGTGTATTCTCTGAGAATACGGATTGACTTGCCGGGAATGTAACTGCCTTTCACAAGTCCAAGACGGAACAAATCTCCAATCCATTTAGAATTCTTGGTATCATCTTTGTTCCCTTTAACAGCTTTTACCCATTTGGGATTGGCAATGGTGACATTGATATCATCTTCAAGAAAATTAAAAACAGGAACCCAGTATTTACCGGTGGATTCCATACAGACATCATGACAGTCATTTTTTAGAAGCCATGTTTTGAATTCTAAAATAGAATTGTTAAATGTAGAAAAACGCCTCTTTTGATAGGAAGGTTCAAAACCACTAGTAGTTTTAATGATTGTGGCAACGAGAAAAGATTTGTGAACATCGACACCACAGCAGGTTGGATAAGTAACTTGCATAGCGTAGCTCCTTTCGTAAAAGATAAGAAGCCATTGACTGAACTGCCACACAATAAAACAAAGTTCGTCGGTTTTGGAAAGTTGCAATTTTTTCATTTCTGGTTGCAACCTGACAACATTCGATTGTTTTGTAAAGTGCTCCCATAATAGGATAGCGATACTTAAATAGCCCTCTCTTAGAGGAAATTTAAAAGTTGCCGTCTGTGTCTAGTTATTTAACAGGAAGAGGAAGAATATATTTTCTCGCCCCTCCCATTGAACTGTGCGTACGGGTCTCTTATACAGATCTACAGCTTATATTCCAACTTTAACTATGGTGTTGCGAAGTTCAATCAACTTTCAGCATCCGATACCCCACGCCAATGTGTGTTTGGATATATTGTGGAGAGTTCGGTTCTTTCTCGATTTTTTTACGAAGTGTTGCCATAAACACACGAAGGGAAGCAATATCATTATCCCAACTACTTCCCCAAATGCTTTGCGTAAGGAAAGTATGGGTCAGAACTTTTCCTATATTTCTTGTCAACAGGCAAAGCAACTTATATTCAATAGGTGTTAAATGCAACTCTTCTTCATTCAAATAAGCACAACCTGCAGCATAATCTACACGAAGTTTTCCGTTTACAAAAACAACCGCTTCGGCAGGGGATACTTTTTGCATCATCGATAACCTTCTTTGCGTGACTCGTAGTCTGGCAAGCAGTTCCTCAACAGAAAATGGCTTTGTTAAATAATCATCTGCGCCAGCATCCAACGCATCAATTTTATCGGTATCTTCACTGCGAGCACTGATTACGATAATTGGCATGTTTGACCAAGTACGGATTTTTTTAATAATCTCAACACCATCTATATCAGGAAGTCCTAAATCAAGTAAAACAATGTCAGGATTGTGTGAAGATGTTTCTAAAATTGCCGATTGACCATCGGGTGCCGTCAGATATCGGTATTCGTGCGCTTTTAAGGTTGTTGTAATTAAATTTCTGACAGATGTGTCATCTTCTACAACTAATATTAGTGATTTATTCATATACTTTGACCTCCCCTGCCGGTAATGTAAATGTAAATACTGTTCCGTGCGGCAGATTATCTGAAACAGTAAGTTCTCCGCCGTGGGCGTTAATAATGGACTTGCACAAAGATAATCCGAGTCCTAAACTTCGGCGGCTGTCTGCAATTTGATTTGCACCGCTATAGAACATGTCGAATATCCGTGGCTTTATTTCGTCAGCAATTCCGTTTCCGTCATCCGATATAGATACGATTGCTTGTTTTCCCCGCTTTTCTGTCCGAATAACAATATGAGAGTTTTTAGGTGTATATTTGATAGCATTATCAACAATATTGATGATTACCTGAACAATAAGCTTTGCATCCATTTTTGCAAGAAGAAATTCTTCTTTGCTTTCAACGGAAATATGATGTTCTTCACTCTTTCGGTTAATATGATGTAACGCTTCTGTGATCACGTCATCCATCAAATCTTCCGTTATACGGAGATTCAACCGTCCTTCTTCAATCCGGGTTACAGCCAGCAAGTTTTCTACAAGGTTAATCAGCCACATGGAATCATCATAAATATCCATGTACAGCTGCTTTTTTGTATCATTATCAAAGGAATCGCCGTTGGACAAAAGATTGCTGGCATTACCAGAAATGGATGTCAGCGGTGTCCTCAAATCATGTGAAATAGCACGCAGCAGGTTCGCTCGCAACTGTTCATTTTTTGCAAGAATGGCCGCCTCCTGTTTCTCACGGGCATTTTTCTCATTTTCCAAAGCCAGGGCACATTCTCCGAGAATGGATAGTAGAATACTATTTTCAAATGGATCAAGAGGTATTTCCCCCATCACGATTCCAATAACTCCATATACCATACTGCTACTGCGAACAGCAAGGTACAGGCATTTTGCATTGGAAAGCGTTCCTGTTGTAGCTCCGGCACGTTTATTGTTTTTCAATACCCAGCCGGCAACGGCCTTTTCATTTTCGGAAATACACGATTCCAAATTTCCTTCAGTTACAGAAAAAATATGCGGCGTATCCAACACTTCTCCATCAGCTAAATAAAAAACGATATCTTTTCCCAAGAGTTTAATGAGCTGATTTGAAGTTGCAGATACAATTTCATTTTTATCTTTTGCCTGTTGCAATAGCTGGTTTGTATCAAATAACACTTTGGTACGGTAAGCAGATTGTGCCGCCTGTTTTGCTTGGTTTTTAATCCGTATAGCAAGAGAACCGGTTAAAAATGCCGCCAAAAACATGATAATAAAGGTAACAGGATAACCCTGATCATACGCCTGCAAGGTAAATTGAGGTTCCGTAAACAGGAAACTAAAGACCAAAACACTTACAATCGAGGAAATTAGGCTGTATATCTGATGTTTCGTGATGACAGCGGTGACAAGAACACCTAAAACAAAAACAGTAATGATATTTGCTTCGTCAAATCCAAATTTCTGGAAAATCATTCCGACTAAACTGGATAAAATCAGAATCGCAGTAGATTTTAATGTATCAGTGACAGAGAATACGATATGATTCTTTTTCCTGCCCCCTCTTAACTGATACACTGCCGCATTAGAAACCGTATCTGGAATAATATGCACATCCAGATTAGGGGCATAATCAATCAATTTTTCTGTCAGGGTCGGTTTGCTGAGCAAATGCCGTTTTGTAGCAGAACTACGTCCGATCACAATCTTTGACACACCGGACAAACGAGTAAATTCCGCAATCTGAAACGGAACATCTTCTCCGTAAACTGTTTCTATTTTTGCCCCAAGCTGCTCAGCAAGACAAATATTTGAACGCAGGCGTTTTACATTTTCCTCGCTCATCACCGAAAAATCTGGGGTTTCTACAAATAGAGCCGTAAACTCCCCTTTAAAAGCAGAAGCCATTTTTGCGGCGGTACGGATAATTTTCGCATTGGATGGAGAAGAAGATAGACATACAAGAATATGTTCGCCTGTGTGATAATCTCCATGATTTTTTATGCGGGTATTTTCTGTGAGGATATTCACCCGGTCCGCACATCGCCGCAGTGAAATCTCCCGGAGAGCTGTCAAATTTTCTATTGTAAAAAAATTTTCTACTGCCTGTTTTGCCTGTGTCTGTCTGTATACATTTCCTGTATTCAAACGGTTGATCAAATCCTGTGGTTCAATATCTATTAATTCAACCTGATCTGCATTATCAAAAATAGAATCCGGGATGCGTTCCCGTACAACAATTTCCGTAATGGATGCAACTGTATCACAAAGGCTTTCAATATGCTGAACATTGACAGTCGTATAGACATCAATCCCTGCATTCAAAAGTTCCTTAATGTCCTGATACCGTTTTGCATGACGGCATCCTTCGGCATTCGTATGCGCAAGTTCATCTACAAGGATAAGCTGTGGTTTTCTTTTCAGTGCCATGTCAATGTCGAATTCGTTCAGTATCATACCATTATAAAAAACTTCTCTTGTAGGAAGAACTTCTAAGCCATTCAAAAGAGCTGCTGTTTTGGGACATGCGTGGGGTTCTACATAACCGGCTACCACGTCAATTCCCTGCTGTTTTTCCATATGAGCTGCTTCTAACATGGCGTAGGTTTTACCCACACCAGCTGCATATCCGAAAAAGATTTTCAAATGTCCTTTATTACGGTTTTCTTCATCAGCTTGGATTTCCTTTAATAACTGATCCGGATTGTGTCTGCTTTCACTCATACGGTCATCTCCTTGTACAAAAACATTATAAGAATAATACGTAAATTTCAGAAAAGCATTTTAGCACTGACATTAAAATCGCATAAAGATTATACCACCTTTTCTTCTTTTTTTCCATTCGGGCGTGTAGCCGAAAGCAGAAAACGCTCCGAAAAATCACGCAATTTTTCGACAAATAGGCCCTTCATACAATTAATGTCATTTTGCCATATCACTCTCGCTGGTTTCTCAATCGTGTTGATGGGATGTACCGCAATGTCTATAGAGCCTGGAGTAATAACACTTTGCTTTATTTGAAGGGATAAGGAACAATACTCATCTTTCAAAATATCGTTGGAATTTTCTATGATAAAGCCAAAATCAAGTTTATTATTTCCCAGCCCATTTATTATTTCACTTACAGAACCGTAGAACAGGTTCAGCTCATAGTTTGGGTATTCGCTTGAAAATTGTTCTAATAGATCTGCAATAGAATCTATGATTGCAGGTGTTTCAAATCCAATCCTGAGCTTAGAATCCGAAATAAGTTTTTGGGATTGATTTTCCTTGAGAAATTTATCCAGCTTTTCCATAAGAAAATAAACATAAATAAATGCTGCCAATACCACTATAAGTAAAACAAAGTCTTTCATATCACCAACTTCTTTCAAAAATTAAATATGAAAACATTTTTGAATATTTTTCGTCTCCCCAAGAACAAGCATGGTACTGCCCTTTAACAACTGCGTATCGGAACTTATTTTCAAATTCATAATATCATTTGTTTTCAGCGCCATAATATTGATGTTATATTTTTTTCGTATATCCAACTGACCGATTGTTTTTCCTATCCATTCTCCCGGTATAGATATTTCAAAGATTGCATGTTCTTCATCTAGTTCTATGTAATCGAAAATATGATCAGCACTATAACGGATCGCAACCCAATCGGCAAGCTGCCTTTCGGGATAAACAATTTCATCTGCGCCGTTTCGTAAAAGAAATTTTGCATGAACATCACGAGCGGCACGAGACACCACCATTTTTGCACCGAGTTCCTTCAAAAGGGACGTTACTTCCAATGAATTCTGAAAGTTATCTCCGATAGCCACAATACAAACATCAAAATTTCCAACACCAAGCGAACTTAAAAAAGCCTCATTAGTCGCATCCCCAATCTGAGCGTTAGTTACAAAGGGAAGTACAGCATCAACTCGAGTATCTTCTTTATCTACCGCCATCACCTGATGATGCAATTCATCTAATTTTATAGCAATGTGCCGTCCGAATCTTCCCAGACCGATAAGTAATATTGATTTCATTTTTTTATTCTCCTTAACCTACTGTAATTTTTTCCTGAGGATATTTTGAAACGTTAAGCTTTTTTTCAGAAATGGTAGCAAAAATCAAGGTCAATCCTCCCACTCTGCCAAAAAACATCAGGCAAATCAAGATTATATGGGAAACAAGCCCCAGGTCAGGAGTTATTCCCAACGATAACCCTACCGTCCCGATTGCCGACGCCGTCTCAAACAAAGCGGTCATAAGTGGAATATCTTCTGTTCTGCTAATTACCATTCCTCCGACAAGGAATAAAACGATATACATCAAAAAAATCGTAGCTGCATTTCTGATAGTGCCATCCGGAATTTGTCTGCCGAAAAAATGGGTGTGTTCCTTTTTTCTAAATACAGATAATGCCGATGAAACGAGAACTGCAAGAGTTGTCGTTTTCATACCACCTGCAGTGGAACCAGGCGAGCCACCGATGAGCATCAGCATAATGATAAGCAGTTGCCCAACTTCACTGAGTAAAGTCAAATCTGCCGTATTGAATCCTGCTGTTCTCGGCGTAACGGATTGAAACAAAGAAACCCATACTCTTTCTGTAAGAGGCACATTTGAAAACTCAAAATAAAAAAAGTAAAGAGCCGGTAAGAATATCAATATTCCTGTTACCATAAAAATCACCTTGCTTTGCATCCGGTATTTTTTTAAATGCCATTTATGATTCTTTATATCCTCCCAGGTAAGGAATCCAATACCTCCTGCAATAATCAGCATCATAATTACAAGATTTACAATCGGCTGTACAGAATAAGAGGTCAACGAGGAAAAAGGAGTTCTTATACCGATTAGATCAAATCCTGCATTGCAAAAAGCAGAAATAGAATGGAACAGTGAATACCATATTCCTTTCCAAAACCCAAAGTCCCTGCAAAAAACAGGGGCTAAAAGAACCGCACCAATGATTTCGATAAGAATAGTAGTCCGAATAATAAATTGCGTTCTCCGCACAATACCACCCACCGTTGGAGCCGAAATTGCCTCTTGCATGGTACTTCGCTGCATCAACCCGATTTTGCGTCCGGAAACAACAGCAATCGCAATAGCAATCGTAATAATTCCCATACCTCCGATTTGAATCAGCAGTAAAATAACTCCTTGGCCAAATAAAGACCAGTAGGTTGCCGTATCCTTAATAACCAGTCCCGTCACACAAACCGCAGAAGTTGCGGTAAACAAAGCATCCAAAAAGGAGGTACACTGACCGCTTTTTGTAGCAATCGGCAGCATCAAAAGCAGACTGCCTAAGAGAATCACGGATAAAAACCCTAAACTAATCACTTGAAATGATGTTATATGTCGATGTCTTGATCTGTTTGTCTGTTGCATAACTATATCCCCATAATCTTAATTTCTTTTTTATATTGCCTTTATTCTATCTTTATTTGTATTAAATGGGCGTAAGTAAGTTTGTTTTGAAATTAAGATTGTATAAAGATGAGCAGAAGTCTGAAATCTTTTGAGAGCACTCGTTACAGGATACAGTCCAACATCAAATTGACTTTCAGAACATTTACTGCTTCCGTTGGCTTTGTCAGGAAAAATAAGCTGTGCAATTCCCGTCACAATGCCCGTATAAACTACGCCACAAATCACAGTAAAAATCAAAAAGATAATTGCTGACTTCGGCAATACATTTTTTAATATTTTCATCATAGAGCCTCCTTATGCCAACCCAAACAATACTATCTCCACTGCTGACCGGATCGCAAGTATTTCTTTATCAACCATATCCCGTATCTTCGGAATCAGATGGGTTAACCGGATATATCGCTTGATCTGTGTCACACTTTCGCCAACCATACTGGCGAGCTGTTCATTGCTTCGCTTGCCTCCTGCTCCGCCTTTTTTCTGGATTTTTACTTTTCCAAATTCCTGTAATTCTGCTTCCAGTTCTGATACATTCACCAGTTCTGTCTTACACTTCGGTTCCAGTGGGTCCGAAGTATCTGCTTCTGCTCTTCCCTGGTGCTTCATTGCTTCCAGACGCATTTTATAGGCAAACGCTTTTTCGCTTGGCAGTATCTTCTCTCTTTGAAGATTACTGTCCACCATCGCTATAACCGACTGATCATCATCCAGTTCCCGGATAATGACCGGCACTTCCATAAATCCTGCCCATAGCGCTGCTTCTTTTCGTCTGTGTCCGGCTATAATTTCATATCCATCACCATGTGGATTTTTTCTCACCAGAAGCGGAACTAATACTCCTTCCTTCTCAATACTGCATCGCAGTTCAAACAGTTCCTGATTTTTCTCTACCTTAAACGGGTGTCCTTCAAAGCTATGCAGCTCATCCAGTTTCATCAGTACAATACCTGCACCCGGCTCGTGATTCTCTGGTGAATACATTTCTTTCTTCCTTGCCATTTTTTATCTTCTCCTTTGCCTTGGGATAAAAGAAAAGGACACTCATCTTGCAGAAGTTCTGAAAACAAGCGTCCTTTTGGCTTTTCTCTATGCTATTAAATAAAAAATGTTAATTCTGTCCGAATGTATTTCCTCATACCAGATGCAATACTACTGACACTTCGATTCCATTCATAATCTGCTTTTTCTTGCCCTGTTTGCCTGTTGGTGTGAAACTCATATACCTCGCAAAGTGCCTAAAATTAAGGACTTCTACGAATTCACCCGATGTAGACAACACACGACTTCCACATGCACAGTTTCGCAGAACTGGTCTACGCTGCATGCCTTTTCCAGTTCGTAGCCTGCAGCGAGGAATGCCGGGAGATCCCGGGCGAGGCTGGTGGCTTTGCAGGAAATGTAGACGATGTGGTCTACGCCGTAGGAGAGAATCTTCGGCAGGGCCTTTGGGTGAATACCGTCTCTTGGTGGGTCGAGAATGATCACGTCTGGTTTCTCAGTGAGGTCATCAAGGACTTTTAGAACATCTCCGGCTATAAATTTACAGTTACTTAAATTGTTCAGCGCTGCATTCTGTTTAGCGGCTTCTACTGCTTCCTCTACAATCTCTACTCCGATCACTTCATCTGCTACGGATGCTGCGAGCTGAGCGATGGTTCCTGTTCCGCTGTAAAGATCAAAGACTACTTTATCTTTGGTATCTCCGATGTACTGGCGGACTACAGAATAGAGCACTTCTGCAGCCAGTGAGTTGGGCTGGAAGAATGAGAAGGTGCTGATCTTGAATCGCAGTCCCAGGAGGGTTTCGTAGAAGAAATCCTGTCCGTAAAGGATGCGGGTTTCATCACTCTGCACCACATCGGAAAGAGAGTCGTTAATGATGTGCATGATTCCGACGATTTTTCCTTCCAGCGGAAGTGCAAGGAGTTCTTCTTTCAGTGGCTGCAGGTCATGTTCTTCCTGACTGGTGGTGATCACGTGTACCAGGATTTCTCCGGTGGTTACGCCGCGGCGGAGAAGCAGGTGGCGCAGATAGCCTGTGTGCTGCATCTTTTTATAATAGGAAACATTTCGTTTCAGGAAAAATTCATGGACGCAGGTCAGGATTTGGGTCATGTCTTCGTGGACAAGTTTGCAGTCGTTTGCGGTAAGTACGTCATAGGTGCTGCCCTTCTTGTGCAGGCCAAGTGTGAGCGGACCATCTTTGTATGCGTCGCCAAAAGAGAATTCCATTTTATTGCGGTATCTGAATTCGATAGGGCTTCCGTGGATTCCTTCCCACTGGTAGTCAGCACCGTTTAATGCTCCCTCAAGCAGATCACGAACCTGGCGTTCTTTCATTACAAGCTGGTTCTCATAGGACATGGTCTGATACATGCATCCACCGCATTCCGGGAAAATGCTACAGACCGGGTCTCTTGTTTCAAGCGGGGATTTCTCCAGAACTTCCAGAAGTCGTCCTTCTACACGACCGGAGCGTTTCTTGTTGATCATGAAACGGACTTTCTGGCCTGGCATGCCGTTCTTTACTGTGACTTTCTGGTCGCCTGTCATTACAATTCCTTTATTTGGAAAATCTACTTTTTCAATTACTCCCTCGTAAATTTCGCCTTTCTTCATATAACCTCCTGTATCGCTTTCGCAAAAATAGCCCCGGTATAAGCCGGAGCTATTCGTTCGTTTTCATAATTACTCATTTTCTGCGGATATTCCGCTGTCTGTTTATGACAGAACCGGTAATTACTCTTCTTCGTCTTCGAAATAGTCGTCGAAGTCGTCGTCAAAATCCTCTTCGAAATCTTCCAGATAATCTGGCTTAAAGAAGTGATATACAGCAAATGCGATACCTGCTACTGCTGCAACTGCGCCAATGATTG
>ERZ772821.2077-NODE-2077-length-10802-cov-3.111008_pt1 | contig 10802 bp, 9 predicted proteins | sample MGYA00580859_ERZ772821 | MGnify/ENA primary metagenome ERZ772821 (study PRJEB29015, sample SAMEA2737674) | human gut metagenome | biome: human gut; feature: human-associated habitat; material: faeces | place: China | collected 2012 ...
ACTTGAATAAGCCCATACGGTTCCGTAGCAAGAGCATCGCCGATAAGAAAGTCAACTTTCTCCTGTTTGGACGTCGGCATAGTGTACGAAGTGATTGTTTCCGTACGCCTACCGGAGGTTCGTCTCTGCAGTTCGCAGAAAATCGCAGTTTCCAGTCGTTTTCCAATATCTTGCTGGTTGGCGCGTGACACCGCGTAAACCATACCCTGATCGACGGCATACATTTTCGGCACCGCAGTACTACCCGGCTTGAGCATGGTGGAATACTCCTCAAGCTGATACACCAGAAATGCCTGCTTGAACAGCTCGAGTAACGTATTCGCCTTATCCCAATAGATTTTCCAGCCGACCGCTCGCAACGTTTCCACAAGACCATTGGTAGACAGCTCGCAGGCCGTATTGCGCAGCAAAAACAGCGCTATCTGCGTGGCGAGAGTAATGTTTTCACGACCAAGACGCTCGGCAACGTCACGCGCAACCACGTCCCGCACGTAACCTTGGAGCGTTTCAATACGATCAGCTTCAACCATACGTTGCACTGCAGGGAAGCCGCCAATAGTTAGGTAATCGTTGTAGGCAGCTTCAAACCGGGTGACCTCTCGCGGCGAAAACACGGCATCGGCAAGAGTGCTGCCCGCTGTAGGCGTTTCGATTCCCCGAAAGTCGCAGAATTCACGGAAAGACAGTGGCGCCATGGCATGCGGATGCGATCTTCCTCGGAAATTCGTTGCGATTTCTTCGCTGGACAGTTTCGAAGACGATCCAGTAATGACTAGCGTCACAGCTTCATGTTCGGCTATGCGCTGGCAGAATCCCTGCCAATTGGCGCATTCTTGCACTTCGTCAAGGAAGAGGTAGCAGCCATGGTCACGAGAGTCGGGATATTGCCGCCAGTATTCCGTAACAATATCGTTGAGCACGGTGTCTTGCATTGGTTGCAGACGATCGTCAGCGAAGTTGAAATAGAAAATATCATTACGCGAGACGCCGTTTTGTAACAAATCATGAATTTTCTGGAAAAGATAGAACGTTTTGCCGCAACGTCGGATGCCAGTGATGATGTGCACAGCATTGAACACTGCCGGCTGCGGCAGCTCACGTATGATTTCGATGCGGCGTGACGGCGTAGGAATGTCAAACTGCATGGACTCACGAACCAGCATGGCATACGATTCACATGGATTATCCGGCACCATAAGTTCTTCCTTTCGCCGTCCGATGCGAAACACCCAACAATCCCAGCATAACACTTCTCAAAATTTTTAAGAAGTTACCACAGACGAATAAAACTCCAGAGAGTACCTGAATGCATTAACGACTACAACACGAGTGTGGGAAATCGGGGAAGGACGGGTATCGTACGCTGTATATTGGCATTTCAGGTGGACTCTCGGAACGTGATTCAATTGCCCTGAATCGGGAGCTGTCACCGGGGAGTACAGAATAGTAGGCAGATTCTGGAGGGGTTATGGCACGGCACGGCAAGAAGCCAAGCGAGGAAAGTACCTCGTCACACACACCGAGAACACTTGCCGGAAGCGCAACGACCTGCACTTCTGCCGACAGTAGTGACGCCGCTGCCAGCGGTATCGCAGTCAACAGCTCGACCGTCAGCAGCGCATTTGCCAGCGATGCCGATGGCAATACCGGGAATACGCTTGTCGGCAACGCTTCCGACGAAGTCGAAACCAACGCAACCAGTACCAACGCAACCGGAGAGCGCACAATCAGCAGCGGCAACACGGCTGAAACCAGCAACCGGCAATCACACGAATCCAGCGAATCCCGCCAGCCGCAAGACCTATTCGACGCGGCCATAGCGCAAGGCATCAGCGACGGCGACGCTTGGACGGACCAGCGCGTAAAGCACATCTACCGCCAGATCATCATCGCCGTAGTCGTCGTAGTCGTTGTTCTGGGCGCGGTCTTCGGATTCACAGGCGTGCGCGCATCGCAGCAAATGCGCGACCTGGCCGCACTCAACGACTGCAAGGAAGCCGTCACGGCCATGAACACCTCCTATTCCAAGGCGTTCCAGCTGAAGGCGAAGATCTCCGAAGCGTTCACCAGCTTCGACGGGTCCTACGATCTCGACAAGCTTGCCGAACTGCACCAGACGGAAGTTACCGCACCGAAAACGCTAAGCTGCGCCGCCGACACTTCCGCTACCATCAGCAAAGCCAACGCCGCAAAAGCCGAGTACGACAAGCAGGCCAAGCAGTTCAAGCAGGCTTTGCAGAAGAGCGACGAATCCGCGGCCACCGATGGCGGTGACGGAACCGACAATAGCGCTGACGGAACGGACGGCGACGACGGAACGGACGGAGCCACAGACACGGAGGGCGATGCTGGAGTTGCCGGCGACGCGGGCGCCACGGACGGCACCGTCGACCAATCCGGCGCAGCCGACGCGACCGACGCAACGCTGAACGATCAATTCCTCCAGTAAATCAACCGATCGCAACGCTGCCAACCAACCAGCCGATCAAGCCGGCCAATCAAGCCAACCAGGCCTGTCAACCAAGCCGGTCATTAGCCTCACCGTCTTTACGTTTCTCCCAACTCTTCCATACCCCTTTTCCGCATACCCAACGTTTCTTTTGATTTTAGAATCAAAAGAAAAGCAAAAGAGAGTCACATGGCAGGCAAAAGAAGAAACGTTGAAATTCCGCCATTTTCAAGACTTCACGGCTATAAAATGCAGTAACAAGTCAAAAGAAAAGTGCAAGACTAGGGAAAGACCAAACGAACGGAAAGGCGGCTCTCATGAGCTGGACAGCGGCAAATGGGCGAGAGATCACCGATGAGATGATCTCTCGTTGGCGCAAATCCTACGAACAAGGCGAATTTCCTGAAGACGGACGAACAGTGGGTGGCGTGATTATGGGACGTCCACCGCTCTCGACCGATAAAAGTCCGGCCCATGGGACGCCATCATGGAGAGATGACAGAAATGGGCAGAGCCTGACGGATGACCATATTTGTGCGCATCGCAGCAAGATTGACTAGGCTTTAATGTGATTGCTCCGTTAAACAAACGCTGCAAGCGTTGCATTGCGGACGCAGAAGGGGAGCCATCTTGAAGAAGAAACGACTGGCACGCGTGATTATTGCCGCGGTAGTGACCGCGGCAATTCTGGTGGCGATCATTGTTGGTTGTGGGCCGAAATGGGGCGACGGTTCAGCAAACGTCAACGGCAGTAATTCCAATAGCAGCAGCAGCGCATCAGATAATGTCTCCAGCAACGACAACGCCGCGCAATCCAACAACAATTATGCGACCCGCATCACCGTGAAACTCCCCTCCTACTATTTGGAGAACATGGTTTTCCAACGTGGGAAAACGCTGGTAGTCAAAGGAACGGCCACCACTTCACAACGCGGAAAAGTTGTTGACCCAACGCAACTGATTACAACGATTTCCCAAGGAAAGAAATCAGCATCAGCACAAGCTAAAATTTCCAAAAATGGCGATTTCACCTGCACCTTACCTAAACAAAAAGCAAGTCTTAAACCATATTCATTAACGATTTTATACAACGAAACCACTTTGTTGACTCTGAAAAACGTGTATGTTGGCGACGTATTTATTGCTGCCGGACAGTCGAATATGGAATTGAATTATTCGCAATATTATGAGGGTTCAGGCAACTCCTACAATTTCGGCGGAGGTCTGATAACGACCGACGATCTGCCGAAGCAGCTTTCCGACAACAACGTACACTTCGTTGCGAGCGCCAATTCCTCGAAAGGTACGGATTTTCCGTTACGCGACGTGAATGAGCAGGCTGGCACCTGGCTTGAGGCGACCGCCGATAATTCGCAGCATTTCAGTTATCTGGCGCAGCAGTTTGTCATGCAGCTTCGTGCCGCGCATCCGAACGTGCCGATCGGCATTATTCAAACCGCATGGGGTGGCACGCCGATTCGACGTCACGTGCAGGGCGGTGATATTTATACGAACCATATTGCGCCTTTGGAAGGGTTCCACGTGGCGGGCGTGCTGTGGTATCAGGGATGCAATGATTCCACGAACGAGGCGACCGCGATGGCGTACGAGTCGCAGATGACGCTGCTGATCAACCAATATCGTGAAGTGTTTGATCAGGATGATCTGCCGTTCCTATATGTGCAATTGGCACGCTGGCCTGGCTACCAGTACACGCAAAACGTGCGATTCGCGCAGTTGAACACGTTGAGCAATGCCGGATTACGCAATGCTTCCAACGTTGCAATGACGGTGTCGCTTGATACGGACAAGGGCACTTCAACGTTGATACATCCGCTTGGCAAAGATATTCTCGGCGCGCGCATGGCAGCGCAATATCTGGCGATGTCGGAAGGCAAGACCATTCCCAACGGGCCGCTTATCGCGCATGCGAAGCATGCTTCCGATGGCACGATCGTATTGTCGTTCCAGAACGGCACCGCAACCGGTTTGCAGGCGGAAAAGCCCAATTATTCGAAGACTGCGAGCGCGACCGTACCCGATTATGATGCGAATCCGGACGCGACTCCTTTGAATGGTATTTCCAACGTTGCAACGCCGACTTCCACGCCATTGCAAGGTTTTGAAATTGCCGACGATTCCGGAAAGTGGGTTTCGGCAACGGCAACGATTAAGGGTGATCAGATTGTGCTGAGTGCCGCCGATGGAAGCTCGAATTGCAACGCGGTAACTCAAGTGCGTTACTGGTGGAGTGGAAATCCGGTTATTTCCAGTCTGCTGTATAACGATCTCGGATTGCCTGCAAGTCCGTTTATTGCTGTTGTTGAGTAATACGGCAGATTGATAATCGGGCATTATCCGGCTGCGACGACTAATCGATAAAGCGGACTGTAATTAGGTTAGAATCAGGCCTGTTTCATCGAACTTAAGTCGAAAGCAATGTCGACGGTCAAAATCGACGATCAATCGACGTAGTGCGGGGCGCTGGACGCTATGCGGGGCGTTATGGAGCCGCTATTGCCGTTGCCGTCGGTACTACCGTCTGCATCGAAATCCTGCGATTTACGAAGCGAGCCGGCAGCCAGCGAACGTATGGATCGAACGGAACGGCCAATCTGCGCCTGTTTTTCCTGAGCATCCGACTGTATTGCGGGAATCGTGCCCGTCACAGGGCGAATGCGGCCGGTCGCAGTGGGAATGAAGCTTGGCGGCAACACCTGCGTGGTAACGGCACCCGGCGATGACACATGGTAGTGGGCCATCGAAGCCAGGGAATCGCGGGTATCGAGTTCACGCTGCATATCTAGCTCATCGTCGAACTCAGCCATCGCTGCCCTCCCTCTCTTCAAGCAATCTCTGCCGGTAATCTCTCCACTGGCAACGGTCATCGTTCCGAGCGTAACGCAAGGTAGCATACCGTTACGAACGAAATCAGCGATATGCGCAACTCCCCCACTGTTTCGCAACTTTTCCGTTGCACGTGCCGCAGCGAGCCACGCCAGCGAGCTATTGAAAACCCGCCGTTTTGGCATAAAAAAAGGCTTCCGAAATCATCCGGAAGCCCTACTGGCGGAGAATACGAGATTCCGGCAGCGACTTGCTGTTTTCGGCGTAATTCCAACGTTTCTGGGATGCCGATTAAGTGTTTCGCCGCTTAACTCGCCGCCCCCACGGCGTGTCGCGATGGGGCGAAACGGGTGGTCATGAACGGGTGCTTTTTGGATTGCGCGAAACAGGGGAGAGTATTGAGGATGCTTTTTCCATGAAGAGCGTGTAGTTTAACCAGTATATAGAACGGCCTCCCTTTGCCAACAGCAGCGATGTGCTAAAGATTACGATTCCGAATGAGGTAATGCGATCTATTCCCCATAGGCAAAGTGAAAATAAAGGTAAAATGGCCGTCGTTAAAGTCCAGATGATAATACTTAGCCAGTTTCTTGATAATTCTTCGGGGAATCTCTTTCGTGCTTCTATCATCAAAGGTGAATTTGACTGGTATAGCATCGTACATATAAATGTTGCTGTAGCCATGACTAATCCGGAGAGGGTCGACAGCCCGATGAATAAATCATTGGGACTGCCATCTCCAGGTAGTTGAGGTACTGGATTGCTGAGAAGCCACCAAGTAGCGGTTATTATGGTTGCGCCTAGGATGTCAGTGGCGGGATGCGCCATAATTCCATTTATCAATGTTAAATGTGGCATTAATTACTCTTTGAAATATCGTATAAATAAGTCTCTTTATCGACTGAAACAGCAATTAAATGATTGATTAGTCCAGTGAATAATCGGGGTTCGTCATTGGATATTGTAATCTCGCTTTGTTCTACTACAGGATGGGATACTAAATTTAATTCCAACAGTTTGTCTGCGAAATCAGGTCCACTTACTTGAACTTTTTTGTTCTGATTTACTGCAGATATGATGAAGTCTTGCATTATGTCTTTAAAAACGCGACGAGCTTTTCCATATGCTGTATCGTCTGTCAGGCTAATCCTAATGTCGATATCAAGATCGGCCCCCACTTTTTGTGCAATTTCTTGATAAAATTCTCCTGCGTTACCTTTTATTTCATAAGCTTTATCAATAAAATTTTTTGTTGTGAATGATGCTGTGAGGGAATCTATTCCGCGAAGTTCTTTTTTGAAACGCTCGATGCTATCTGCTGTGATGACGGGAATAACATCCCATTCATAATCTTCTTCAGGCCAGTAATAGTTTAGTGCTTTTTTGAGGGGGTCTACGCTTTTACCAGCATTGCCACTTACTCTGCTGACAAGAGAATATTTCGGGAAGAAGGCGAACGCTGACGATTTTGCTAAATTGTTTGTGTTGCTATATGCCTCGCTGTCCATGAAATCAGTGACTCTCTTGTGTTCCTGATCAATGAGCTGCATAAAATTTGGCTGGAATTGTTCAAAAACTGTAAGTACTGGATAATGCTTGTCTGTTACAGAATCAAAAATAATATTATCGAGTATTTTATTTTCCCAAGGGAATTCACGAAATTCACTGAGACGCTTCATCCAATTGATATGTCCCGTGGTTCCATTGCTGATACCATCACGAGACCTCAGCCGGAGCCAGTAGAACTGCACTGTTCTTTGAATCACGCTTGTCAAGTCGTTCACCTGCTTAGTAGGTCATATCTACCTAATGCCAATCATTGTACTTCATTTTTCGGGTGCGACGATTGGGATGAAGGACTCTACGGCTCTTCCTAAAGAAAGTGTTTGTGGCAACCGCCGTAGTTATGTTGAGTACATGCTTTATGTGTGAAAAATAACGGGGAGAAATCTGCCTAATACTCTGGGGTAGCGTGGGATGGTTGGGGGGTCCTCACCGGTGTTGTTATGCGGCGTCGGCGAGAAATACGTGTTTGTGGTGGTATTCGATGAATTCATGTGAAGGCTGACTGATTGCCGGTAATGAGATTTTGCGCCCTTCGAAGTCATAGAGCCATTTGTCGTTGATGTCGGAGTGCTTCACCTTGTCGTGGTTGACCATGATGCAATAGTCGTTATCGATGGAGATGAGGCCTTGATCGAAGGCGCGGTCGTGGAAGGCGTTGAGCAGCAGGCCATTCGATGCCGCGGTCTTCTCAGTGGGGGTCGATGCCTTCCAGGGTTTGATGTGGCTGGCGATCAGCAGTGTGGGAAGCTGCAGACCGGTAATGCAACAGGTGCTGTGGTAGTTCTGCAATAGTGAGTTGCGGAAATAGGATTGGTTGACCCGCTGAAGCGTGGTTGTCGGTCGTTCCTCTCCGGCGGGTGCGCGTTCGGCGATGAGCAGGAACGTTGCGGTTTCAAGAGAAGAATAACGGTCGGAAGCCAGTGACACCGGGTTGAAGTCGTTCGCGTCCGCTTGCAGGAGCGCGTGCCGAAGCAGATCCAGGCATTGCTCCATGAAAGCATCGGGGTCTTCGGCGTACCATTGCCAGACTTGGGAATCGAGTTTGCTTCCATGCTTCATGCCTACGCGCCCGCGGGCCTTGCGGTTGTCGTCGTAAGCTGCGATGTTCCAGATTTTCAATGCCACTGAGCTGGGAGTGCGGTGCAGGAACGATGCAAGACGTTGCACGTCAAGCCCTTTGTCGTCGCATTCGCGTGGCTCGAGCACGATGTACAAGGCGAACGCCATCATTGTTTCCTCGCGTGACCAATTACGGCGAGGTGCTGATGCATTGACATTTACTGACATAAATCCAGGATAGTGCGGAATGATACATGCCTGTGCTTTGTATGCGGTATGTCTTGTGAGTCTTAGCCTGTATTCGATGCTTCGTGTCTGAAATCTTGTGGGAAGGAGTGGAAGCTTAGCGATAAGCGGACAGATTGTTCTTGAAGTTGTTGTAAGGACTTTCCTTCACTGTTTTTTGGGTTTGCCTTGCGTGTTGGTTGTGTGCTCTACAGCGACAAGAGGGACAAGAGGGAATCTATAGTGGGAAGTGGATGGTTGAAGGGGGCAAGAGTGCTGAAATCCTAGTGTTTTCAAGGACTATTAACCCATCGGAAGAGCTTGATTAGCTTTAATCCTTCGTGTATACAGCGTCTACTGGGAATCTAGTGGGAACTAGAGTGAGCCTAATGAGCCAACATGGAAATTCAGTGGCAGGCGAAGATGTATGTCGGAATCTCAATGATTTCAACGTTTCCAAGGACGCTGGTTGGCACCATCCTGCGGCGACATGGAACCTACATGGAAATTTACAGTGCCTACATGGAAATCAGTTTGTATCAGTCAGTGGGCGCACGATGCGTGCGCTCAGCCCTTGGCTGACTGATACTAGCAAGCTTTTGTCTGACTGAACGCATGCATCATAAAGAGCGATTGGGTATCGAGCTGGTTGCGGGATGCAGGGCGGATAAAACTAATCAGCCGTTATATTCGATATGTAGGCTGGGGTCGCTTTCGTGTTCGTCAATGATTTGGTTGTAAGCCTTGACCAGACGCGAAAGGGTTTCGTGACGTGCTGCGTTGGTGAAGTGGCCATGCTCGTGCACATTGCTGGAAAGGAACGATTGCAGGTCCCAAACTTCAAGGCGGTTTTCGAAGCCCATGTCGGAGGCTAAGTCCCATGCGGTTTTGACGCGGTCGCGTACAGTGATGATGATTGGATGCAGCCCGGCCTTGATGTTGCGCTGGCATTTATCCATGAGTAGGGATGCTGGGGCAGTGGTGCAGTGTATGGCTGTGTCGCCGACATTGAAATCGCCTCCACGCCCAGTCGGATCGTCAGCAACGGACACGCCGTTGATTTCTACTTCTGGGGCAACGATGATGAGCTTCGCTGCGACAAGATGTTGCAGAACGGTACCGACGTACATAGTGCCCGGATTTTCCTTTTGTCGCTGCGCTGCCTGCTGCAGCAGATGTTCCACAGCCGCATCGACGGAAAGCGAGTTGTCGGATTCCAATTTGAATGGTTTGCTGGTGAAGAATGCCCGAATTCGTTTAACCCAGTATTGCTCGATCTCGGTGAATTGCTCCGCTGTTGGACGTAATTCGTTAATAAGCTCGGCATAGTCGTGCATCAATGCCATGGTGCCGCGGCTGGTTCGTCCGCCCTCTGCTGCGAGAAGTCGTGTGATGCCATATTCGGCAAGGATTTTCTGGCAGTTGTCTTTGCTGATTCCCTTGACTTGACCTTCCTTGTTCGTGTGATAGTCGCTGGCGTCAATGGGAAGCGTGTCTGCGGAAAAGAAGCGATTGAGCTGGATGGCGGCAGCCAAAGCGCCCTTGGTGTTTACCTGATGGGACTTTCGGAAATCATCGATGGGAGTCAGATCCATTGTTTGCCTCGCTTATGCAGTGTGATTCGAGAGCAGAGTTTGCTCCACGTACAGGTCTTTGCCAAGGGTGTTGTTCAGAGCAGGCATGAAGTAATGCTTGCCGAGCCATTCCACGACAGGGACGGAAACAGCGTCGCCGAATCCGAACATCACTTGATTGGGGCGCAGGCCCGTAATGTTGTAGTGGGCCGCGCCCATAAGAGCAGCGTATTCGCGTGGCGTCATCCAACGGACAGCGGCTTGACCATTGCCCATACGAATGATTGCCTGGCGAGATGAGCCGCCTCGTGCGGTGCGCAGGCAGCCGGAGATGTCGTCTGCGCGAACTTCCCATACGGCTTTGCCGTTGCGGGTGCGGCGATAAGCGGTCCGGTAGGAAACGGTTGTTTCGTTACGCAACGTTTCCACGCGGGCAGTCTGAACCGGCGACAGCGAATCAAGGAATTTGGCGGTTCTTTCGGCATCCCACCAGCGTTCGTCGTCATCAGCCATGTTCTCGACGTACATATTGAGGCCGGACATCAGAGGAGACGGCGGCTCAGGCAGCGGTGCGCGATGCGTGCGGAGAGAGGTGTCCGCAAAGACCTGCTGCAGCCAGTCAGGGCGCAACGAAGAATCGAATTGTTCGGCGGACGGCGGGTTCTGCAGGCCAACCAAAAAGAGTCGCGGTCGGGACTGAGGGATAAATCGACGGGTATCGATGGACAATACGTCTACGGAGTAGCCCAGTACATTGAAAGCATGCACCGCTGCGGCGAGATCCTCCCCAGAGTGGGAAGTGGCCAATCCGTTCACATTTTCGAGAATGGCAATCGGAGGACGGCTGTCCCCAAGTTCTTCGAGCAGTCGCACGTATTGCCAGAAAGCGCCGGATTGTTTGCCGTTCAGGCCCGTACGAGTGCCTGCAAGGGAGAGATCCGTGCAAGGAGAGGATCCCCAAGCGATGGAAGCATCATGGGGCAGGTCGTCGCCGGAGAGCTCGCTCATATCCCCCTCGACAAGGGTGTGGCCCGGCGTATCCGTGAAGTTATTGCGATACATTTCGCACTTGGCGGAGTCGA
>ERZ772821.2087-NODE-2087-length-10774-cov-3.490251_pt1 | contig 10774 bp, 5 predicted proteins | sample MGYA00580859_ERZ772821 | MGnify/ENA primary metagenome ERZ772821 (study PRJEB29015, sample SAMEA2737674) | human gut metagenome | biome: human gut; feature: human-associated habitat; material: faeces | place: China | collected 2012 ...
CAGCAGGATTTGATGATATGCAGGCTGCAGCAGATGCTGGTACAGCATTTGTATTCATGGGACATGGTACATCTCATACAGCTAACGTAACATATGATCAGATGCAGACACAGATGGAAGACCTTGGACTTACAAACGCTTTCATTGGTACTGTAGAAGGTAAGCCGGAAGATACAGCCTGCGAAGAGGTTATCGCGAAAGTAAAAGATGCAGGATTCAAGAATGTAATCCTTCGTCCTCTGATGGTTGTTGCCGGTGACCACGCTAACAACGATATGGCAGGCGATGATGATGATTCCTGGAAGAGCCAGTTCGAAGCATCTGGAGCATTTGACAGTGTTGAATGCCAGATCGAAGGACTTGGAAGAATCGAAGCAGTAGAAGATCTCTATGTAGAACATACACAGGCAGCTATCGATTCCATTGGAACATCTGATGAAGAGACAACAGACGATGCAGAGGCAGAATCTACAGATGACGCTGCAGCTGATGATACTACAACAGATGATGCTGCAGCTGATGATACTGCAACAGATGATGCTGCAGAAGAAACAACAGACGCTGAATAATTTTTCAGTTAATCAGAATTTCAGACTGCCCGGATACTTTTATAAGTCTCCGGGCAGATATATTTTCAGAAAAAAGGAGAATCTATTATGAAAAAACGTTCCGTTGCCATGATGATGTCAATGCTTGCACTGTCTGCAGCACTTGTAAGTACAACTCCTGTTATGGCGAAAACAGATGACACAGAGAAAACAACGACAGAGGAGACCACAGAAGAAGCTGAGGATGGAGAAGCAAAATCAGAAGATGCAGCGAAATCCCAGACTCTGGAAGATGGCGCCTATACAGCTGAGTTTGATACAGACAGCAGTATGTTCCACGTAAATGAAGCAATGGATGGTAAAGGAACCCTGACTGTAAAGGATGGAAAAATGACAATCCATGTATCACTGGCATCCAAAAAAATTGTAAATCTTTTTGCAGGAACTGCTGAAGATGCACAGAAAGAGGGCGCAGAATTATTGGAACCAACTTCTGACAAAGTGACATACAGCGATGGGATGTCTGAAGAGGTATATGGCTTTGATATTCCGGTACCTGCTATTGACGAAGAATTCCAGGTAGCCCTGGTCGGAACAAAGGGCAAATGGTATGATCATAAAGTAAGCGTTAAGAATCCTGTGAAGGAAGAAGACGCAGAGGTTTCCGATGATGCAGAGAAAGATACAGAAAAAACAGAAGGCAAAAAAATCGCAGATCTTGGGGTAGAGGACGGAAGTTATACTGCAGAAGTAACACTTACAGGTGGAACAGGCAGAGCAACTGTAGACTCTCCGGCAGCTATTGAGATCAAAGGAGATGAAGCTACTGCAACCATCGTATGGAGCAGCCCATATTATGACTATATGCTGGTCAATGATGAGAAGTATTTACCTGTAAATAAAGACGGCAATTCCACATTTGAAATTCCGATTGCAGAGTTCGATACAGAGATGGAAGTAACAGCAGATACTACAGCTATGAGTCAGCCTCATGCAATTGACTATACCTTAAACTTTGATTCTTCCACTCTGAAGGAAGCAGAGAAGAAAGATGCGAAATAATAAAGCAGTATAATAAAAACAACCTGCCGGTTTTCCGGCAGGTTGTTTTAGGTTATACTGCTTATTTTACTTTGATGGTAATGGTTGCAGTTTTCCTGGAACCGTCAGTAGCTTTGGCTGTGATTTTTACAGTGCCTTTTTTACCTTTGACAGCTGTTACTTTACCCTTGGAATTAACAGTGGCAATCTTTGTATTGCTGGATGTCCAGGTAAGTTTGGTGTTTGCTTTTCCATTCTGAGTGGAAACTTTAGCTTTTAATGTTGTGCTCTTGCCGGCTTTGATGGTAGTAGTTCCGGAAAGTTTGATTCTCTTTACAGAACCCTTCATGCAGGTAAGAGTTACTTTTCCGTACTTCTTGCTTCCGTCTTTGGCAGTAGCAGTGATAGTTACAGTCTTGCCTCCTGCGTTCTTTTTGAAGGTTACAAGACCCTTGGAGTCAACAGTAGCATATTTGGTATTGCTGGACTTCCATGTTACAGCTTTGTTGGTAGCCTTGGAAGGAGTTACAGTGGCTTTCAGCTGTACTTTCCTGCCTGCTGCTACATTGCGGGAAGGAGTAGCTGAAACAGCAACTTTTGTTACTTTTACAACTGCTTTCTTAACGGTAACGGTACATGTGGCTTTTACATTGCCAGCCTTTGCAGTGATTACTGCTGTACCTTCTTTAACAGCTGTTACAGTACCATTTTCGGATACTTTGGCAACTTTTGCGTTGCTAGAAGACCATTCTACAGCATCAGTGGTATCTGATGGTGCAACGGTTGCTTTCAGTGTAAAGGATTTACCTGGTTTAAGACTTTTCTTAACTGTATTCAGAGTGATCTTTGTAGCAGGAACCTTAACAGTAACAGTACATTCGGCTTTCACATTGCCGGCAGTAGCAGTGATCACAGCTGTACCTTCTTTGATACCTGTTACAGTACCATCTTCGGATACTGTAGCTACAGTTTCGTCACTGGAAGACCATGTTACGGCATCAGTGGTATCAGCAGGAGTAACAGTAGCTGTCAATTTAAATGTTGTGCCTGCATCCAGTGTCTGGCTGTCTGTGTCCAGAGTGATTTTTATAGCAGGAACCGGTACTGGTGTGACGGTAAGAGTGCTGTTTGTTTTACTGATATTGAAGATACGTTCATACCAGGAGTCATTTCTTACAGAGTGGAAAGAAATGACAACATCTTTTTCAAGGTTATCAGATTTGAATACATCACCGCCCCCGGAGCCTTCTCTTACTACAAGATCTGCTTTGGTATCAGTGATAGGGGTTGTAGTATCAGCCTTTGCTGCATCTTCAGCGGAACCGATGAAAACTTTATCAAAGCTGGTACTGCCCATGGTCAGATGAAGCACTTCTTCATATTCGTTGGAGTTTGGTCCACCAATGGTTTCCAGGGTAGCAGCATTCAGCCTAAACATTTTAACACTGTTTGATACTGTCAGCTCTCTGGTATAATCATAATCGCCGGTAACCAGAGTCTTGGCTTCTGTATCAATGACTGCCTGACGAGGATAGAAAGCTCTTTCCAGAGTTGATTCACTGTTCTCAAATTTGGTGAGATATTTATTGGAAATAGCTACCAGAGGAAGGTAGGTTTCACCATCTGAAACAGGAATGGTAAATGTCCATACACCATTAACTTCTTCACCTTTGATCCAGTTCTCCTGATTGTTTCCGTTGGCAACGGCTTCTTCATAAGTTCCTTTGTACAGATAATGGTAACCCTTTCCGCTTAAAGTGATGGTCAGAGTTGTACCTGTTTCATCTTTTCTGTAAAGTGCAGAAGTAACTTTGAACATTCCTGTGTTGTTGGTAGGTGTCAGCTGGGCTTTGATAACAGTGGCCGGAACTACATGAATATCAGAAGCTACAGCGTCGGGTTCTGTGGTATCTGCCATAGAAGTGGTATCAAACTGAAGTGCATAGATCTTTCTGTCCCACTGTTTCGGTGGCTTTTTCCACGGGTCAGTCAGATTCTTCTCACTGCTGTATGCCACATAGAGTGTATCAGTAAGAGATTTCACTGGAACTGTATACCAGAGTTCTTTGGTGCCGTCGTCCTTGGTGATGGTTGTAGCCTGATACCAGTCGACTTCATGATTATATACTGCCTCGCGGCTGGTCTCCTCATTGTCATCTGCGAAAGCGATGTAATCTCTTACATCCGAAGTGCTCTGCATACGAACCAGATAAGTTCCATCATCCTGCTGGGTAACAACTACGTTTTTAAAAGCATAGATACCAGTGGTTTTGCCACCTACGGTAACATTGATGGAATGAGTGCGGGATTCTGCATCAGCCTGGTCAGAAACATTTTCTCCAGCGGTGTATTCTACCTCACCTGCGCTGAATACGTCTGTATCCGTAGTGGCTGAATCAAAATCTTCTGAAGCAGAAGCCTCTGTTTCGGCAGAAGTTTCCTCTTCCTGTGTATCTGTAAATTCTGCGCTTGCTGTAAAGTCCGGATTCTCCGCAAAAGCCGGAACTGCAGAAGCAATTGGTGTAGCTGCGACTGATGCGCTGAGCAGCAGTGCAAGCAGGATTTTTCTTCTTTGCTTCATATATATTCTCCTTGCCTATTGATATATTCAGACACGTTTCCGCATGTGTCTGTGGATGGGACTGTTCCGCAGAAATTCATACAATCCAATTCTCATGATAGCACTAAAATTGTTAAAAAACAACAAAATATAAGAAAATAATAGGATATATGCTGTATACTAGTTACTGTTCACACACCACTATCCCGCGAGGCGTTTTGGCATGAATATGCCAAATATATGTGGATCATGAAAACCATTTTGCACTATGTTTATTGTGAAGAGATTATAGTGGAATGCTTGCACAGTACAGTGATATTTGCTATAATGTGAAGAAATATAGGAACTTCAGTGCCAGTATTTCTGGGCAAAAGGGAATCAGGTGTAAGTCCTGAACGATCCGGTCACTGTAAGCATAAGAGATGACCATAACAGCCATTGCATAAGATGTGAGAAGGCATGGTCAGGCAGTTAATTTGCAAGTCAGGAAACCTGCTGAAGGATCAGTGAATCGCTTCCGATGAAAGCAGAAATTCACAAAAACGAAACATCCGGCCGTCAGGAAAGAGATGTTTTATTTGTGCGAATAAAGTCTACTCATCTAAAAGGGAGTAGGCTTTTTTGTGAGAAAGTATACTTTTGAGAAAGTACAGTCCTATATTGTAATCTTAATTATAAAAAAGGAGAGAAAAAGTATGCAGGCGAAAAAATTTCTTGCCACTCTGCTAGTAGTGACAATGACCGCAGCGCCCACAGTTCCGTATCCAGTATCCGCGGCGGAAACCGAGGTGCACGGAGAGAATGACAGACAGGTACAGGAAGAAGAACAAAGTGCAGAGGAAACTACACAGACAGAAAGCACAGAAGATACAGAACAGGAGATACAGCTGAATGAAGAATTCCTGCAGATCCTGTCAAAAACGGCAGTCTGGGACGGAGATTCTGTTCTGATCGATGTTGTATCAGCAAACACAGAATACAATAAACTTTATATCGGCAGCCGTACAGATGAGGAAAAGGATCCGGTGATCGAAGGCGTGCAGGATGAAGAAGGAAATTATCATTACCGTTTCTACATTGATCCTGCAGATCTGGGAAAAAAGGCAGCCTATGTTCCATGCAGCACAGACACCGGCGAATGGTATGATGCAGAAGATCTTTATCTGCAGCTTCCTGAAGAGGCAGAGCAGGAAACAGGGGATGATGTAGACGATGATATAGAGAATACAGCGGACAACGACGCGCAGGATGCAGAGGACACAGCAGACACAGAAGATACTTCCTCAGATGATGAAGCAGACAGCAGTACCGTAGATGATGAAAACGGAACACTTTCCCCATCACACGGTGATTCCCAGGAGGATTCCATGTGGAAGATCGATGGTCTGGAAGAAGACAGTGACGAGGCAGATGAAGATTTTTACAGGATTGACGGCCTGGAGGAAGACTCTGAAGATGCAGAAGAAACTCAGGATACAGAAGAATCTGAAGATCCAGCAGGACCTCTGGTATCAGCAGCTTCCCAGGCGATGACAGATGGAACCTATCAGGCAGATGATTTCTCCTTTACAGGAGGAACAGGAAAGACGAAGATCACCTGCGAGAATATTATCGTACGGGATGGAATGCTTTATGCAACCATTAAATTCAGCAGCACCAAATTTATCCGTCTGATTGTAGGCGGTGTAGAATATCAGTCGACCAGCAATGAAGGCGGATCTTACTTCGAGATTCCTGTGAAGGTAAATACGGATATGGATATCACTGGCACCACTATTGCCATGGAAGAACCCCATGATATCACTTATACCATACATATTACCAAGGAAGGTTTTGTAAATCCTTCCATTACACCGACGCCGGGTCCAACAGCTACCCCGGTACCTGTAAAAACGCCAACTCCAACGCCCAAGCCAACAGCGACTCCTACCCCGAAGCCTACTCAGACGCCGTCCACTACTGTACCGAAAGACGGAACTTATACAGGATCTGTAGAGCATATATCCGGTACGGCCACTATGTTTAAGATCATTGACTGTAAGATCAAAGTCAAAAAGGGAAAGATCACAGCTACGATCACATTAAGCGGCACAGGCTATGACAAGCTGTTTTTGGGAACAAAGAAAGCAGCCCTGAAAGCAAGTGACAGTAAACTGATCCCATATAAAGTGAATAAAAATGGCCAGTATACCTATGAAGTACCGCTGTCAGGTTTGAATAAAGACATTAAACTGGCAGCACGTTCCCACCGTTATTATGAAGCCGGTGAGAAAGATAAGATGTGGTATGATCATACTCTGAAATTTACGGCAGATACCGGAAATTCAGGAAGTGCAACCCCTACCCCGACTCCAACCCGGACTCCAGCTAAGACACCGACGCCAAGTCCGACTCCAACTCCGTCTTCAGACGGTGGAAGCAATTCCGGAGGCGGAAGCAACCCTGGCGGTAATACCTCAGGTGGAAACAATAATTATTCCTCGAAGACAGACGGCCAGACCAGCCAGGTAGATTCTTCAGCAGGAGGATTAAAGGACGGCGAATACGGTTCCGGAGATTTCTCTTTCTCATGGGAAGGTGGAACAGGAACTCATGGTTTGAATATTACCTGTGACAAGATCAGTGTAGAAAGCGGACAGGCATGGGCATATGTTACATTCAACAGCAGTAAATGGATTTATCTGAAGGCAAGCGGAAATCAGTATGATCCGGTAGAACAGGGAAGTGATTACACAACCTTCAAGATCCCTGTACAGTTAAATGCCAACAATAAAGTAGTAGGCTGCACCACAGCCATGTCCAAACCATATGAGATCGAATATACTCTCTATTTCGGCATGGATATTCCGGACAGCAGCTCAGGCAGCGGCAGTACTTCTTCTGTCAATGCAAAATCAGCAGCCGGCACAGACAGTTCCAAGAAAGTAGAAAAAGGGGAAGAAGCCGAAACAGATGCAGGTACTGTATACATGGATGAGAATGCACCGAAGATCACAGGTCTGGAATACCAGAGTTCTCTGAAACTGGAGCATTCTAAATTGTTTAAACTTCATTATTATAATAATGATATGACAGTCCTGGAAATTACTGTGAAAGAGAATGCAGACAAGAAAGCAGGTACAGACAGCACAGCGGATACTGCAGCAGAGACAGAAACTCAGACAGAGACAGCAGCGGACACTGCGAAAACTTCCAGTGGTTCCGGTTCTGAAGAGGGAGAGGAAGGAAGCTCTGCCACAGAACAGGATTATGCGAAACTGTATAAGAATGATACAATCCAGTATCTCCTGGTACCAGAGGACAAAAAGGATCAGATCCCTGCAGGAATCGACAAGTCCATTATCGTAGTCCAGCTTCCGGTGGATAAATCCTATATAGCATCCGACATAGCACTGGAAATGATCGATAAGATCAGTGCAGATAAAAATGTAGCAGCTGTTTCTGCGGCCAAAGATGACTGCAAAGTAGATAATATCAAGAAATCACTGGAAAAGGGAGACATCATTTCTGCCGGAACTTATGATAAAGTGGATCTGAAGTCTCTGCTGAAAGCAAAGTGCAATCTGGCAGTGATCCCGTCCGATATTTTAAAGGAGGAGAAAACGGATCAGACTTCAGCAGATTCTGATGAGACAGCTATGACAGAGCTGGCAGGTAAATTTGCGATCCTTAAGATCCCGGTGATCATTGACCGCTCAAAAGATGAAGAAGACACCCTTGCGAAATATGAATGGAGCAAAGTATACGGCGCACTTTTCGGATGCGAAAAAGAAGCAGCCAAGCTCTATGAATCCGCAGTAAAAGCACATGACAAAGAATAATACAAGGAGAAGATCATGAGAGAAAAAAAATTACATATGCTGTTTATCCCTCTTCTGGCAGCCTGTATGTTTCTGGCAGCAATTTTCGGCTATACATACAGTGTAAAAGCAGAAGATGAATCCTCTGCTCCGAAGATCGAGGGACTGGAATTTCAGTCAGAAATGGAAAATCAGTTTGCAGAATGTTTCCATATTTATTATTACAATGATGATTATACATTGATCGATGTACCGGGCAGCGGACAGTTCCTTCTGGTTCCGGAAGGAAAGACTGCTCCGGAGGGATTGGATGAAAACATTGTAGTCCTGCAGAAACCGCTGGACAAGATTTACCTGGCAGCTACTTCCTCCATGGCGCTGTTTTCCGCTCTGGATGCCCTGGATCACATTAAATTTTCCTCTCTTCAGGAATCCGGCTGGTATGTAGACACAGCCAAACAGGCGATGGAAAACGGAGATATCGTATTCGCAGGAAAGTACAGTGAACCGGATTATGAACTTCTGGTAAATTCTGAATGTAACCTGGCGATTGAATCAACCATGATCCTCCACACTCCGAAGGTGCAGGATATGATCGAACAGATGGGAATCCCTGTATTTACAGACCGTTCCAGTTATGAAACACATCCTCTCGGAAGAACGGAATGGATCAAGGTTTATGCAGAGATGGTAGATAAGAGAGAGGAAGCGCAGAAATTCTTTGACGAACAGGCGAAGATCATTACACAGCTGAAGGATTTCAAGAATACAGAGAAAACAGTTGCCTTTTTCTATATGAGTTCTGACGGTTCTGTAGTAGTAAGAAAACCAGATGATTATGTACCGAAGATGATCGAGATCGCAGGTGGACGTTATGTTCCGACCAAGGTAAGTTCGGATGAAGAATTGAAACGTTCCTCCATTCCTATGACAATGGAAGAATTCTACACCCAGGCTATTGATGCAGATTATCTGGTGTATAACGGAACTATCGATGACCCTATCAACAGTGTAGATGAGCTGCTGCAGAAGAGCGAACTTTTCGCAGACTTCAAGGCTGTCAAAGAGGGAAATGTATGGTGTGCGGGCAAATATCTCTATCAGGCTACAGATATTGTAGGAAATATGATCACAGACCTGCATCTTATGCTGACTGGCGGAGATGAAAGCCAGATGACCTTTATGACAAAAATCGACTAAGTACAGGAGAAATTATGACGAAACAACAAACAGGTGGAAGCACCGGAACTTTCCATATGGAGAATTTCCGGAGGCGTTCACGTTATGCAGCAGTTTTTGCGGCACTGGCAGCAGCACTTTTTGCCATCCTGGTGCTGAACATTAATACAGGTACTACGAATATTCCGGTTTCACGTATTCTGAGGATTATTTTCCTGCGGGATGGTGCACAGACAGAATATAATATTATCTGGAAGATCCGAATGCCACGTCTGCTCATGGCAGCGATCCTGGGAGGGGCACTTTCCCTCTCAGGATTTCTGCTGCAGACATTTTTCGAAAATCCTATTGCAGGTCCTTATCTGCTGGGTATTTCATCTGGTGCGAAGATGGTAGTAGCCCTGGCGATGATCTACTTCCTGGAGAAATTTAACAAAGTTTCTTCCTATACACTGGTAATCGCTGCTTTTATCGGATCCCTTATCGCTACAGGATTTATTCTCCTGGTATCCAGACGGATCAAACATATGGCCACTCTGCTGATCGCAGGTACGATGATCGGATATATCTGTTCTGCGATCACGGATTTTGTGATCACTTTCGCGGAGGATTCAGATATTATCAATCTTCACGGATGGTCACAGGGAAGTTTCTCCGGTATGAGCTGGAGCAATGTAAGAGTTGCATCCGTGATCATCGCTGTAGCAGTGATTTTGACCTTTTTGCTTTCCAAACCTATCGGAGCATATCAGCTGGGAGAAGCCTATGCACAGAGCATGGGTGTAAATATCAAAGTATTCCGTGTGACACTGATCCTGCTGTCCAGTATTCTTTCTGCGACTGTCACAGCATTTGCAGGACCGATCTCCTTCGTGGGAATCGCAGTGCCTCACCTGGTAAAGCAGGCGCTGAACACTTCCAGGCCGCTGGTAGTCATACCTGGAACTTTCCTTGGGGGAGCAGTATTCTGTATGCTCAGTGACCTGATCGCACGTACCGCTTTCGCACCGCTGGAACTGAATATCAGTACAGTGACTTCCATCTTCGGTGCACCGGTGGTGATCGCGATGATGCTGAAACGTCAGAAAGGAAAACAGTGATATGGCAGAACAATATATAAATATGGACAATCTGGCGGTAGGCTATAATGGCAAAGCACTGATCCATGATATTTGCATCGGCATTGAAAAAGGAGAGATTGTAACCCTGATCGGCCCAAACGGCGCAGGGAAATCCACCATCCTGAAAAGTATCACCCGCCAGTTAAAGATCATTTCCGGAAATGTGACTATTGCAGAAGAAAACCTGACCAAACTGTCTTTCCGTGATCTTTCTACGAAAATGGCGGTAGTTCTTACCGAACGTATGAAACCGGAGCTTATGACCTGCCATGATATTGTAGCTACCGGACGTTATCCCTATACCGGCAAGCTGGGAATCTTAAGCAGGGAAGACGAGCAGAAAGTAGATGAAGCCATGGAAGCTGTCCATGCCCAGGAATTAGGAGACAGGGATTTCAATGCCATCAGTGACGGACAGCGACAGAGAGTTCTTCTGGCCCGTGCCATCTGCCAGCAGCCCGGAGTTCTGCTGCTGGACGAGCCGACTTCTTTTCTGGATGTCAAGGGCAAGATCGAGCTGCTGAC
>ERZ772821.2095-NODE-2095-length-10743-cov-51.344031_pt1 | contig 10743 bp, 10 predicted proteins | sample MGYA00580859_ERZ772821 | MGnify/ENA primary metagenome ERZ772821 (study PRJEB29015, sample SAMEA2737674) | human gut metagenome | biome: human gut; feature: human-associated habitat; material: faeces | place: China | collected 2012 ...
TGCGGCTGATGCTGACGGAGAAGGTGCTGCTGTCGTCGCCCACCTGCTGGCGGACGATTTCGTACTTCAGCTGACCGTCCTCAAACACGGCAATGTGCGGGTGCGCCATCAGGTACTCGATGTACTCTTCCAAGCACATGTCCAGATGGTGCATCACCGTCGCGTTCGGAATGCCCACGAAGCGGAACAGATTCATCTCCACGTTCACGCCCGTCTTGTAGGCGCGGCTGACGGTGCCTTTCGTCGGGAAGTCCTGCAGCGGGAAGCGGAACACAAGCCCGTACTTCCAACTGTTTTCGTACATCCACTTGCCCTGCTCACTCTCGGAGAACACCATCTTGTTCAATTCGTCATTGCCGTTCTCGTAGAGGTACAGCGTGAAAGCCAAGCCGGAGTTATATTCGCTCGTGCCGGGCAGGTTGATGCTCTTCTTTGTGGCAGCAATCAGCTCATCATCCGTCCACGCGCTGTGGCGGCCTTTCAAGCGGTTGTATTCCGCGTCCCAGAGCGTCTGCTGGTCGGAAATACTGCGGTACGCCTCGCGGACGACATAGCCCTCCAGCCCCGCTTCTTTTGCGGCATTGAGCGCATCCAGCAGGGCATTCGCCGCCACCGGGAACAGCTTCTGATCGGAATTGCGCCAAATGCTCTTCGTCACGCCCATGCTCCGCGCATAGGTCATGATGGACACCAGCGATGATTCGTCAAAATCCGACGGGCGGGAATGCCACTCGTTGACCAGCAGCAAGCCGCCCAGCATCACGTCCTGACGCGACACCGTGACCGTGCCGGGGTTATCCAGCGGATAATTCGTCAGGTCGACAATGGAGATGCCTTCCTGCGTGTCCGGCTGGGGCCAGTCGGCACTGATGTTGTTGTTCGCCGTCAGACGGTCTTGCAGTTCCTGCACTTCCTGCCGATACGCTTCGTAGCGCTCCGTGTTGCGCTTCTCCACCTCGGCGCGCTGCTCATTGACGTTGCGCACACGCATGGCGTAGAGCAGATTGCTGCCGAACAGGCACAGCACCGCCACCGCCGCCAGCACCGCCGTCGTCGCAATCAGGAACGTCAGCGAACTGACGCGCTTCTTCCCGGATGACTTCTTCATATACGAAAAACACCTGCCTTTTCGGGTGAAACCCTTTCATCAGGATGCCCGCGCGGCGGAAAATCAGTCAGCACAGGCATATTCTCTATCTCTATTCGCCGCGCAAGGGCGATTTTCCTGCTTGCGGAAAAAATCTGCATCAAAAAGCGTGTTGATTGAATGACTTTTCCTGCGCGGGACACAATAACAACGTCGCAGGGAGCGATTTCCCTGCAATCTGGAAGATTGAAAGGGGATTTTTTAATGCAAACCAGTTGGATAACGCGGAAGCGCCTGCTGATGGCGCTGTCACTGTGTTCCTGCGCCGTTCTGCTTGCGTCCTGCCGCGCCAGCGCCGACACGCGCACGGGTCAGGCGGATGGCTACGGCGGCATTCTGCGCGTGCAGGTGATGATGGAGGACGGCGCCATCAGCGCCGTGAACATTCTGGAGCAGCATGAGACGGACGGCATCGGCAGCCGCGCGCTGGATATTCTGCCGGACGAGATGATTCGCATGAACACATGGGATGTGGATGTCGTGACGGGCGCAACGACGACGAGCAATGCCCTGCGCGAAGCCGTCCGCGTCGCCCTGAACACATCGGACACAATGGACGAGGCAACGGGCAATCCGGCAAACCGCGCGGGTCAGGCGGTTCGCGAGGGCATCGGCATGGCGGCGACCGGGCGCGTCGGGCCGGGCAAGGATGACGAGGACGGGCAGGTTTACTCCTTCAACGTCGTGTTTGCGCACGGGACGTTCGACGAGGACGGGCGCATCGTGTCGATGGCGGTTGACCAGCTCGAAGTGGCAACGCCGAATTACAGCGGCGCGTCCATGCCGCAGTTCAGCGGCTTTCCGGGACAGGGCGGCTATTCGCTCTGGGATGACAATACCGGGAAGGTCGTCGGCTACACCGAGGACAGCGAGGACAACTACATGCAGGAAATTGCCGCATGGACGAGCAAGCGCGCCCGTGGAGAGGATTACCAGCTGACGAGCGGTTCATGGCGCGAGCAGATGGACGCCTATCAGAACATGATGGTCGGCATGACAGTGGACGAGGTAGAGACGTGGTTTGGGCGGTACTTTTCCGCCGAGAACGGCCACCCGTTGACGGAAAATTCTTCTTCCGACGCTGATCGCGCCCGCTGGGAAGCCTTCTCCGACGACGACCGTGCCCGCGCCGCCGACATTGTCTCCGGCGCCACCATGTCCCTGCGCGACGCCCACGGCGACATTCTCACCGCCATCCGCCGCGCGTGGGAGGATGCACAGAGGAGTGAGTGATGGGGGAGCCCCAAGGGGCTTTGCCCCTTGACCCCACCATAGGCTTTGCCTCTGGACTCCACAAGGGAGAATGAAACGGGACGAAGTCCCCTCCCTTGACCCTTCCGCGCGATTCAGTTGGTGACACTTTCATGCAGTGCCCGCGTGTTTATCCGATGAACCTTCGGTTCAAGCCAACAAACATGAAACCCTAAAAGTTGCGGCGCCGAAGGTTTCCAAAGGGCGATCGCAGGTTTCACCTGTTTTCATGCCCTTTGGTCGCCGCCGCAGCGGCGAAACCCCTGCCGCACGAATCAGCTTTCGATTCGTGCGGCTTTTTTTTCGATGGCTTTCATCAAAGCATCAAGCTCCGGCATTTTCTCTCGCACTGGCGCAAGCGTGTTCCGCACAACTTCCGCTTCCCGTGCTTCATGTGTCACCAGCGTCGCCACTGCATAGGCAGGAAGCGCATAGTCCACCATGCGAAACATCACCTGCCGTATGGCTGCGCCGGCTTTTCCACGATAGAGCGCCGTAAATTCACCCGGTTCACCTGCCAGAAGTTCCGCAACCACCCCATCGCTCAGCAGAAGTTTCCATGCAGTATATGACAGCCGCGCCTCGCTTTCCAGCACCTGTTTCATCAGCCCGTACGCCTTCTGTGCATCACACTGAACCATCAGCGCAATCTGCGCTCGCTGAAAGACGCAGATTGCATCCTGACATGTCTTCACTGTTGCAGGCTGCGGAATGTTTTCAATCGAAACATCTGTCACCTCCACCCCGCCATTCGCCTTCATACGCGCGAAATACAGCCACTCCGCCAATTGTTCCGGATCTCGAAGCATCCGTGCGATTGCCATCGGCGATGCGATAAACCGCTCATCCATCGGCAGAATGCACGTCATCACCAGCGCCACGCCGCCCATCGCCAGTTCGCACAGCACCAGCGACACCGGCTGCCCCAGCGTCAGCAGTGTCAGCACGCCAAACACCACCGCCAGCGCCCCGCCATACAGCAGGGGGCAGAGCGTGTACAGCGTCACGTCGTGCCGAGAGGCATCCTCCGGCGGAAGCAGATACGGCTGATAGCGCAGACGACTTTGCGCCGGGGCTTGAATGCGCACGAACACCCCTGTGCCGTCCGCCTGATAGACCCGCCCGAACGCCTCGTAGCGCACGAGCTTCCAGCCAAAGTGCCTGCCGACCAGCATTTTCGGCACATCTTGCAGCAGATACGTCACGACCGCCGTCAGTGCCAGCCCCAGATACGTCGCCAGATTCCGCTCTTCATTCGTCCCGACAGTCAGCTGTGCGTTCACGCCGATTAGTGCCGCGCAGAACAGTACCGCCGCCAGCAGGATGCTGCCCATCCGCAGGAGCGGAAACAGGCGCTGAAATGTCCGATTCTTCATTCTTGCGCTTCCTTTGCCTTTCTTGATTCGTAGATTGCCTTTTCCTGCGCCATTCTGTCTATCGTCCACTGATAGCAGCGCGGCATGGTCGTATGGCGGATGCGGCGCAGGAACTGCCTGCGGCACTGCTCCGCCTTCTGCTCATCGCCGTCGCGCAGCAGATGCACCGCATACGCCGTCCGCCAGACAAGCGGCTGCTTTTCATGCTTGCGCAATTCCTTCTGCATGTACAGCGTGTCATACTCTTTCAGGAAGTATCCCGGCTTGTCCAGCGCCAGTTCACACAGAACGCCGCGCGGAATCAGCTGCCACCAAAGGCGCTTCGTCTGCTCCCGATGCTCCTGCGCCAGCATGGTCAGGATGTCCAGCGCCTCTTCGTAGCGGTTCTGCATCATCAGCCACGCGGAACGGTTAATCATGAGCGCCGCATCATTCTGATTCTGAATTTTGTCCGGCGGCGTGAAGTACTCCTCCGGCATTTCCGTGAGCAGGCGATCCGTCAGGTTCTCCGCCAGCAGGCACTGCATCTGCCACATTTTGCGCCGTTTTTCGGGCTGGAATACTTTCCGAATTTCGCTTGGCGGCATGATGATGCCGAGAAACGTATACCCCCACGCCAGCACAAGGCAGGCAATGGCGGATGCTGTCCCATACAAATTGACTGCCAACGCATAGAACAGTATCGCCAGCGCCGTCTGCACGTAAAACAACGCCGTCCGCGCCCGTTCCTGCTGCCTGCCCGTTTCCTTTTCCCACGGAACAGCCGCCAGCAGTATGCCCACCTTGCGCTCCGCCGCCGGAAGGTACTGCACGCGCCAACCGACGGTTTTCCTACGGATATATTGAAGAAAGTACAAATCCACCAGCTGTATTCTGCAGCCGTACAGCACCAGAAGCAGCGTATACAGCAGCATATGCAGTGCCACTGCTATGATCAATCCGCAGATAAGCGGCGGCACAGCAAGCATCATCAGCATCAGCGCATCATCCGTTATCTCGATGAGCGGCAGAAGCAGGCATAAACACGATACAATACCCATGATGAATGTTCCCAGCGCCAAATATCCCCGTAGTTTCTGCATCATTCTTCTCCTTTTCGCGGTCATCCGTGGAAATTTCCGCTTCCAGTATACGCCTTTCCCCCGATTGCGTCAAGGGAAGGGAATTTTTCCGGCAGCAGTCATGGTTTCGTCATCAGTTCGTCACTTGACGGGGATATGATAGAAGCGGAAAGGAGTGAAGCTCCATGAAGCGGCATTTCGCAAACATGGTGTTTGCTTTGATTTTGGCGGCATACACGGTTTATGCTGCGCTGGACACGTTCGTGATTGTCCGTGTGCTGACGCCGGACACGCTGCCGACGGCAACCGCTGAAGCCTCCACCGCGCCGACGGAAGCTCCGACCACCGTGCCGACTGCGACGGAATCCCCCGCGGAACAGGCGACCACCGCGCCCATTTCCGCCGATACGGAATATCACGACGACCAAATCGACATTGTGCTGACAACGATGCGCGTAGAGAACACGACGGTGTACGTCGCGGACGTGCAGATTGCGGACATTTCCCTGCTCAAAACGGCGCTGGCGGGGAACACCTACGCCCGCAACCTGACCGAGACGACCTCCGTGCAGGCGGCGAACACGAGCGCGATTCTCGCCATCAACGGCGACTATTACGGCGCACAGGAGCGCGGGTATGTGCTGCGCAACGGCGTGCTGTACCGCGCATCGGCGCAAAGCGGCACGGACGCACTGGTCATCGGTGCGGACGGCAATTTCCGCATCATCAACGAGGGCGAAACGAGCGCCGACACGCTGGTGCGTGAGGGCGCATGGCAGGTGCTGACGTTCGGCCCGGCGCTGATCAAGGACGGGCAAGTGACCGTCAGCAGCAGCGACGAAGTCGGGCGCGCCATGACCTCCAACCCGCGCACCGCCATCGGGCAAATCAGCGAAGGGCATTACCTGCTGGTCGTGTCCGACGGGCGGACGAAGGAGAGCACCGGGCTTTCCTTGCGGCAATTGGCAGAGCTGATGCAGTCGCTGGGCGCACAAATCGCCTACAACCTCGATGGCGGCGGTTCTTCGACGATGGTATTTCAGGGGCGCGTCGTCAACAACCCGACCACGAACGGGCGCAGCATCCGCGAAAGGAGCGTGAGCGACATTGTCTACATCGGCTATTGACCGCAAATGCGTGAAACTTGCGTTCTATCATCTGCTTTTTGCCGCCGTGACCGCGCTGGGTGGATTCGTGTATGAGCAGTTCAGCCACGGGGTCTATTCGGGCTTCATGGTGTATGCGTTCCTGCCGCCGCTGGTGCTGGGAGCGTGTCCGCTGCTGATTCGCGCCCTGCGCGGAAAGGCGCTGCCGGGGCGCTGGTGCGTGCGGCTGTACCACTGGGGCATCATTGCGCTGACAGTCGGCTGCCTGTTTCAAGGAGCGCTGGAGATTTACGGCACGACGAATCGCCTCGTAATGGGATACTGGATTGCGGGCGGTGCGTGCCTTGCAGGAAGCCTTGTGGCGGGCGGGAAAAAATGAGCCGCATACCCCTTTGACGAACCTCGTGCTTGACCCGCTGCTGATTTTCGTCTGCCATTTTGGCATGGCGGTTGTCGGGCTGATTGCGCTGCTTGTGGTGGAGCTGCTGCCCGATCAGGTGATGCTGCTCTTCGGCGCGCAGAACGAGTCCATCCACTACACGCTCTTTGCCCGGCGCTGCTTCCGGGTATACCTGAGCATGATTGTGCTGGCGTGCATCAACAAAGGGACGTTCATCTTCCTGCAATCGCTGGGGAAAGCGGCTGCCTCGACGCTTTTGTCGATGGCACGGGAGATTGTGTTCGGCGTGGGGCTGGTGCTGCTCCTGCCGCAGTTTTTCCAGCTGGACGGGGTGATGTACTCCATGCCTGCCGCCGATGTGCTGACGGCAATTCTCTCAGCGGTCGTGCTGGTACGGACATACCGCTCACTGGAAACGGAGAAGTAAGTAATACAGAAAAACCGGGGCGAATCCTCCGAAACAGGGGAGATTCGACCCGGCTTTGTTTTTGATATGCCATTACTCCTGCGGATTTTCGGGGTGCTGCTCCCGCTCCTGCATCAGCTTCCGAATCGCGGTAAACGATTCCTCGGAAATATCATGCTCAATTTTGCAGGCGTCCTCGCGGGCGACATCGGAGTCAACGCCCAAACTCTCCAGAAAGCTCGACAGCGTCTTATGGCGGTCATAAATGCTCCTCGCAATCTCCATCCCGGCGGGTGTGAGCGTAATCAAGTTGTCAGCATCCATCGTCAGATAACCGTTTTCGCGCAGACGCTTCATCGCCACGCTGACCGATGGCTTCGTGACCCCCAGCAGCAGAGAAATATCCACAGAGCGTGCATAGCCTTTTGCTTCTTTCAGGCGGAGGATTGCTTCCAAATAGTCCTCAGCGGATTCGTGAATGTTCATTCGATACTCCTTTCCGGATATAATGCGTTTCCTTTTCTTCTTATTTTACCATGCGCGGCGAAAAAATGCAACCTTCATTTTTCTGCCTGTGCCAAGCGGAAATACTCCGCCGCGCCATCCGCAATCGCTTCGCCCAGCTTCTCCTGATAAGCAGGCGAGAGCAGCAGCGCTTCCTCCGCCGGATTGGAAATGAAGCCGCATTCCACCAGCACCGACGGCGTATCCAGCTGAAGAATGAAGTAGTCGCCCGGCATGGCGGCGCGCTCCTTTTGGGGCGAAAGGGCGGTAATGAGCGCTTCCTGCATCGTTCCGGCGAGCAGACGCCCCGCGCCGCTGCCTGCGCGGTAGAACACTTGCGGCCCGGATTCCGACCGCACGCGGTATTCGTTCATGTGGATGGACAGCACCATGTCCGCCTTCCCCTGGACCGCCATATCCACGCGGCACTGCATGTCCTGCCGCTTCTTCGTCACATTTGCCGGGCGGGTTGTGTCGTCGCAGAGATCGGTGTCTGTCCGGCGGGTCATCAGCACCGTCGCGCCGCGCTGCGTCAGGCTCTTTTCCACTGCCAGCGCTACGGCGAGGTTGACCTCTTTCTCCCACACGCCGGAATCTCGGCAGCGCGCGCCGCCGTCATAGCCGCCGTGGCCGGGGTCAACGAGGATCGTCCGCCCGGTCAGGCTGCCCGCGGCGATATATGTCGTTTCCGGCGTAGGAGACGGGGGTGCTGCGTCCGTCGGTCTTTGGGGAATTCGGGTCAGCGCAACACCCACCAGTGCCGTACCGACAAGCAGCGTTGCAAAAGTCAGCACCGGCAGGATGTGCGATGCGAAATTGCGGAAAAAGGGCGATTTTTCTGCCAAGAAACCCACCTCCTCTCTCCAGTCTATGTCGGATACGGTATAGGCATGTCCGAAGCACACCAAATTGACGCATGATTATGCTTTTGTTGATGTATCCAAGTCTGCTATCCATCCGCTGTATATGTATCCCGTCCTTCAAATCGTTTCAAATTGGGCGAAAGCATCCACAGTTTCCACAGGATTATCCACAGTGTTTTTTGCCGATTTTGCCTTGACAAACCGCGTATGACCGCAAATTATCCACATTGTCCACAGGGTTATCCACAGAAGTTGTCCACCCCCTGCGCGGCTTGTGGATTCTTTTGCGGATAACCAGAAAATGGTGTCGGATGTTCGCATTTTACGGATAATTATTCATTTCTGTGCATAAACGTTCTTTGGTGCTTGTCCCAAATGGCATGGGCATTCCCCGCGGAGGACAATGTGACGAAACGTGCCTTTTCACCGCGTTTTTCGTCGGACGGGGTTGGGGATAAAGCGGTGTATCTGTGAATGATTTGGGGATGAAAAGTGGATAAATTGGGGATAACTCCAATAGCAGTGGGGTTGTCCCCCATGAAGCCCCTTCACGCTGCACCTATGCGGCTTGACTTTTTCGCTGCAGGGGGAATCACCTCTGCGAAGGTGAAACCCCTGCGCCGCACGCGAACACTGCACAAAAGTGTCGTACCATCGCACAGAAAGGTCAATCAAAAAGCTGCTTGAAACTTTTTTTGCCGTTTGCTGAAAAATCGGAAAAAATAGCACCATGAACGCCATGAAGGCGCGGAAAATGGCTTGACAAGGCACGTTCTTGGCGGTAAAATATCTTTTCGGACATTCTTGTCTTTTTCGTGCATTTTGCACGTTTTGAGTTGGAAGAAATATCCACTTTCAAGGAGCGACAGACACTTTACGAGGAGGACGATTCATGCTGCCAGCCCACGACACGCCGGCTTTCCGGGAGCTGCTCCACCAGCAGGTGGAAAAACGGCGAACCTTTGCCATCATCTCGCACCCGGACGCGGGCAAAACCACGCTGACCGAAAAGCTGCTGCTGTACGGCGGCGCAATCCGCTCGGCGGGCAGCGTCAAGGCGCGCAAAAGCGATAAGCACGCCACGTCCGACTGGATGGACATCGAGAAGCAGCGCGGCATCTCGGTCACATCCTCCGCAATGCAGTTTGAGTTTGACGGCTTCCGCATCAACATTCTGGACACACCGGGCCATCAGGACTTCTCTGAGGACACCTACCGCGTGCTGGTTGCGGCGGACGCAGCCGTCATGCTGATTGACGCGGCAAAGGGCGTTGAGGCGCAGACTATCAAGCTGTTCAAGGTCTGCCGGATGCGCAACATCCCGATTTTCACGTTCGTGAACAAAATGGACCGCGCGGCGAAAGACCCCTTCGCGCTGATGGAGGAACTGGAACAGGTGCTGGGCATCCGCTCCTGCCCCATCAACTGGCCCATCGGCACGGACGGCGATTTCCAAGGCGTTTACCACCGCGACACAAAGATGGTCGAGCTGTATACCGGCGGCGACCACGGCAAATCGATGGTGCAGAAGACTGACATCGCCATTGACGACCCAGCGCTGGAGCATGTGCTGGCAAAGCACTACCGCGAGCGGCTGGCGGAGGAAATCGACCTGCTGGACGAAGCGGGCGACGCTTTCGACCTCGACAAGGTGCGCCGCGGTGAGCTGACGCCGATGTTCTTCGGTTCCGCCGTCACCAACTTCGGCGTTGAGCCGTTCCTTGAGCGCTTCCTGCAATACACGCCGCCGCCCCTGCCCCGCAAGAGCGACATCGGTGACATTCAGCCCGAAGAGCCGTACTTCTCCGGTTTCATCTTCAAGATTCAGGCGAACATGAACCCCGCGCACCGTGACCGGCTGGCATTCATGCGCATCGTGTCCGGCGCGTTCGAGAAAGGCATGGAGGTCTGGCACTCCGGGACGAACAAGACCGTCGCGCTCAAGCAGCCCCAGCAGTTCATGGCGGACGAACGCGAAGCCGTGGAGGAAGCATGGGCGGGCGACATCATCGGTCTGTTCGACCCCGGCATCTATCAGCTTGGCGATACGCTCTCCGGCGGTCCGAAGCTGCACTACGAGAACATCCCGGTCTTTGCGCCGGAATTCTTCTCCCGCGTGCGTCCGGCGGATTCCATGAAGCGCAAGCAGTTCCAGAAGGGCATCACCCAGCTGGCGGAAGAGGGCGCGATTCAGACCTTCATCCGCACAGAGACGGGGCGCGAAGAATTCATGGTCGGCGTGGTCGGCGTGCTGCAGTTTGAAGTGCTGGAGCACCGGCTGAAAACCGAGTATCAGGTGGACATTGTGATGGAGTCCATGCCCTTCCGCTTCGTGCGGTGGGTGGTGAGCACGCCCAAGCCCATCGACCAGCTGAAGCTGACATCCACGTCCGGGCGCGCAAAGGACAGCCGCGACCGCGATGTGCTGCTGTTTGAGAACGAGTGGAGCATCCGCCTTGCCTGCGAGAACAACGCAGAGCTGGAACTGGCGGAAACCGCCAACCGCAAGTAAACCGCGCAGAACTTAACACGCGCATACAGTATGCAGTTGCGCTCAACTCAATCGCGAAAAGGGGAGTCCAGAGGGTCGAAGACCCTTTGGCGGGGTCAAGGGGCAGCGCCCCTTGCG
>ERZ772821.2096-NODE-2096-length-10742-cov-47.136240_pt1 | contig 10742 bp, 10 predicted proteins | sample MGYA00580859_ERZ772821 | MGnify/ENA primary metagenome ERZ772821 (study PRJEB29015, sample SAMEA2737674) | human gut metagenome | biome: human gut; feature: human-associated habitat; material: faeces | place: China | collected 2012 ...
ATCCCTCTGCCTTTCGCAACTGGAAGCGGGCGCAGGAGATGGGGCGGCTGTGAGCACTATGTTATAAAGCGGCACGCAGCGCTGCATACTGTGCCAGGACTTCGGGAATGTCAATACGCTGAGGGCAATACTGCCGGCAGGTGTTGCAATGGAGACATTCCTCCGGCCCCTTGGTCCACTTCAGATTGGACAGGCGCCACCCCTCTCCGCTGACACGCTGCTCGTTATAGCCTTGGATCAGCAGAGGAATATTCAGCCCCGCAGGGCAGGTGTCGCAGCAATAGCGGCAGCCGGAGCATGGCACGCCTAATGTGCCCATAAAGGCGTCCTTGGCCTGCCAGAGCGTATCCAGCTCCTGTTCATTCAGCGGCTCCTGCCGCGAGAACGTGTCTACATTGTCCTCTATCTGTTCCATAGTGGTCATGCCGCTGAGTACCGTCTGCACCATGGGCAAGCCCTGCAAGAAGCGGAAGCTCCAAGAGGGAATGGAGCGCTCCGGCTCCGCCGCTTTCAGGATAGCTGCCGCTCGTTCATTCAGCGTGGACAGCCGCCCGCCCTTCTGCGGTTCCATGACCCATACGGGAAGCTGGTGCTCCAGAAGGATATCATACTGTTCTTTCGCTTTCAGCAGCGTCCAGTCCACATAGTTCAGTTGGATCTGAGCCATATCATAGCCGTCGTACCACTGAAGAAATTTACGCAGGTTGTCCGGCTCCGCATGGGCGGAAAAGCCCAGATAGCGGATGCGACTCTTTTCTTTCTGCTTCAGCAGGAATTCCAGATATCGGGCATTTTCGTCCATAATGAGAGGCAGCGTCACCTCGCACACACAATGGAAAAGATAGAAATCAAAGTATTCGACCCTGCAACGCTTTAATTGCTCCTCAAACATTCCCTCCAGGTCCTTGCAGTGGGAGGCGTGAAATTTGCTGGCCAGGAGATAGCTTTCACGGGGATGGCGGGTCAGCGCCTCGCCAAAGATCCGCTCAGAATCTCCTTTGAGATAGGCGTGGGCCGTGTCAAAATAGTTGATGCCCCGCTCCAATGCCGCATCTATCAGGGCAAAGCCCTTTTTGCGGTCGATACGTTCGTTGTTGCCCTCCTCCATGGCCCATCGGGTTCCGCCGAATCCTAACGTAGAGACCTCGATATTGTGCAATACCTGCTTTGCCATAGCTGCTCCTTTGCCCTCTCCTTCAATAGAAAGAGGACTTTTTATACTTTACTAAAGATATGATACCGTTTGTCCTTATGGAAAACAAGCATTTTACCAAAGCGGGAGGAATTACCTGCCGGGTCGTTTTTTGCCGCAAAGTGGTGTAAAAAGACACTTTGGGCGTCCTTTATTTGACTAACATAGATAAAATTGGTAAAATACGCATAACAATGAGGTGGCGAAGCCAATTATTTTCGGAGGTAATTGCCAATGAGGTCCTTTCCAAGGACGATACTATACGCGGTAGCGGGAGTGCTTGTCATAGCGCTGATATCCTCCGCGCTTACCATGATCATAATGAACAGGACGTCTGGAGACAGGGTGGTGATGTCGGCTGAAGAATACTCTGAGTTCAGCCAGATAGCGGCGTTGGACGATGTGCTGGACAGCATTGAAAAGGAATACTACGCCGAGGTGCCCTCCCGGGAAAATATGATAGCGGGGGCGGCAAACGGCATGCTGGACACGCTCGACGATCCATACGCCAGATATTACACCGCCGAGGAGTACGAGGAGTACCTTGCCGCCATAAACGGAGAGTACTACGGCATAGGCCTGCTGGTAGGTCAGCCGAACGAGACGGGTTCCGAGGTGCTTGAGGTCTATCAAGGCAGTACGTCGGAGAGCGCCGGCATAAAGGTGGGCGACATCATAACCGCCGTGAACGGAACCAGCGTGGCGAATATGGATCAGGACGATCTAAGGGCATTGATAGACGCAAAGAAAGCTGATGGCGTGCAGCTTTCCATACTGCGGGGCAGCGAGACGCTTGATATAACGGTCACCGGCGGCAACATAACAGTAAAGCACGTGGATTCAGCCCTCTTTAACGACAGGACCGGATACATTTATGTGAGCATGTTCACCGGCAACTGCGCAGACGAGTTTGAGAATGCAATAAAGGATCTTAAGAGCCGCAACATGAAGTCGCTTGTGATAGACCTGCGCAACAATCCCGGCGGTTCGCTGGATATAGTCGTAAGGGTAGGCGAGATACTGCTGGGCAAGGGCATGCGCATCGTGAGCGTTGGCCCTACGGATTCCACTGAGGAAACGGTATATAACGGCAAGGGCAGCGCCATAGGCGTGCCTGTAGCGGTTATAGTGAATGAGAACTCCGCATCGGCCAGCGAGATACTTGCGGCGGCTATACAGGAAAACGAGATAGGCGTAGTTGTGGGGACCAACACATACGGAAAGGGTGTTGTGCAGACCACGTCATACATAGAATCCACCGGCGGCTGGCTCAAGATCACTACCGACGCTTATTACACCCCCAACGGCAACAACATAAACGGCGTGGGAATTTCACCCGATATTTTAATGGAGCTGCCGGAGCAGTATCACAGAATGGCCATACCGGAACTCGTAAAGAACCACCAGAAGGAGGACACTCAGCTCTGGGAGGCACTTGACTACGTACGGGAAAGGGCCAACGAGGTATCGTAAATAAACAATACTCTTTTAGAGAGGAGCTTTATATGCAGCTTAGCGAGCTTATAAAAAAAGATCCTGTAATCGAGCGCGTTGCAAAGGCGGAGGAGGTCACATGGTTTAATCCGGGTCTTCGGTGCCGGGACACCGCATTTGAAGGCATCAGCCTTACCATGGCGGACATTGCCGACGCCGAGGCGCGGCTCAGGCGCTTCGCACCCTTCATAATGCTCTGTTTCCCTGAAACTGCAGGCAACGGCGGCATTATAGAGTCCCCTCTCACCGAGGTCGAGCATATGAGGCGGCGGCTCAACGGACACGGCGGCGGCATAGGCGGCAGGCTGCTCCTCAAGCGGGACAGCGACCTTGCCATTGCAGGCTCCGTAAAGGCACGGGGCGGCATATACGAGATACTAAAGCACACAGAGGAGATCGCCCTCGAAAAGGGCCTTCTCAGTGGATATGACGATGACTATGCGAAGCTGGCCGGCGACGAGTGCCGCAGGGTGTTTTCGCAGTACACCGTGCAGGTGGGCTCCACCGGCAACCTTGGCCTTTCCATAGGAATAATGAGTGCGGCGGTAGGTTATAAGGTAATAGTACACATGTCCGCCGATGCCAAGCAGTGGAAGAAGGAGCTGCTGCGAAGCAAAGGCGTGAAGGTAGTGGAGTATAAGTCGGACTATTCAGAGGCGGTGAAGCGGGGCAGGGAGTTGTCCGACACCGATCCCATGAGCTACTTTGTGGACGACGAGAATTCCGTCGCATTGTTCCTGGGCTATGCAGTAGCGGCTAAGCGGCTGAAGGCACAGCTTGAGGATATGGGCATAGAGATAGACGAAAACAGGCCGCTGATAGCTTACATACCCTGCGGTGTAGGCGGCGCACCGGGAGGCATAGCTTTCGGGCTCAGGCTGCTCTTTGGGGACGATGCTCATGTATTCTTCGTAGAGCCAACTCAGGCGCCCTGTATGCTGCTGGGTATGGCCAGCGGGCTGAATAATGGTATATGCGTGCAGGACGTGGGGCTTACCGGGCTAACTCACGCCGACGGACTTGCAGTAGGCAGACCCTCAGGTTTCGTGGGCGGCGTAATGAAGACGCTGCTTGCGGGCGAAATGACGGTGGAGGATTATAAGCTGTACGATTATATGCGGGCGCTACTGGATACCGAGGGCATATTCATAGAGCCTTCCTCCTGCGCCGCGTTTGAAGGCCCTATGAAGCTCTGTTCAAGGGAAGGGGAGGAATACATAAGGCGGCACGGCCTTGAGGATAAGATGCAAAACGCCATACATATCCCATGGGCCACAGGCGGCAGGCTGGTGCCGGAAGAAATAAGAAAAGAGTACATGAGTACCTATCTAAAATAAAAGCAAAAATAAAGAGGCGCATCGAGCGCCTTTCAGTCTGTCGAAAAACCCCGGGGTTGATAAGGGGCCGCAGCCCCTTATGGCTTTACTCGGATTTGGCGACATGCGCGGCAAATCCGCAAAAGCCCTTGCGCAGCAAGGCTTTCCCTGCATTCGGTGCTGGCCGCGCCATAGGTGCAAGCACCGAATGAAAAAACTCAAAAAAGTGGCGTCCAGCCACTTTTTTGACACTCTGAGAGGCGCATAGAGCGCCTTTTTATTTTGCGTAAGTTTCAGTCTGCACTGTCATCGTGGTGGCGTATGCCGTCACGACGGAACAGCAGCGATATGCCCCATACTCCTGCAAGGCCTACAAGCGTATAGATAATGCGGGCGAAGGTGCCGCTCATGCCGCCAAAGAGGCTGGCCACAAGGTCAAACTGGAAGAGGCCCACCAGGCCCCAGTTCAGCGCGCCTATGATGACGAGTATAAGTGCCAGTGTATCCATATGATGTCTCCTTAAAACTCCTTTGCTTTGATGGGCTTATTCTGCCCGGCAGGATACACATAATACGAGGGAAATAATGGCTTTTATTTTTTCTTTGGATAAAATATTTCTATTTCAAACTTATCAAAATCCACCGGCTCCATAAAGTCGTCTGCACGGAACACCACGCGGGAGAAGTCCTCCAGCTCCTTTAAATGCTTTTTGAGCATAACGGGGCGGGAGAGATCAAGCTCGTGGCAGAGCGGGCCTATGAGCTCGTCCCAGCCCTCTGCCATGCTGCGCGTAAGCCCAGCGTATTCGATCGTGTGCTGTCGTATTATTTCATTGTTCTTACGAACGGTTCCCCAAAGCTTCATGCTGTCTGCTCCTCATTTCAGGGTAAAGATCAGGGCGGCGTTTCCGCCGCCCCATGTAAAGTATCTTTAAATCAGTTCTTGGTGATGTACTGCTGGGATACGAATAGTATCTTGCCGTTGTACTCTATCATGCTCCAGCCGCTGCCCATATCCTTGACGAAAGCGACCGTGGTGCCGTTTGCAAGCTGCATCATGGCGGTGCCGCTGGTGCTGGGCGAGAGCCTTGCGTTGAGGCCGTCGGTGTTTACGGTAGCGCTGGTAGTGGTATAGGAGGCGATGTCGCTCACCTTGGTGAGATACTTGCCGGAAACATAAGCCGTGGTGTTGTTGTAGGCGATCTTATACCAGCCGTTGCTGTCCGCGCTTATAACGTAAACCTTATCGCCGCCGCCCAGCTGGCCGAGTACGTCGGATGTATCGACCGCGTTGGCGCGGACGTTTATGCCATCGGTGTTGGCATAGTAGATGGATTTTGCATCCCCGACCTTGGCGGGCGTGGTCGCTGCGGTAGTTCCGCCGCCTGTGGGCGCGGTGGTGCCGCCGGCAGTGTTGTAGTCGACGGTGAAGGTCTTGCGGTTGATGGCGTAGCCGTTCTTGCGGGCCTCCACGTTGAGGGTGGTGGTACCGGCCTCGGTTATGGTGTAGGTATAGGTGAATGAGCCGGTCTCATCCACGGGAACGGCTTCGTCGTTTACGTATATGCCGGCGGTGGTATCCTGCACGACGCCCGCTACCTCAACGATAGGACTGCTGACCGAGAAGTTCTCGGTGTTGGGGCTGGTAACGGTCATATCTATGGTGGGTATGCTTATAAGAATGGGGTTGGCGAAGGTAACGGGTTCGCTTTCGCCCTTCTTATTTATGACGGTAATATTGGGGGTAACCGCCAGGTAGCCGTCTGCGGTGAGTTCATCGGGATCCACAGGCTCGCTGGGGATCCAGAGCTGCTCGGGAATGCCAAAGGTGACGGACTTGCCGGATATGGGTTCCTCTTTTACAATGGAGCCTCCCTCGAAGCGCACTATGCTCTTCTTCTTGGCGTACACGGTGATGTTGTAAGCCTTATCGCCGGAGGCGGTGGTAGTCTCCTCAATCTTTGCTTCGCCGGTGACGGAGGACTTGCCGGAGCCTATTCCGCCGCTTACGAGCTTGATTACGCCGAATACGATAGCGCCAAGCAGCAGTATGCCGCCAAGTATCATGGCCAGAAGCTTGATGTTGAGGCTGCTCCTCCTGCGGCGGGAGGGCTGGCTCTTCCTGGGGGCGGAGGCACGCGGAGCGGTACGGGAAACGGGGCGCTGTGCCGGAGCAGCCTTCTTATTGCCGCCGGCGCGCTTGCTGCGCCTGTCGTCGGTCTCCGTGTAGTCATAAGAGAACATTCTGTCATCTATGGGATCGGCATATTTTATGCCGCTCTCGGATGGCTGCTGGGGGGTGGAATATGAACCGGACCAGGCGGAAGAAGCGGCGGATACTGCCGCGGCAGATACGGCATCGCCTATCCTTGCGCCGCAGGAGTTGCAGAAACGCTGGCCTTCAATAAGCCGTGCGCCGCACTTGGGGCAGACGGGGCCGGACTGTACTGCGGACTGACGGGGCTGCTGAACGGGCTGAACGGGCTGAGCGGGCTGAACCGTCTCCTCGGCTTTGCCGTTCAAAAAGTCCGCGGGTATATCGTTTTCTGAAATAGTATTGGCGTTGAATTCGGGTTTTGCCCAAACGGGTGAGCGAACGAAGCTGCGGGGGGAGGCGGGAGCCTCTGCGCCGTTATCGGCATTGTCGCTGCCGTGCAGGGGAGCGGAACACTTTTTGCAGTACTCGAGGTAGTCCTCATTGTTGGTGCCGCATACCTTACATATCATATAAAAATCCTCCTACAAGGTTGTGGTCAAGGGACAAGGGGGCATATTGCAGCCGCCGCCGTTGACTTTGCATATCTATTCGAAGATAATTATACCAAATTGCAATGGGGAATGAAACACTTTTCAAATGATAATTATAAACAAACTTTAAATTATATATGGCACATAGCCGAAATATACTGCCCGTGGTATAATCAACTAAAGTTTTATAAAACCGTTTATGGAGGTAGCCCGTGAATCGTATAATCGCGGCGCTTATGGCGCTCATACTTATAATGACCGCAATATCTGCGGCAGGCTGCGAAGCAAAGGAGGATCCCTACAAGGGCTACTGTACGGACGGGGAGCTTGCTGGCGGCGCCGCCCTTCAGAACGCCAACGCAAAGTCCGTCACCGTGTCCTGTGAGGGCGACGTTGTGCGCATAAGGCTGGAGTTCTATGTGGGCAGCCGTATGAGCGGCGGCAGCGAGGAGGCGGAGGCCTCCACGGTGCCGGCGTATAAGGTGTACAGGCTGGGTTACCCTTCAAGGCTGGCGGTGGAGTTCAACGACCTGGAGTATGCCGACTTTGCCCGGACAGAAACCGAATGCGCAGGCTGTGTCCAGGGAGCTTTTGTGCACAGGATCATGGAGGAAAAGAAGGCGTGCATATACTTTCAGCTTTCCGCCGATCCCGCGTTCAAGGCCTTCGCCAGCGGCAATGTGCTGGAGATAGAGATCAAGCCCGTAGCGGAGGCGGAAAAAAAGAAAAAGAAGAATGAAAAACCCAAGTATCAGGTCACGGCGAACGCCTATGACGACTACTGCGAGGGCAAGCTGAATGCTGACGGCCTTACCCCTACGCTGGACGCGGATAAGTGCGACGTACTGCTTATATCAGGCGTTATGGATTCAGACATAGCAGCCGAGATGTTTATTAAAGACATAGTCGATAAAAACATCTCCGCCGTCCAGGAGGAGTGGACCATAATAGAGGCGGATAAGCATAAGCTGCCCCAGTATGACGATACGCTTGTATACAAAGCCGCTTACTCCCAAAATGTTCTGCGCAGCACGGATGGCAATGTGGAGAGCGCAGAGGTGCTCATACCCGATGGGTGGTATCTGACACAAATACCGAAACGCGCGGGAGGCGGCGCACTTTATACAAAACGTATAAAGGAAAAGGATGCTTCGGGCGACTATACCAGCGAAAGACTGTACATAAGAAATGATGACGGCACATCTGAGGAATTCATGGACTATGGCTTCGAAACCATAGAGAGCGCGGAGTTTTCTCCCGATGGCAGAAAGCTTGCGCTGCTTGAGCGGGCGGCGGAAGCTACCAACCTTTACATAATAGACGTGGAGGCGGAGGAAGTGCTGACTGACCTTACAGATGTGGGCTTTGGCGACTCGGTAAGCGCCTATACGTGGGACGATATAGGGACTACGATTTACGCCGTGAGCGGCACGGATTCCATGACCATACATCAGTACGACTTTGACGTACCCGATGAGAGCAAGCGCCATTCCATAGTGGAAAAGAACGGCGCGGATGAGGGCAGCATAGCCTTTGCAGACGGGCGCATATACTTCGTACAGGGTGACATGGAGAACGGCGATATGATATACAGGGTAAAGTGCGACGGCGGTGTGCGCAGGCAGTTCACATACGGAAGCCTGTTTGCTCTTTCCGGCAATAAGGAATATATGGCTATAAACGCGGAGAGCGGGGCTGCGGCATCCAGCACAGGCAGCGAAAAGCTCAGGATATACGAAATGGATTCAGGCAACAGCATACCTGTATCCAACGAGTTCGGCGCTCAGGAATTCGTATGGTCCAGGGACGGTTCGAGGCTGTATTACTTCGAGAACAGGCTGTCGGGTGACGAGGAGAACGCCGAGGAGGGCAGCTCCAATAACGATGAGTATCCGTATACGCTTTGGGTGTATGATCTGGTTGAGGGCAAGAACCGCAGAGTGGCGGATATGCCAACCACCGCCATATTCCCCGGCGATTCACCGGAGATACTGTATTTAAATTTCAACGACAGCGATACCATGGGCGAGAAGATAAGGGCCACGTATATCCTCGACGCCGGCCGTATCGCGTCGTAAATCAGAATATGGACATACGGGCGCGTTAGGTGTAGAATAATAAAGCCAAAAGGCAAAAAACAATTGAATAGTCAAAAGGCGCAGAGTAGGACGCCGCGCGTTGTTCCGAGGCAGAGCAGGATAGTTGCTTCGGACTCAGTGCTCCGGGGACGGGGAGTTGTCCCGGGGACGAAAAGCCAGATGGCTTACGGTGCGGCATCCGCATCCCGCTGCTGCATAAAGGAGAATTGCCTCCTCTATGTGGTGAAAACTATCAAAGGAGGTAAGTTCTATGGAAAAGACAAGGAACAGCGCAAACGTAGACCCAAGGACAAGACGGCTCGCTTTTTGCGCGCTGTTTACGGCGCTGGGCGTGGTGCTGGGAGGGCTGCTCAGCATACCGGCGATGCCGCTGGGCAGTTATACGCTGAAGATAGGTTTAGGCGTGCTGCCGGTAATAGTGACGGCGGTGCTGTATGGTTCGCTGTACGGCGGAACGGTAGGGGCGTTGACGGATCTTTTGCAGGCGCTGATATTCCCCAAAGGGGCCTATATGCCGTGGTTCACAGTAATAGGGGCGCTTTTCGGGGTGATCCCCGGTATGTTCTTCGTAAAGGGCCAGAAGCCTACGCTGAAGCGCATATTCGTAGCTGTGTTTTCAGGACAGACGGTTTGCAGTGTGGTGCTCAATACGCTGCTGCTCATGTGGCTCTACGGGTCTCCGTGGCAGATCGTATATGCGAGGTTAATAAATCAGGCGGTGATGATACCGCTGTATACCGCCCTCGTGTATTACGTGGTAAAGCTTATGGATAAGTGTGGGATTATATAAACCCGGATAAATGTGCATACTTTTCCGTATATGGAAAATACATATACGGAGGATAAGACAATATGCTTCTGGGCTTGAAGGAAAAGAAAAGGGAACAGGGCAAAACAGAGGATATACGCCGTGCCATGGAACAGTGGCAGGAGGCCGAAAGGTACTTCAAGAGCGTATCCGATACCGACCTTGTGGATTACGCGGTTTTCGAGATGGAGGCTGCGAGAAGGAAATACATGCTGCTCCTCAAGCGCTATGCAGAGGAGCGTAAATACAGGGAGTAGAAATATAATGCTGGAAACGCTCATCATGTTTGGAATAGGTATACTTATGGTGTGGGTCATATGCAAGATCTTCGCATGGCCCCTCAAGATACTTTTCAAGCTGGTGATAAACGCCGTTATGGGCGCTATTGTGCTGCTGGTAATAAACATAATCGGCAGCGCGGTAGGCTTTACGCTGCCTATAACCGCCCTTACGGCGCTGCTGGTCGGGCTGCTTGGCGTGCCGGGCGTAGTGCTCATAGCGCTTTGGGTGCTTTTAATGTAGAATTGCAGAATTGCTTCCCTTGCCGTGCGGGGGAAGCTTTTTGCGCATGGGAGTGCGAAGAATGGAAGATTATATCAAAGTATTGCGAAATATGGTAGACTCCTCCGGCCGCATAGTGTTCTTTGGCGGCGCGGGGGTGAGCACGGAATCCGGAATACCGGATTTTCGCAGCGAAAACGGCATATACGACGCTATACGCCGCTTCGGTGAACGTCCTGAGACGCTGCTGAGCCATAGCTTCTTCATGGGGCACACCGAGCGCTTCTTCCAGTATTACAGAAGCGCGCTGCTTGTGACAGACGTACAGCCTAATGCCGCTCATCTGGCCCTTGCCCAGCTGGAGCGCGAGGGCAAGCTTACAGCGGTGGTTACCCAGAATATCGACGGCCTGCACACCAGGGCCGGCAGCAAAAACGTATATGAGCTCCACGGCAGCATATACAGAAACCACTGCATGAATTGCGGCAAATTCTATTCCGCCGAGGATATAATGGATATGGATACCGTGCCGAGATGCAGCTGCGGCGGCGTGATAAAGCCGGACGTAGTGCTTTATGAGGAAG
>ERZ772821.2098-NODE-2098-length-10736-cov-11.265331_pt1 | contig 10736 bp, 7 predicted proteins | sample MGYA00580859_ERZ772821 | MGnify/ENA primary metagenome ERZ772821 (study PRJEB29015, sample SAMEA2737674) | human gut metagenome | biome: human gut; feature: human-associated habitat; material: faeces | place: China | collected 2012 ...
ATCCAAACCTCCGTTTCTTTTCCTTATATATAGGTAGGGTCAACCCTATCCCCCGCCCTTTCCCTATCCAGGGAAAGGGGGCGGCTCTGGAGGATATACCCCCGCCGCTTGCCGGAAATAGCACAGCCGGGGCAGGCCGTAAAGGGCAGGCCGCCGCAAACGGCGGGCGTTCCGCCCCTTGACGGCCCACTCCCGGCTGTGCAGCATAAACCCCGGCGACGGGGGATATATCACCGCAGAGCCCATCCCAAGCGCAGGGCGCGTACCTCTGGACAAAGTGTCCAGAAGCGGGGCCCGGTCACTTATCGAGCTCGTTCTTCTTCTCCGGCTTTGCCAGTTCGGGCGGCTGTTTCTCTTTCCACTCGTCCAGCAGGGCTATGATCTGCTCCTTCATTTTGGCAGGAGTGACCTCCTTGCCGAAATACTTGTTGAGTTCGTCGGTACTGATGATCACGTTGTCAACCTCCCTTTTTTCTTCGCTCAAAATGCCGTCAATAACATCGCCGTTGAGCAGGCCCTCCTGGTCGAGCTCCCGAAGCCGTTTTGCCTGTTTGACCGATGGGGAGGACTGCTCCCCATCAATGGACACGGCGATAAGCCGCTGGTTTTCCGGCTTGATATACGACAGCTCCACAGCAGGCATAAAGCCCATATTTTTAGCGTCCACCTTTTCCAGAAGCTCCGGAACAAGATGGTTAAGGCGAACATAGCGGAGCACCTTTTTATAGTTCATATCATGCTCCTTGCCCACGATCTCCACTGAGAGCTTACCCAGGGCCTCTGCCTCCTTGTCATTTTTGGGCCGGGCCCCCTGGCGCTTGATGGCCTCCAGCTCCAAATCCAGGAGCTTTGCCAATTCGCTGGGGAGAGGGTCGCCCCGCTGCTTGTTGCTGTTCTTCATTTCACGGACAGCCTCAAGATCGGTCATCTCACGGACAATGCAGGGAATTTCATCCAGTCCAGCCCGATCACCACCATGACAGCGGCGGTGGCCCGCGATGATCTCATAGCCCTTGCCGTCCTTTTCCGGGCGGACGGTAGCGGGGGTCATAATGCCGTGTTCCTTGATCGTCCCCACCAGATCGTCCATCGCCTTATCGTCCTGCACCTTAAAGGGGTGATCCCGCAAGGTATGGAATGGATGAAGCTCTGACAGTTTCAAATAGACGATTTTTCCCTGCTCCACCGGGCGGGGCGGCACCTCCGGCGTAGGCGGCAGCTTAATCTCCGGGGCGGGGGCCTCCGCCTCCTTGACCGGGGCAGGTTTGCCCTTTGGAGCTTTCACACCGGGCCCAACACCCCCGGAGCCTGTTTCTTTGTCCTTGTCCTTTTTCACACCTCTGGACACTTTGTCCAGAACACCATGGGACGGGGACTTGCCACGGGCCGCCTTGTCAGCCTTAGCCGGGCGGCCTGTGCGGGGCCCCGTCCCCTTTTCCGGTTTGTCCCCCTGGGGAGAATCCTGCTCCTTGGGGGGACGGCCCCGGCGTTTTGCCGTCTTTTCCTCCGGTTCCACTTTTTTATCCTGGTCGGGGGATTTTTCCACCTTATCAACTTCAACCTGCGGCGCAGGCTGGGCTGGAACATCCCCGCCCATTCCAGGGGTAACAGACTGTTCCGGCTGGCGTACCGGGCCGGTGCCAGCTGCGGGCTCCTCTACCGTTTCCGGGACAGGGGGCTTCGTCACAGTTTGAGCATCCCCAACAGAGCCCTCGCCAGGGGACTCCGGGCCTGCTTTCAGTTTGTCATCTGCCATTCGCTAACCTCCTTGTTTTGAAATGAAAAAAGCCAGACCTCTCAGCCTGGCTAACGAAAAAACTTCCCCCTTTCTTTTTTAGATTATATGGTTGTCACCACTCCTTTCTCAGTCCGGGCCATAAAAAAACGTCGCTTTTCACAAAGAAATAGCGACGTTTTAGTGTAGGTTGGCTCGGTTTTGTTGTGTTTTATAATTATGCCCTTGTATAAAAACCTAAAGTATTCGCAGTATTTCAAATTCTGTACTGGCATCTTATAATTCCTCCTTGAACAGGTTAAGCACCTCGGTGCTGGTCTTATCCAGCAGAGTGATGGTTTGCAGATCATTTGTAAATGTAGCATTGATGAATTCCGGGTACGCAGAGGAAAGTCCTAAGAGAATGGATTTAAGCTCTTCCTCATCATACAGACCGAAGATACGTACCGGGCTAACTCCATCACGCTCTACAGATTCGTTGAAGAGATAGGAAACATGGAACTCCTTGTCCATGTTGCACTTCTCGGCAAATTTATAAAGTGCATAAAGCACCACCCGATTATCGCTGATGGAACACTTGGTACGCACCATGTCATCATCATCGGTCACATAGCCAAAGTTGAGAACCGTACCGAAAGGCGTCCCTACAATTCTTTTAAAAGACTTAATGACAGAATTCGCAGCTTTCTCTTTTATATCGTCTGCCATCAATCTTTCTTTCAGTAATTTGCTCTCATAAAAGAAACCAATATCCATTTGATTAATATACCACTCAAATTGGGCATTCTCAAATGCGAGATTTACAAGCATCAATGCTAATGCAGTATCGCTTTCCCATCCAATATCACAGATGAGACCTGAAAAATCAGTGCATCTATTTCCATCGATTAATTGGGCATCTCTAAGAAAACGCTTGAAATGAGTAAACATATTCGGTCCAAGCGTATGCTCCGTAAAGAAATCGTCCTGCAAATCGAAATATGATACAAGCCAGTCTCTTTTTGGAGCATGGTCATCAAAGCAGTTAATGGTCTTCATCTTTTTCTCTCCTTGTGGTATTTTCAGCGAGTTATAGGCATGGCATCCTGCCGGTATGTCGTGACATTCGTGGCACTGGATGCAATCCGTAATCGTAACCTTACCATTTTCAAAGTGGATATGCCCGCCTTTGCAGTTGGTTTCACAAACACGACATCCTAAGCAATAAGCTGTTTTTTTTAGTGACTGCCTGATTATTTTTCCGGCAGTCGGATGTGTTTTAACATCACTCTCAGACATAGTAAAGGTGGTCGAATTCGCACTTTCTTCGATGCTAAGCGGTATTAATGCAGTATTAGCTGTTTTAATCCATTCCTTCCAGTCAGAGTTGGGATTCGTGATTTCGATAGTAATCTTTCCATCAGATGTCTTTTCTTTATACTTCAAAACGTTTCCTGCTATTCCTCTGCCGCTCCTTCGATTGTCCCATCCTCCAGAAGTAACGTAAGAACGCAATTCAGCTTCACTATAGCTGTCCCAATTGTTTTTATGCTTGATGATGCTAATAAAAGCATCTACATTTTCAGTATAGTTATATCTACGTATATAATTGCTGCATCCACCCGACATAGGGCATAGTAAGCAACCTGCACGAGAATTCCCCTTTTTATATGCCTCGTTGATGAATACATTTCGCGCATACATATAAAGCCATATTTCTGCGGAAGTCCACTCTAAAAGGGGATTGAAACTATGTTGTCCTTTTTGCTTTTTTCCATAATTCTCATATTCATAAGTGCTACGAGCAACACTTTCATGTCTTCTCACGCCGACATAATCAAGCCCGGTATAGTTTTCCTTGCCGGTTATCTCTCTCATTTTCAGTGTCTGAGGCGTGCTTTTATGAACGCTACAGCACCACCGTAAAGTGCGAGATGGCGGTCCGAAAAGCTCCCATGAATCCTTCGGATCGAAGTGTGAGCGAGAAATATAGAATGGCGTGCCGTCTTCCTCGCATTGCTTCTTTGTTGCTTTGACTGCCTCATAGGTATCCGGAAATTCCATGCCAGTGTCTCCGAAGATGACCACAAAGCTGCCCTTGGGAAGAGCTTTCTTTACGAGGTCCAACAGTACCGCGCTGTCTTTTCCGCCTGAGAACGCAACATGAAAGATGTCCAGCTTATCCTTGAATTTTTCATACTCCTTCACGATTTTCTTGACGGTGGAATCTTCGACAACCGTCATCAAATCCTCGTTGGCGGCGCACATTGCAGCAAGATCAATCGGAATCAGCTTTTCACCCTCTTGAGCGCAGAAAGGAACAATTCCTTTTTCATCTCGTACCGGCTGTAGCTCTGGCGCAGTATAAAGGTCGCCGCCATTGGTCTTTGCAATCTGAATGCCTCTGTACCAGTAGACATTTGACTCTGCCCACATATAGGGGACATCGTTCTGTTTGTCGTAATCCCAATATTTATCGAAGCCAAGGATATCCATTTCCGCTGCATAGACGGGTCTGGGTTCCTTGGAAAAATTTGTAGGAGTGGAATTTAGCATGATTCCACCTGTCACCGAATCAAAAGTATAGGAATACATACTACTATATCTCCCTCCTTAATTCCGCAGCCCGGTGCGCGATTTCGCATAGCCTGCCATATTTGCTTTTGGCCATATAACCTGTGTTGAACAGATATTGCCCTATGACTTCTGTTGTTAACTCCACATCTGTTCTCGCGAGGGCAATGGCAAGCATTTCACTGTATTTCTTGTTAAAGTCCTTTTCTGCGATGATTCCGGCGTTCTTGTCGTTGAAATGAATCACATGAAGGCTGTACTTTCTGCTGTACTTGTAGCAGAAGCTTTCAAGCAGATAATGATTCCAGCTTTGTCCGCAAATCGGGAACATAGCAAAAGTGGTCACGTCCCGAATAGCTCGGAAATTATCCGAAATAAATCCAGACAGAATGGAGTCAACCTCATCTATTTTGAAATTGACAAATCGGTTGGCAACAAATCGGTTTTTGTCAACGCGAACCATATCATCATAGAGAGCCTGAAAAGCGTATTGCCGGTTTGTGCCTCCGGTTAGTTCTACTACCTTGTCGGCAACCTCATCGAAGGTGCATTCGTCTTTGCCTTTGATGTACTGTTTCAGCAGAGCGACCGCATCCAAGTCGGTTTTCTCTTTGGTGAGAATTTTTCCGTTCAGATGGTATCTCCCAGAAAGCACTTTCTTGTAGATTGCGTTGTATATTGCAAGTTGTGTCAGCTCATAGTTTTCTTCTTCAATGCTGCCCAGAGGAACATCACTGAGAGACGCAAAACCGTTTTCTTCGCAAGCCGATTCCACAAATTCAAGAATGTCTTCTTCCTCGTCCGGCGTGATGACGAACCGCTTTATAAAAAGATATTTGCCCTCAGAAACCAGCACGAACAGATCGTTGCCGGAGATTACTCGCCAGATATTACTGAGAGGGATATACGGCAAACGGTCGCCAAGATCATTGACATCGTTTGAGGGGCAATCTCCCCACACACGCTTCAATTCGTCGGTGACGGCTTCTTTCTCGGAACGACGATTTCCTTTTACCATGAATTTCTTGGAATAAGAGCATCCGGCGATATTCTTTTGCAGATATTCCTTGAGCATATCAGCGGATGTAATTACGCGCGATTCCATCCACTCCTGTTCTTTTTCAAACAGGCTTTCGTAGTAAATGACACACGCACCTGAAGCAAAAACCTCATCAATAATCTTCTGTAGTTCCTTCGGCATATCATCGCTCTTGCAATAGACCTTATCGTCAATCACAGTGCCACAGGCAAGGATAGCAGCTTTTAGAGATTCGTCGTCCTCTGTAAGCTCGATATCCATTGCATCTGCAAACTGGCGGAAGCGCATAAGCTCACGAATAGAATCGTATTTGAAACCATACTCATAGTGCTGCTTCAAAACAGCAACAAGCTTACTGTCTGCTTCGGCAGAGTCAGCAATCTCTTTATTATCAGAGCCTAAAGAAGCAACAGCCTTTTGAGGAATGTCTGCGCCAATGGACTCCAAAAGTTTGTTGATGGCAGCAGTAAAGCGATTATGTTGTTGTTCGTTATATCTGATGAAATCGGGATCTTTGTACAACTCCGATGCAGTAGCCAAAGTTATCTCATTATCCTCACTGAACAGGGAGCAAGAGGTATAGTTGTGTTCTGCCGCATAACGCTCTGCGCTGCGAATATTCGATACATAAGCAGCGCAAGATCTCTCCGCGAGTTTTGCGACATCCTGCAAATAGGAATAAAAAGTTGTTTCCGAAGTGGAAGGCAAAGGCATGTCTGCAACAGGCTTGTTAATCACTGCTGTATCGAGCCTTTTCTCATAGGTGATTTTGAGAGAAGCATGGCTTTCCTCACACATCGTAAGAAGCGTTTTGAGCCTCTTTATGAAGTCCGTTGCGCTGAAGTTTGTTTCAACGCACAGACTGTCTGAAACCAGCTTTGGGGACAGCATTCTATCTGCATCCTGCGGCTTTGCAAATTCTATCCTTCTGCTCCCCGGAAATGATTGCATGGAATTGAAAATATCCGGATGCTTTTCATACAGAGCAGCAATTACACAGACATACACATCCTTCCATACTGAAGGGCGTAACAACTTTTTTCCAAAGAGTGAGACGCTGGTGGGTTTTGTGTATGCCATAGATTCTTCTGCATCAAAATTGACAACGAAAGAACCGATTTTCACATTAGCACTTGCCGTTTCAGGAGAGACTGTAGGTGCTTTTGAATCTGAAGCAGGTTCCCTAATGTCCGGCTTCAGAGAACAGTATTTGATGTATTCTTTGAAATCCTCATTTATATTTTTTACGAATTTACGGTGTCGAATCTGAAAAAGCTTATTCTTACATGAGGCTCGATAAATAGCTTCTAATTCGGCTGTATCTGTCACATCAAATATGGAACCGGATATCATCTTTGCTGCAACTGCAAACCGTTCCATTTTCAATATGTTTTCTTCTAACCACTTGCATCTCTGGGCGGAAAATGCAGATTTTGCCCATGCAAGAAAAGCTTCTCGACTGTTTTTCTTGACTGTAATCATGCCTTTCGCCTCCCCAAGAATTTTCTGATATCCCTCGTTGTCTGTTCGATATAAGGCAACAGCATCGGTAAACAGTTTTGTAGCGGGAACATAAGCCTTTTGCCCTTTGAATGCGGAATCCATGCTCTGTATTTGATACGAAACCCCGTTTTCATTCCGATAGACATCATCGATTTCAACGCCACGATTTACAGCCATTCGTCTAAGATCTGCAGAAATTCTCTTAATAATCTGTGACTTAGATTGAATCCCTTGCAATGTTTCCAAATAGCCTTCAAGAAGTATGACTGTTTCGTATATGTCCCATCGCGGTTGTTTACTACTCAATGCCATAGAATGTGCTTATTCGTCATGGTCATAAGCCCTCCACTCAGTAATCACTTAATCGTTTTTGCTCATTCGCACAGCCTCGCAAATATCCCCAATATCACAATTCAAATAGTCGCAAATGCGCAGCAGAACAGACAGCGCAACATCCTCGCCCTTGTTGAGCTTACTCATTGTACCGGCAGAAATGCCGACATCCGTGCGCAGTTGAACCTTGGTTATATCTCTTTGAATGAGCATGACCCAGAGCTTTTTGTAACTAATCTTCATGACAGCACTCCTTGTTTTTTCCAAAAGTCTCGCAAATAAAATTGCACATGAACTATTATAGCATAAAAGGTCGATTATTTCAACAGATTGGCACCATTATTCACAGAAAAGTTCCAAGAACTCGACTTGTAATATTTTCGGCTTCTCTCGTTTAACAATACTTCATACACAAGAAAATGCTCACCGAAATCTTGATAAAATCGGTGAGCATTGCTCCTTATTCAAGCTGATTATTCTTTTCTTTGCTGTGTTCTGGATAGGGAGTAGGCTTGAGAAATGCGTCCACATTTGCCTTCATGGTGTCGATCATCCTCGCCTCTTTTTTGAGCTTCGCACGTTCACTATAGAGCCGCTGCTGCTCTTCAAGAAGCCTCTGCTGTTCCGCTTGCAGTGTCTTTAAGCTCGGCAGTTTTTCGTCGCCCTGCATGGCAAGCAGTGTACTCCGCGCCGCCTCAAAAATCACAAGCTCGGCTTCGTGCTTTGCTTTGAAGCTCGGCTTGTCTTTCGCTCTCTGAAAGGCATCATACACTGGCTTGAGGCGCTGGTAGTTAGAGATGTTCTTGATGAGCGGCTGGACTTCCCGCAGTCGTGCTTCAACGCCTTTCAGTTCCTTGCCTGTGCGGTCATAGGAGCTGTGAACGTCCTCGACCTTCTTCTCAAGATCGGCGTATTGGAGCAAGTTGTTTTCCGTGAGATAGTTGAGCATCCGCGCCGCTTCCTTGAGAATTGTGAGCTTGGCTTTATACTCATAGCCCTTGCTGTCGATGAGCCTGATCCGCTCCTGAATATCTCCGATAAGGGAGATGCCATTCGGCACGGTCTGTCTCTGGCTTCTTCGGGGCGTCCGTCCGGCAATCCGCTCCTTGATGCGTTCCTCGGTGTAGTTCTCTCCGATAGTTTTAGACCGGGTAAACCGCTCCTGACCTTCAGCACGGAAGGAGATGTATTTGCCGGTCTTGATTTCATATCCGGCTTCCTGCATGAGCCGCAGAAAATCATCGTAGTCCTTGGCTGTGATGACAAGCCGATCGATGGTCTGCTTGAGCTTTTGCTTCCAGCTCGTACCGCGTTTGGCTTCGGTGTATTCCTTGTAGTCCATGCCCTTGTTCTGCGACGGAGGAATCACAGACAGCCCGTGTTCCTTGCATATCTCATCACTGAGTTGACGTAGCTCCCGATAGGTTCTCTTGTTGCTCCGGTAGGCATGGAAGTCCACATAGTTCACGGCATTGAAGATGATGTGATTATGGCAATGCCCCTTGTCGATGTGGGTAGCAATCACATACTCGTACTTGCCCTTGAGCCATTCGTCCGCAAGCTGTTTCCCGACCTCGTGAGCTTCTTCCGGCGTCACTTCACCGATGTCAAACGACTGGATCAAATGACGGGCAAGTACCTTCGGCATCTGCATTCCTTGCTGCACTGCAAGGTTTCTCGTCCACTCAAATTCTTTCGCCGCTGCGTCGCTTGCAGCGCATCCATAGGACGAAACATAGAAGGCATCGTCGGTCTTCTGCGGGTCGAGAATGTAGGCAAGAGCCTTGTTTACAGTTCCTCGGATTGGCTTGATTTTAGTAACTGCCATATCTCACCCTGCCTTTCTTTCAGCTCTGTAATATCGTCCGCATAGAAGTGTCCGGTGGAGTTGATGCGGCGGCAAATCTGATTGATGTTTGAGGCAACACGGCTGACTGCGGCGGCAAGTTTCTTCTGCTGCGTATAGTCCACCTTGATGATATAACCGTCAATCGCCATCTTCCGGAGATATGCTCCCATGTTCCTTGTTCCGAGTTGCGCCATCTTTGCCTTGATGATTCTTTTCTCATCGTCGGAGACGAAGAAGAGTATCTGATTTGGTCGCGTTCTGTTTGCCATAGGCGTTCCGTCCTTTCGTAAAGGAAGAGGGTTTGGGAGGCATCCCAACAAGCATTTTTCAGATTAAGGGGAGGGTTTCCTTAATCGAAAATCGCCGTGTGTATATACACCGGCTGTGCTTGCTATTCTCTCAAATCGTATTCCCTCGCAGAGACTCCCTGTAAAATCCCCCTTCACTCTATACGGACAAATAAAGCAAAAATGTCAGGTATCCGAAAAAGAAAAAGACGCTCAATAGCGTCTTTTTCAAACCGTTTTCAATATTACTCAAGCACTGAGAATAGCTCTCCCTCAATAGACAGCACATCATCCATCGGAATCTTCGCACCGTCCTGCATGGTGATCCGCCGCTCAAAATCATCGATCTTTTTGACTGCGCCGACTGCTGATACATATTTTCCGCCAGCCTTCCGCTCATCAGGCTGGAAGTAGGTAATGGTAACTTCCGGTGCTTCATCAAGGGCTTCCATAAGAAGCTGATACTTCATATCCAATGCACTTAGAGCTTCCACGTCAAGCTCGATCCTTTCGACAGTCAGACGTCCGGTTTCTTTGATTGCAGCATCGTAGCCGGTGAGGGCAGCAAAGGGAGCAAACTGCGCTGCACGATCTGACATTGGCATCTGCGGTCGGGTCTTGGAGACGTGGTGAGGAAGCCCCATGATCTCGTTGTATTTTCTGTTCACGCCTTGTGTCCTCCGATCTGCGCATTACGGTCTTTCGAGGTTGCGCCTTCTTCAAGATTCATCGCCTTGAGGATGGCGTTCTTTCCGTACTTCTTTTTGATGGCAAGAGCCGCCTTCTGGATTTTCCGCTCCCGCTCCAAGGCAGCGTCCTCAGCTTTCTGTTTTTCCTCTTCGGCGGCATAGTCGGTGAAGAGGTCGAGCTGGACGGCACCGCCGTTTTTCTTCGGCGCGTCCGCTTCCGGCAGGACATGATTCGCCACAACATACATGCGGCGGACAAGCAGATTCTTGTCCACGAGCCGGTCGAACAGCTCTGACACAGCACACATTATTTTGCGGGTAGAGGATGTGTGACCGTCGAGGTTGATAGACCCATGCGCCTGTTTGGGGATCTCCCGACCGTAGGGGTCTTTCTCCACCGCACCGTGATACCTTGCCCGCCGCGCCGGATCGGTCAGGTTCTCGATGTCGTAGCCAATCGTGAGAACCATCTGGTCGGTGACAAGTCCCTTGTCCACCAAGTCCAGCACAAGCAAGTCCGTCATTTCCCGCACAACCAGCTTTGCCTTCTGCGGCTCGTATGGGCAGTGCAATACCTGACCGGAGCTGAGGCTGTTGGAGCTGGGACGATAGGCTTTAATTGCCTCAATGGTAGTCGGTTCCCAGCCCCAGGCATGGTCAATGAGCAGTTCCGCATTCTTGCCGAACAGCTTATAAAGCAAGTCCTCGTTCCGCTCGGAACAGAGGGCAACATCGCCCATGGTGAACA
>ERZ772821.2100-NODE-2100-length-10734-cov-2.425508_pt1 | contig 10734 bp, 4 predicted proteins | sample MGYA00580859_ERZ772821 | MGnify/ENA primary metagenome ERZ772821 (study PRJEB29015, sample SAMEA2737674) | human gut metagenome | biome: human gut; feature: human-associated habitat; material: faeces | place: China | collected 2012 ...
CATATAACAGAATAATTGATTATTGTAAAACTGTCAGCCTCGGTAATTCTATTACGGAAAAGTGTATTGATCGTGTATCCGAATTGAAATCAATTTCCAGAACCAGTATTGATGAAACGGAAGAAGGAAGAAAAACCCTGCAAAGTCTAAAAGTATACCTGGGACAAGCTTTGCCCGATACCGGAAACTACGATGTGTTTATCTCTCACAAAAGTGCGGATGATATGCTGGCCGACAAAGTATATGATTATCTTAGGAATTGCGGCTTTGAGGTGTTTTGCGACCATCATACTTTAGGTGAACTCCGAGACAGCAATTATGATAAAAGAGTGATGGAAGCATTAGGAAAGTCGAAACACTTAATTCTTGTTGCGTCCTCCCCAGATTATGTGAAAGACGGCTGGGTGCACGATGAATGGCATCATTTTCACAGCGATAAGCGCGATGGATACAGAAACGGCAATTTGATAATGATTCTATCCGATGATTTACTGCCAAGAAAGGCGGAGCTTCCCATTGAATTAAGGGATGGATATGAAATCATCAAGACCAGTGAATTTAGAGATAAAATCAATAATTATTTGTGGTGAGAAAGATGGGATATGCGTTTATAAGTTACAGCACAAGAAATCAGTCTTTGGCTGACGCAATGCGAGATTTGTTAAAAGACTGCGGAATAGAAACATGGATGGCGCCGGGTGACATTCCTGCCGGGAGTAAGTATGCTCAAGTGATAAACAGAGCCGTAAAAAATTGCTCGTGCTTTGTTTTAATGCTATCAGAAGATGCGCAGAATTCCGTCTGGGTAGCAAAAGAGGTTGAAAGAGCTGTAAACTATCGTAGACCAATAATTCCAGTTCAGCTCGAAAATGTGGTTTTAAACGATGAGTTCGAACTGTATATCAGCACCGATCAAGTGGTTGCAATTCAGAAGATTGATAAAGATACGCAAGAAATCAAAAGCTTACTTTCAAGTATAAGAAACTTCGTTGGTGAGCCGGAATTAGATGCTGACAAAGATAATGTAATCAGCAAAAAAGATGGATCACCTCAAACTAAAGCAAAAAATATTGAGCTCACGATTTGGAGTCCGGTAAATACAGATGTTTTTTTGAATGACAAAAATCATCTTGTGATGCGAATAGACCACAATTCCGGATTTGATTATAAGTTCAATTCAATTAATGTTTCCGGTTCATTCAATTTAATTTTTGTCGCAAACGGCTTTGAAAAAACGATTCTATTTGACTCTGCAACAATTGAAGACAAATTGGAATACCGACTTCAGGCCATACTGAGCAAGAAAGAAATACACGATTCGTATAATCGCGAAGAGGCCATTGAACAAATCGAAATTGACCCGACCGCATACGCATTTGAACAGTTGTCAGAAAAAGGCATTAGCGAGGACGTTGACCTTTTAATATCGACGTTAATGAATCTGACAAGCAAAAACACCAGCGATGGTCAACACGATAATTATTTGATTGCCACATGTGCCAAAGCATTGGGAAAACTGGCCGTTAAGTATAAGCGATTAGATGACATTGTCTTTGTTCTTGATGTTTACGAGAACTATGAAGCCAAATCATCTTATGGATGGATGTTTGATTCTATTGTGAAGGTTTTGCAAAACAATCACTATAGGGCAAGCGGCAACCCAAAATTAGACGGGGCCGTATCTTCGATTCAGAATAAAAAGGCAATCGTTGACGGTCAGATTGCTGCTATTCAAAAACGATATCCTAAATACTCTGATGTTCAGTTTTGTGACAGTTCGCTCGGTAGTGTAATATATCGAGCGTTCGATTCCGAAAGCAATACAGATGTAGCAATTAAAATATATTCGCCCGAAGTAGCTTTTCATATCCCATTCTTTTCATATGGTGGATTGTTTTGGGATATAAAGAAACTTCAGGCCGACAATCTGTGTCCATTCATTGAACGCCAGTTAAGCGAACCTATATGTCTCATTATGAGATATGTTCAAGGAGAGACTCTTGAAGCACATATAAAATCTGCATGGCTATGGAACGATAATGTTGAATCTATTCTTGGTTTTTCTCTTGGTATTCTAAACGGATTAAACGCACTCCACAGTATCAACATCTATTATGGAGACTTGACACCGAGGAATATAGTTGTTGACAAGAATAATGTGCCTTGGCTTTGCGATTTCAGTGAATCAAATTACAATGGGTCAAGATACATAGATAAGACTGTTTTGATTGAGAAATACCGCAGTCCGGAAAAGTCTCCCGGAAATAATATTGACTATCGATCCGATATCTATGAATTTGGAGTAATACTTTCGGATTTTTTGCCTTTCATTAGGAATGATGACAGTACTCGGGATGCCTTGTTTGAGATAGTCAAAAAAGCAACCAAGGAAAATCCCAATGAGCGTTTTCAATCTGTCAATGAGATAATAGACTTGCTGAATGGTTTGAACACCGATAGTAAAGAAAACTATGGTGGACTTAAGATAAAAGCAATAGAGGAAACTATTAAAGGCGTTACAACCGAACCAAGTACTGCCTCTGAATCTCTTCAAACAAATACAACTGAAATCCATCAAGAGCATAAAGCAAGTAAAACTTTATCCAAGCAACAGCATCAAAGTACCAATGGACAGAAGAAAAGGAATTTTACAGCGCAAACCCTTAGGTTTATTTATAAGAACGCATCAGATATACCAAAACGATTTGCGATTTCAGATAAGTACCAAATAATTGATAGAAACCTCTTGGCACTAATATCAAAAGATGCGAGAGTTGAAGTTGAAGAAATAATTGTTCCAGATTCTGTTGAAGAAATCCGTGATGGTGCTTTTTCTAGATTTAATATAACGAGCACAATAACAATTCCAGATAGTGTTGTATTTATCGGCGAAGGAGCAATCTCTCTATCGATAAACGCTTATGTCAATTGCTCAAAGAATTCATATGCATATAAGTATTGCCGACAGTTCGGTTTGAGAAATTTGCCAGATTTACAAGACTTAAACGACGCGAAAATATATGCAGAATTATCAACCAACATTTCCGATTTGCTGATTGATGGAGCGGTAGAAAGCGATTTTGATATTAGAGAAATTGTTCTTGCGGATAGTCAACGACATGTTAAACTAGCCTATTTAGGATCCGTTGAGTCGAATAGTTCAGAGTATTGGGTGTTAGGCGCAAGGAAAGACAGTAAACATTATTTGTTTGGTGTATTCAAATGGATAGGTGCTGATAAATACCCCAGTATGGCTTTTATTTCAAGCGGCAAAAACCTAAAAAAAGTATATAGAACCTTTTTAGATAAGTTTCTATCAGAGTACGGTGAAAAATACAATGTAACAGATTATGATTCTTTTCAACCGGTGATTCAAGAAAAAAAGAAAAAAGATAAACGTATTTTTACAAAAAACACAGCGAAGGGGATGTTTGGTCCGTATCTTAAAGAAGTTATTGAAATACCTCCTAAATACGAGGTGATAGCCGAGCATGTTTTTTTTGATGAAGCATTTAAGAACTCACCGCGAAAAGTTAAAAAACTGATAGTCCCGTCCTCTGTAAAAGAAATATGCCAATATGCATTTGAGGATATTGTTACAGACGAAATTATCATTCCAGATAGCGTCACAAGAATTGGATACTCTGCATTTAAACTTAGTGCTAATGGATTTATTAGATGTGATGAGGAATCGTTTGCTTATAATTATTCCGTTTCAAACAATCTCAGAAATGCTGTTGACATAGGAAAAGGATACAGAACAAAAGGCGTTTGCCAACATTGTGGTGGAAAATTTAAAGGCTTGATAAAAAGGTCTGTGCGGTTTGCGGAAAACCAAAGGATTATTAAGAGTCCACTCTTTTATAGCAAGTGTAAGGAGAATGCTCTATGCAAAGATGCCCGTTTTGCGGATCTGAAGATATATACTTCAGCAAGAAAAGAAAAATTTTCGTTTGTGAGGATTGCGATAAGACATTTTCAGAACAACAACTTTCTCAAACAGAAAAGGCTGCCGTTTCTGACGGTGGTCTTGAGTTGTTTTTCAGTTACGGGCATGACAAAAACCGTTTGCTTGTAGAACGAATCAAGCGTGATTTGAAGCAAAGAGGTCACCATGTTTGGATTGACACCAGTGAGATAAAAGCCGGCGATCATTGGCGCGATGACATACTTAATGGCGTTCTGAATGCTTCAAGTGTTATTGCTTTTTTATCGGAACATTCCACAAGGAATCCCGGCGTCTGTCTCGATGAATTAAAAATCGCTGTTTGCGTTAAAGGCGCAAATATCAAAACGGTTCTCTTAGAACCTGAAAACTGTATTAAGCCTCCGGCTACAGTCTCAGACATTCAATGGCTCGATATGAGCGAATGGCATGATATTAAAGCTGCATCTGCATCTGATTTCGAACAATGGTATAAGGAAAAATTCGCCGAGCTGTGCAAGGCAATAGAATCCAGTGAATCCGTCGAATTAAACGGTGATATACACATCTTAAAAACCAAACTTGCTCCGTATCTTAACTCAGACAAGGAGTATAAGTTGCTTTCTAAAGAGTTTTACGGCAGAAAATGGCTGGAAGATTATATTGAAGAGTGGCAGGACAATAGATCAACAAAAACGTTGATATTGTATGGAAGACCCGGAACCGGAAAAAGTGCATTCAGCGTTAATTATTCCCACTATAATTCTGATGTATACGGCTGTTTTTTATGCGAGTGGAACCGGGAATATACTACCAATCCTAATAAGCTGATCAGGACTATGGCTTTCCGGCTTGCAACAAAACTCCCGGATTATCGGAGTTTACTGCTCCGGCAACTTGATTCTGACGTCAGTCTTGATGAAATGAATTCAGAGACACTGTTTGATTATCTGCTGACATATCCCCTGTCAAATCTTGTGGACGGCAACCGTGAAACGGGTATTATTGTTGTTGATGGATTGGATGAAGCGGAAACTGACGGCGACAATCCGTTGGCCGAAGTCTTTTCCAAATGTGTGGAAAGACTTCCGAGATGGATTCGTTTTGTTTTTACCAGTCGTCCGGAGAGGAGTGTTACGAAGTATTTTCAGACGAGTGAGGCTATTGATATTACAGAAGGAATGCCTTCCGGATACAACGATATTATGGCATATCTTGTAAAGGCTCTTACGGAAGAACTGCGTCAAACTTCAAATAAACTCGAGACATTAAACGAAATCTGCGAGTTGAGTGATGGCGTGTTTTTGTATGCGGAAATGCTGGTAAATGATATTAAAAACGGATTTGTAAAGATGTCAGATATCGGTTGTTTCCCAAAGGGGCTTAATGCGTTTTATCGTCTATCAATGGAACGTAAATTTCCGAACCGAAATGCCTTTGAAGAGGTTCTCGGTATTATAGAATTATTGACACTTTCGGAAACGATACCGGAAGAGCTGGTCCGCAGTGTGCTAGGATTATCTCGGTATTTACTAATAAAACATATAGATAAACTCGGCTCCTGGGTGAATCGATACGAAAACGATAATCAATATTGGCTTGGTTTTTCTCACAAGTCACTAAAGGATTGGTTTGGCGATAGAAACCAAAGTGGCGATTATTTCGTAGATTGCAAATCCGGAGCATTAAGGTTGGCTCGTTTCTGTAAGCAAAATATTGAATATTCCTCCAACACCGATGTTTTCGACCGGTCTCTGGAAGACTACGTCAAAAGTAATATTGGCTCTTATTATATTACAGCAGAAAAATATGATGAACTGGAAAACTTTTTATGCTCTCATTCTGATGTTTTAGATCCTTATTGGCGTGTTTGGAATCAATTTCCGTTGTCTTGGAATCATACCGCTCTGCTGAATCACTTTTGGCAGTCGGACTCGAGAAACGAGTTTTTACACCGTTTACAAAGAGAAGGAAGTGTGACTTTCCTGCTTTGGATATTTAGTCTTGCCGAAAAGCAAATAGGGATAAAAAAATTTGATAACGAACTGGTTGCGGTATATATGGATATCGTGCATATGTCTGGTGAGTACGCAAGAGCGGTTAGTATTGCAGATCGGTATTTGGATGGCAGATATAGCGAAGTGGCAACGAATGAATTCATCGCTATGCTTTGCGTCCGCAGACTTCATCATTCGATGTTCTACAAGCCCGCTACCCGGCTGCTGGAAGATGCAATGTCGCTCTATTCACAAATCGGTGAAAATTTACCGATAGTCCATAATGAACTCCTGTTTTTAATCGGCGGTAATTTAGGGGTGCTTCACGGTGATTGGGAATTTTGTAAAAAGTGGCTTGATAAATCTGTCTCTTTTGCCAAAGAGCATAGACTGGATGATTTTAATACACGGAATGCCCGAAAAATTGCCGATTATTATTGCCATTTGGGCGAATATGAAAGAGCAGAACAGGTAATCAAAGATAATCTTCCCGACGATATAAAGATAACCGGTAGATATAAGGCGTATCTTGTTGGGGCGCTGGCAAATATTTATACCTGTATAAGTAATGATGATGAGGCTATGGCCTGTTACAATCAGCTTCTTGAATATACAACGGCAAAAGGAATTGTCGGATGGAAGGCGCATGCAAATCTGGGAATAGCCAACGTCAATTACAAACTTGGGAATCTAAAAGAAGCCGCCGATTTTGCTGCAAGGGCAAAATCAATATACAACAAAATTCATCAGGAATGGGGAATTATAATGAGCGATGCTCTTTTAGCAGCCTGTGAAAGCAGAATGGGTATCGCCCCCATACGGATAGCGTGTAGTGAAGCTATAAAACGAGCTGAAAGAATGCAATACAAGTCATGCATCGCATCGATTGAAGAACTATGCAAAGGTACGAATAATTACTTGAAACTGTATTATCTGTAAAAAGGAGAGAGCTTTATGGGAAATATAATAAAGATAGACAACGCTGAAATTTTAAATGCTTTGAAAAATACGACCAGACAATATTTCGTTGGAAATTTATCAAGGCCGCAAACAATTACTTTTATTAAAGATGATAGGCTGGAAATCGGAATTTCAAGCTATCCGGAGTACTTCTCCGAACAGCCCCATATACATGGTGTTGCCACTGAGTATCAGTATATGATAAACGGGTGGACTGAATATATGAATTTAGAGACCGGGACAATTCATGTGTTTAAAAAGGGGGATTTTTATGCCATCGAGCCCAAAACTTCATATTCACAAAAAGTGAAAACAGGAACTGATATACTATTTATTAAAGTTCCATCAATAAACGACAAACAGCTTGTAGAGATCGGCGGAGAACAGTTGAAGTGGCTTGGTGAAAGACTGAAGACCGTTAGAACCGACTATTACTACCGCAACGATGCTCCTTTGGCCAACTCAATTAAACCGGCTTCAGCTGTTGCAATTCTCAACTCAAATCGGGAATTGCTTATGCTGCACCGCAAAGACAATAAGAAATGGACAATGCCCGGTGGAACGATGGAATTTGGCGAAAGTTTAACGGACTGTGCATTGCGGGAAGTAAAGGAAGAAAGCGGACTGGATGTTGTAATTAAAGACATTATCGGAACTTATACAGATCCTAACATAAGAGTTGCGTATTCTGATGGCGAGGTTCGTCAGGAGTTTACTATTGTATATTATGGAGAAGCGTTGAATTATACCGTCTCCCTTGATGATGAATCAAGCCAATTTGAATGGGTTTCATTGGATAAAATACTTGATTTGCCCTTGGCTGATTCTCAAAGACGAAGAATCAGAGATGTTATCGAATATTTGAATTCAGGCACAAGAAAAATGATATAGATTACTCGTCGCATTTTAGCTGTCAAGAATATGGGAGAAGAATATGAATTACTGCTATATAGGAGTTGGCGGAATTGGTTGCCGCACACTCAAAGAATATGAAACAGTAAGCAACCATAATAGTAGGTTTATTTATATTGATGCAGTTCCTAGCGATTTGAATTGTCTTGGGGCTGGTGAAAGGTATGCGCTAACCAATCAAAAAAACGGTTGTTTTCAGCGAATAATTGGTAAAGATGAAATAAAAGCGGTTATCTATAATGGTTCTATGCCAAATTTCGTTGATGAATTCTTTTTAAGGGATGAACTTGAAATCGTGTTTATCACAACGACATTTGGTGGCTTTGGGTCTGCCGTCATTTATGAATTATCTGATTATTACAGTGTAAAAATCAGGAATTATAGATTATTAAACAAGGTGAAAGTGGCATTCACCAGCAAGGTGATTGCGTTTCCTTTGCAAAGTATATCAGTATTAAGAAATGTACCACAGACTATTTTGAACTCTTACAGTACGAATGAGATAGAGTTCGTTAACGAATTCCGAAATAAAACTGCACGCAACAACAAATGGTATCAAGAACTATCAAATTGCATTCCTTATGTAGAACTCTATGTTCCTTTTGTGCCCGATACAAATAAACTGTATAAGTGTTTAGGGATGAAAGATGACGATTTGCAAACCGTTGATATAAAAGAACGATATTATATTACTCCAGCATCTAGAAAAACCTCAGCGGAGGTTTTTATTAGTTATTCTTCACAAGATCAGGATATTGCAGATATGCTTGTTAGCGTTGCAGATAACGCTGGAGTAAAGTGCTGGATAGCATCTTCAAGTATTGGCGCTGGTTCATATGCGAAGCAGATTGTTCAAGGAATCAAAGAAGCCCGCATATTTGTCGTAATTGTAAGTGAGAGTGCTATTTTATCTCCACATGTAAAAAATGAACTCGATCTTGCAACAAGTAGGATAAAAGATGGGTTAATAATCATGCCGTTTAAAATTGATGATTCGGAGCTTGATGATGAATGCAGATATTACTTAGGTAGACAAGAGTTCTTTATGGGCATAAAGCCACCTATTGAAGAAAGAATAAAGCAATTTGTGAACAGCATCAAGAAAGTTTTATAGAGTCTTTGAATAAACTTCAACAAAGAGCCAAGGAAAATTACTCCCTGGCTCTTTTTTTAATGAGTTTGTTCGTGCGTTTTTTCTGCTGCTTTAAAGAATTTTGTGGTATCTTCAATGCTTTTTCTGGTGGTAACTTGGGGCTGACGGTCATAATCAAATTTTGACTTCAGAATGCCTAACAGTTCCGCTATTTTTGAAGCATCCAGATCCGCCCATTCTCTTATAAAAGGATGTTTCTTGGCAAGGATGTGCTTATGGGCAGAACCGGTTGACTGCTCTTTATAAACCTGCACTTCGCTTTTGTTCGCAGATTCCCAACCGCGGCTCAACATAAACCCGTTCCATCTGGACTGCTCCAGAGCGGCCAAGTCTTCGAGCTTTTCTTTATACACTTTTTCGAACTCAGTTTCAATTTCTGATGTTTTGAAAAATCCAAAGCCCAAATATTTATCCTTATCATTAAAGAATACACCTGCAGCAAAGCAACGATAGCACAGAGCGATAGCCGTAGAAAGCGAGGAATCGGCATTGTAGGAATAACTGTAGAAATCGTTTTCTGCTGCTCTCGCTTTGTCCCCATAGTATGATTTGTGAATGCGGAGAGCAAAATCATTCAGCACAGGATAATTAATCAGATTTTCGTAAGAATAGGTTTGGGCCGAGATTCCGACCGGGAATAAATCGTATTTATTGAAGTATGAGTTCCCCGAAGCCTGTCCGGAAAGAGTCAGATGGCTTGCAAGATATGAGTTTTGCTCGTCAGAGCATCTAACGGCGATAAACGGAGCTCGTTTGTATGTGCCCTCACTTCTCAGCAGCCATGTTCTGAGCTCGGCGGAAAAACTTATGTTCTCAAGATCGTCTGCATAATCCACAACGAAGTAATTCGCTTCGAGAAGCGCATTTACTATCTCTGTATCAAAAGAACTTTCACATTCTCCGCTAAGCACCTCGGCACAGGTCTTACCATAGATATAACTCGGGAAGTCTGTATCTTTTACGCTACATTTAATGAATTCAGGGCGTATGCATGAAATATGAGGATTGTCATTGTATATACCGGGGCACTCCTGATGCAATCTGTTTTCAAGAATATCGGCATTTTCTCCGAGCAAAGTTATTTTTATATCATGACTTGACCCCAAGTATGCGCAGGCGATGCTTTCTTTTATAAAGTTATAGTTCATTTCCGAGCTTCCGAAAAGCACAACTTCTGTTTTGTTGTTACCTTTCTTCAATGCCGGCAGGAAAAGCGGAGCTTCGCAAAGCAACTTGTGGACAGTATCTCTGTCCTCATCCGTTATATGCACTTTGAAGTAGATGTCGGATCCCATGTCGCTGATGTTTGCGTCAATCAACATTGAGGCCGTTTCATATTTTGCGCTGACAAAAATATCAACGGTATCAATTATTCTCCATCTTTCTTCTTCCGCTTTATCCAGAACAATATTAAACAGTTTGTCAAGTAGTATCAGACACTCGTTAAGGTTCTTTTCTTCGTCTTCGCTCATTAGAAGAAAGACAAGTCCGGAATGAGAAAAATCGGCCATGGCTCGTGACTCTATGAATTCTTCAATTCCCGAAACTCTGTTTATACCTTTTTTATCCGTTATATCTGGAGTATAAACCACCCAGGTTTCACTCGGAAATGTAGAAACTATCGTGTAATTGTTTCCTGTAAAGGTATTTGCGTAACAACAAGGTGCGTTTTCATCGTTAATAAATGACGGAAAAGAATTTCTTTCGTTGCGTTTTTTGCGGGTTATTTCCTGTCTCGCTCTTTCATTTCCCCTTTTTGACGCCGCCTCAAAATACTCATTAGCCTT
>ERZ772821.2112-NODE-2112-length-10675-cov-3.213748_pt1 | contig 10675 bp, 7 predicted proteins | sample MGYA00580859_ERZ772821 | MGnify/ENA primary metagenome ERZ772821 (study PRJEB29015, sample SAMEA2737674) | human gut metagenome | biome: human gut; feature: human-associated habitat; material: faeces | place: China | collected 2012 ...
ACGCTGCAACCGTGTTGTAAATGAATCTTCACCAATCGTTGATGCAAGACTGGAGAACGGGGCACGTGTCAATGCTGTTGTTTATCCGGTGGCTTTGAACGGGCCGATCCTTACAATACGACGGTTTCCGGATGATCCTATTACTATGGAAAAACTGATTTCACTGGGAAGTATCACTGAGGAGTGTGCAGACTTTCTGAAAAAACTGGTACAGGCCAGATACTCCATGGTGATCGGCGGAGGAACCGGTAGTGGAAAAACCACTTTTCTCGGAGCTGTTGCAGAATATATTCCGAAAGATGAACGGCTGATAACGATTGAAGATAATGCTGAACTGAAGATCAGGGGAATTGAAAACCTGGTATGTCTGGAAGCAAAAATGGCCAATATGGAAGGAACAGCATCGGTGACGATCCGTGATCTGATCAAGTCAGCGTTGAGAATGCGCCCGGATCGGATAATCGTTGGAGAAGTTCGTGGCGGGGAGGCGGTAGATATGCTGCAGAGTTTAAATACAGGTCATGATGGCAGTCTTTCCACACTTCATGCCAACAGCAGCCGGGATATGCTTTCCAGGATAGAGACCATGACATTGATGGGAATCGATCTTCCACTGGAAGCAATTCGGAGGCAGATCGCATCAGGGGTGGATATTCTGGTACACCTTGGAAGAATGCGTGATAAAAGCAGAAAACTTCTGGAGATCACAGAGGTATGCGGATTTGAGAATGGAGAGATCCAGACACATCCATTGTATCAATGGAAAGAAAAGAATGGACTTGTAAAAGCAGGGGAGCTTTTGCATTGTGAAAAATTGGAACGGGCGGGAATGAAGTTATGAAAGAGCGGAAAGGAAAGAAGCAGGAATGGGAAGTTATGAGGAAAGATTACAGGACATATCATTTTACGGCGAAGGAGACTGGAAAGTATCTTCTGGAGGGAACTGCCGTATGCGCTGCAGCCGATTATCTGTTTTATCAGAACATTCTGGCACTGCTGTTTATGATCCCGGTACCAGTCCTGTACCTGAAAATGCAAAAGAAAAAATGTATTGCCAGGCAGAAGCGGGAGTTAAATTACCAGTTCCGGGATGCACTGACATCCATGAATGTAGCAGTTCAGGCAGGGTATTCTGCGGAAAATGCAGTGCGGGCAGCTGTAAAGGATCTGGGAAGACTCTACGAAAACAGGAGTGATATCCTGGATGAATTCAGGTATATTGAGAGCCAGATCCGCTTAAGCGTTCCGGTGGAAGAGCTGTTTATAGACCTGGGAAAACGAAGCGGTGTGGAGGATATTGAGAATTTTGCAGCAGTATTCTATGCAGCGAAACGGACTGGTGGAGACATGACCAAAGTAATTCAGAAAGTTGCCAGAATGCTTGGCGATAAGATAGAGGTAAAAAAAGAGATTGAGGCAACGCTGGCTGCGAAAAAATCGGAGCAGATGATTATGAGTATAATGCCGGCTGGTATTATCTGTTATCTGAAACTGACTTCTCCGGGATTTATGGATGTATTGTATGGGAATTTTTTTGGAGTTTGTGCAATGACAGTTTGTATGGCAATTTATGGATTTTCGTACTGGCTTGGTGTAAAGATCGTAGATATAGAAGTGTAGGTGTTGATAATGTGGGTACATATTGTGATATTTATGGTGATTCTCGGAGCTTTTCTTGCGGGAAAGCTGGGAAGACTGCCTCCGTGGGCAGATAATGCAGAGGGACAGAAGCTTTTTGTACTGGTGGCACTTGCTGGAAATATCATAGGAATGCTTCTGACATTTCAGAGCGGTGGTGGTACGGTGTATTCATCCGGATACCGTATGGAAAAAGAGGAGACAGGTGTTTATGAAGAGAAATTCATGGTATCTGTAGACGGAAAAGAAGCCGGTACACTGTATGTGCAGATACCGGAAAAAGAGACGGAAGAATCGGGCGAAGAGCCGGAAACAAATAAAGAACTGAGTAAGGAGCAGCAGCGAGAGAAAGAACTGCAGGATATGATCGTACAGTACAACCAGAAAAAGAATGATCCCAGATATTACTATCTTCCGGATGAGTGGAAGGGCAAACATCTGGAATGGCAGCAGCCAAAAGATACTACGGGAAGTCTGATTTCAGGGCTGGGCCTGATCGCGGCAGCAGCACTGGTGATTGCAAAAAAAAGGGAAGAACAGACTGTTCAGATAAAACGAAGAGAGCAGATGCTGATGGATTATCCGGGGTTGATCATGAAATTTACCCTTCTGGTTCAGGCGGGTTTAACTGCGAGAAAAGCATTTCAGAAAATTGCCTTAGATTATGGAAAGAGAGAAGATGGAAGTAAACGTGCAGCTTACGAAGAGATCCGGACAGCATGTTATGAGATGGACAGTGGGATTTCCGAAGCAGAGGCCTACCGGAGATTCGGAGAACGGTGCGGACAGGTAAAATACAAAACTTTGTCAACGCTTCTGATCCAGAACCTTCAGAAAGGAAGCAGGTATCTGTCTGATCTGCTGGAAAAAGAGGCTGTAGAAGCCTGGGAGGAAAGAAAAAGAAAAGCAAGAGTACTGGGGGAGGCAGCAGCTACAAAACTGCTTCTGCCAATGATCCTGATGCTTCTTGTGGTAATGGCTGTAATTATGCTTCCAGCCGGTCTTTCCTTCTACAGTGGAGCGTAATTGTTCATAAGAATAGAAAAGTGAGGTGACAAATGAAAAATCTGTGGAAATATATGAAAGAGTTTGCAGTGGAAGAGGATGCAGTAGGAGTTGTGGAGATTATCCTGATTCTGGTGGAGAACTGGATTCTGTTTTTATGTATGTATATTATGTGCATAGAGTAAGAGAAGTATGAGGGAAGGCAGGGGAGCTGGCATTGCTATGGCATGCTTAAGAAAAATGTGATAAAATATTTTATATATTAAACTGGTATCTTTAATAGAAAGTAGCTTTATGGATGAAAGAAAAATAAAAGAACATGCAGATGAAGTATAGTATTATGAAATAAAATTGTGGAAAGATGAAACACATGAAAATATAGGTGGTTTGGTGTTAGAGTATTTTATGGTATATTTACGATAATAGTACAAAGGAGGGGAAATATGGAACTTGTAATGGTTCAGTTGACGGATATACATATTAGAGATGAGGCTGATTTTGATGTGCTCTTTGAAAGGACAAGTTCTTTGGGAGGAGCAATTTGTAATCATATAACAGATCCAGCTGCTACAGCTGTATTTTTTTGTATAACAGGAGATCTTGCATTTTCAGGACAAGAGAATCAGTATACTGCGTTTGAATTAATATTAGAAGAAATTTATTTATTAATAAAAAGACGTTTTCCCCAAATTGGGATCCACACAATAATTGTTCCGGGAAATCATGATTGTGATTTTAAGGATGAAACAGCATCTTTAAGAGAGGCCCTTCTTACAGCACCGACATTAGATATAACAGACACTTCACATTTAAAAGTGTGTACAGGTATTCAAAAGAACTATTTTAGCTTTGTGGCAGGATGGAATGAAAAATACGGTGCGATGTCCTGTATGGATGATAAAATTTTAACAATAAATGATTTGAATTTGGATAATGGAAAGATTAAATTAAGATTTCATTGTTTAAATACAAGCTGGTGCTCAAAACGCCGAGAAGAAAAAGGAAAGATGAAAATCGTAAATGGTAGGATGAAAATGCCGTCAAATCAACTTCCGGATAAAGAACCTGATGATCTTGTTATCACTATGATGCACCATGATGCGGAATGGATGGATTGGGATGACAAGACGGTATGGAATGAATACCATAAAAAATATTCAGATATTATTTTTGTTGGTCATGATCATACAACAGAATTTGTATTGAAACAGAATTATGATGAGTCTTCTAATTATTTTATAAAAGGAAATCAGCTTTTTGATAAAAATAGTCCAGATCAAAGTGGCTTTAATATATTAAAAATAAATACTGGACATGTTCCAATGCAAGAATGCTTTTTTACATATGAATGGGATGGAAATTTATATAAAAAAACAATAGACACAGGATATCATTCGTTTAAAAGGAATAGATTTTTTGTCTCTGGCATAGAATTGAAAAAGGAAGTCCGTGATTTTTTAGAAGAAATGGATATAGATATAGTGTGTGGAGATAAGAAAGAAATAAAATTGTCAGAGATATTTGGTTTTCCGACACTCAGAGAGGACAAAGGCAAAGTTACAAAGTTTTTAAGAGATATGCCTTCATTAGTAAGGCACTTAGAAGAAGAGAAATATATTTCAATTCGAGGACAAAAAGAATATGGGAAAACGGCATTATTAAAACAGATATTTGAACAGTATTTTGAAATGAAAAAATTTCCTGTTTTTTTAGATATATCAAAAATTAATACTGCAGATGGAGAGGCATTAAATCGAATTGTGGAGGAAAAATATAGAGATACTTATAATAACATAGATGCTAATGCAATTATGCAAAAAGATCCCAGTGAAAGAGTTTGCCTTATTGATAATTTTGAAGAAATAAAACTTACAGATAAAAGTGCAAAGAAATTTCTTCAGTATCTTACCAGTAAGTTTGGATATGTAATTATAACAAGAAACCATATGTTAGATATTTTAAATCCGTTAAATTATGTTGAAATGAATGATTATATTCAGGACACATTTAGTATTTTTGTGCTTCAACCAACTAGAAGAACATCAAAAGAGCGTATCATCAACAAATGGTTGCTGCTAAGTGGTGAATGCGAAGCGGGAAGCATAGCCTTTGATGCTAAGAGAAAGGAAAAATATGAGCAAATTCGAGCGGTGATGAGATCGAATTACTTTAATAAAACTCCGATTGATTTGTTGTTAGTACTTTCTTATCTTGAACAGGATCATCCAGCTCAATTGGACTATAGCAGATACTCGTATGTTTATGATGGATTGATTTTAAATAAGTTGACTGCACTTGCAGAAAAACATGGTGGGCGGGTAAGCAATAATATTAGTATATATAAGACGATTCTTCAAAAAATAGCATATAAAATGTATACGGATGGAGTTCAAAAGTATGTTAAAGAAGATTATGTAATAGGGGTGATTTTGGATTATAAAGAACATCATTCTAATGCAAAACTGAAAGCAACAGATGTAATAAACTGGTTAGTGGACTTTAAATTTTTAGAGTGTAAAGATGATACTTATAAGTTTAAACATAGTTATATGTATTATTATTTTATAGGTAGTTATATAGAAAATGCATTACCACCATCGGAAAAGGACCAAGTTATAAAAAGTGTATTTAAAAATATCAATGATGATGTAAATTATAATATTGCCTTGTTTTTGGCGTATAAAATGAACATAGAATATCAAATTATTCCACTTGTAAAAGAATTTGGTGAGCCACTGCTGAAACAATACCAGGATTTCAAGTATGATAATATTAGAAAACTTATAGAAGACTGGGGAGGAGACATAGAAAAAAAAGTAGAACGTATATATAATGTTCCGCAAAATGAAGAAATTCCTGTGATTAGAAATCAGAAAATGAAGGAATTAGAGGAACAAGAAGCCAAGAGAGATATTGAACAAGAGAATTCCAAAACAGATGAAGAAGTGCGTAGAACCAATAGTGATGTTTTAAAAATGGGCAGATATATTGATTTTATGGGGAATATATTAAAAAATTATTCTGGCAAAATGGAAAATAATCCAAGGGAAGACGGAATTGACTTTATTTTTAAATCTGTTTCAAAAGTAATAGGATCTCTTTGTAATTTTTCTATGTATATGGTAGATAAACTTATACAGATGATAGAAGAAAAAATCAAAGAAGGCGATGAAGAAGATATTAAATTTAAAAGTGAATTTACAGAAGCAATCAAGGCTTCTTTTGCACACATATTATTTACATTTATAGAGGCTAATTTGACAGGCGTGGCAGGAAGTTTAGATAGTGATATTCTTAAAGAAAATATTGCATCCTATTGTGATTTGCATAATTCAGAATTTGTGAAAATGGCAAAACTTGAATATTTAATTAGAATTTCATCAATTAAATTACCGGTTGATGAAATAAATATATTGTTTAAGGGGAAAGAGTGCTTAAGTGAAATTTCCCAAAATATTTTGAAGGACAATATTTATAAGTATTTGACAAGTTTCCAATATGATGTAAAGGATAGGCAAATGGTATGTGCAACTCTTGGATTTAGTAGCAAGGATCTTTTGATTCAAGAACGAAAAGTGGCGGCATTAAGCGAAAAATAATTTATCAAAAATGAAATAGAATTTATTAAAATAGCTGGAATATTCCGGCTATTTTAATAAATGACATATTGAAAAAATCAAATAAAAAAATATTTACAAACAATATTTGAAAAAAACATAATAAACAAAAATGTATATATTGCACAAAAAATATAAAAATATTTAGGATATATAAGTGAATGAATACAATAATACAAGAAAGACATATTGTAAAAAAGAATAAAATGTTTTATAATTCCTTTAGACGTGCTAATTAAAAATGCTATGCTTATACAGATCGTGGGTAGAGATAAAATGAAAGATAAGCTATTTTTAAATATATTATTCTGGAGTTTGAAAGAATATTATCCCTTTATGATGAAAGTGTTTTAAAAAGTTAGCATGAAATATGGAGGGATGGTCAAATGAAGAAAAAAATGCGGCAAGTGACAGACAGTGTGCATGAGACAATTTTTCTTAGTGAGTTGGAATCCGAACTAATAGCAACACCATATTTTTACCGTTTACACGATATATATCAAAGTTCTACAGTATATATGACTTTTCCATCTAATAGAACTAAAAGATATGAACATTCGTTAGGTACTATGGAATTAGCAAGTTCCATGTTATTTTCAGCTGTTTCTAATGCAAATCAAGAGACAAGAGATGAATTATTTAGAAAATTGAGATTTCATTTTGGTAAGATATTTGAGTTAGCAATTGGTCAATCAGGAAGCCAGGTTGCAGAATATTTTACTAAATATAGAAACAAGATTGATGAAATCTTTATGGGAATGGAAGATGATCAAGATAGCGAAACATTATTGCAACATATACTTTCTAAAGATATAAAGAATGCGGTTGTAAATGGATGTTTTGTTGATTCTGCATTGGATCATTTTCAATATTATCAATTAGATGTGGATACAAATGATGATACAGATAATATTGAAAATTTATTTTTGTATCGTTGCTTACTACAGGCTGTTCGTATTGTAGCACTTTTTCATGATGTTGGACATCCACCATATAGCCATATAATAGAAGATGTATTGAAAAAATTATATGAAAAAAGTCGGAATAATAAGGATGGTTGGAATTCATCTAAGAAAAATTCGTTTGATCAGATTATGGAAAAATACGCCACTAAAAATAATGAACAGGCCTACAAATGTCAAACCATATATAACCAGTCATCATTACCAACATCTGCACTTCATGAGAGAATTGGTTTGAGTTTACTTCAATTAGCCATTAATGATGTAATTCCAGAGTTACTTTCTGAAGTAGCCGATTCTGATAAAGAGAAAAGTTATAAAATAGCTAGTATATTGTATTATATACTTGTGGTCGAGTTAGCAATTGGAATGTTAGTGGAAAAGGATAATTTTTTTAAATCTTTTCATAAAATTGTTGATGGTATTTTAGATGCTGATCGTCTGGATTATATAATGCGAGATTCATTAAATAGTGGTGTGGATTGGGGTAAAATTCCATACAAAAGATTAGTGAATTCTGCAAAATTAGTTTTACTGAAAAAAGACATAGATGGAAGAATATTTTCTGACTCGGAAATAGCTTTTGCTATTGCATATCCGAAAAAAGTCTCAGATGAAATTGTTGATTTATTGTTAACAAGATATAAAATCTTTGCAAGAGTTAATTTTCATCATCGATGTATGAAAACATCAGTTGCGTTACAGTCTGCTGTATTGGAGTTGGCTGAAGATTATCTTAAAACATCAAAAGGAAAAGAAATAAACGCAGAAATTAATGTATTATGGTCAGCACTAAATATGGGGGCTGGAGATAGAAGAATAAGAATTATTCAATGGAATGATTCTTGGCTGATATCGGTATTGCATAAAGCATTAGTAAAAATTATGCTTGATACTGATAAAAGAAAGAATAAAGTGCTGAGAGAAAACTTGGAGGAAATTCTGCTCAATAAAAAAAGATATTATACTTTAATAAAGCGTGGCTCAGATAGTAAAGAATTTGTACAGGAAATTTTTAAATTTGCGGATATAACAGATGAACGCTTAGATAAACTTAAGCAAAAAGAATATAAAAAATATTATGAAAGCAATGAACAGAAATCCGCTGAGCGTGATATATTAAAAGAACCGAGATTAAATGCAGAAGAATCCTTAATGAGAATTCGCGATTTGGAAAAAATTAAAGATACAGGTGATCTTGAGTTATTAAATAGTCTTATGCCATTAAAGGGAGATTGTGTCAATGATACGATTAGAAATGCCTTAGAAGTTTTAAAGCATAATGGAACAATTGATGATTATAAGGTTGTTACGAATGACGGAAGAAGAAAAATGGGATTACCTTCACATGAAAGCATATTTGATGAAATATATTTGTATGACAATAATACATGTGAAATATTTGATGATGCTAAAATGCTGAAACCACAAATAAAAGCAATAGAAAGTAATGTTCCATGGACGTATATTTATTTTGTTCCACCTAAAACATGTAAAAATGTAGAAGAACTATCTCAAAGGATTATTAGGGAAACAGCTAAAGCTGTTGGAGAAAGCTTAAAAAAACGTTATTGTGAGTTATTCGGAGAATAATATAATAAAGAAAAAAGAAAGGAGTTCTTTGTATGTGCAGAATTAAATATGGCAGAGAGATTTCTAATAATGAGGATGTTAGAAACCTAATAACAGGTGTTATTCTCCGACAAGGAACAGCGTATTATAAGGATAGTATTGTTAATACAGTTTGGAAATATTTAGATGGATCAACTATGAATATAAGTAAAAAGGAAGTGAATGAACTAGTTGACAATAGCCTAAATGTATTTGGAAGAAATAACGAAGTAATTTGTAGGAATGGGAAGTATAGAACCGTAAAAGTGGAAATGTTTTAGAAACATATGGTAAAGAGGTATAGTATAATTTATTGTTTATAAAAATGATTCTATTTTAGAATATTTTTGGAGAGGGTCAGTCATGTTGGACTGATCCTCTTTTTATGGAGGAGAAAAATCTACTTTTAAGTTAGTAAGATTGAGCCTATTTGCGAAAAAGAAGAGAAAATACAAATATCAATTGCTCTCTTCTTGTACATCAGAGGCCATCCATTTATCTATTCGTTGAATATTTTTACTTTTACAATATGGGCAACATGTAATATTTTCTTGGTATGGGAATGGCCAACCACAATCTGTACAGATAAAAGGAAATTCATAATCTTCCTTTTCCTCAGGTGTACATAAACGCATCATGTCACGAGCATAAGCTGTTAAAGAAAAACCAGTTAGCTGGTTATAGGGATCAAAATCCGCTGCATGTTTTACATCATGTTCTTCTAGTGAATATTCATTTTTATCTCTATATTTATTAATAGTAAAACGTTTTACTAAATTAAGCTGCTCTAATATATTTAAAGCTGCTCTTAATTCAGCAGCGGATATTTCTAAACCATCATCTATAACGGGAATATATTTTTGGAAAAAAACATTAGAATAATCGTCATCAATATATTCATGTAAAGGTTCAGCATCTTTTGAATACACATGTATAACTTTGTCTGAAATGTCATGTAGCTTTTTAAAAACGCATCCTAATGAATCAATATCATTATCAAAATTAAAAAGTAATTGTAATAAATTAGCTTCAACCCAGGTGATTTGTTTTAGGCTATAAATATATGCAGGTTGAATGGATTTCTTTGTATCTTTAGTACAAGCATTTTTTAGTAATTCAGAAAACATTTCTTCTAAAGGTTTTTCATTCTCATCATTAAATAAGAATTTTATATGATCTAGTAAAGGACCAGCAATTAATGGTGATGGCTTTTCGCGCTTTTCCTCAGGGATTTTATTTAAAGCAGACGTTATAAATGTTTTATATTTTTTTTCAAGTTCTTCAGATGTCATGCCGAGAAAACTAAATGGAAGAGAAACGAATCTTAATATGTCATCAGCAGTTTTTCCAAGTCTACGAGCGGAAGGCTGTACTAAATCAGAATATAGTTCTTTTACAGGCAATTCTTCTAATACCTTCTCTTTAATATCCATTGCAAGTGTCTCCTTTCAATTGATTATAAGTGCTTTGGGGAAATAGCTTTAATTATTTTTTCGAGAAAATTTGTATAAATATATCTATAATATTGAAGATTATGAAAAAATTATAACATATTTGAAAATTACGGCAATGAAAAATGCTGTAAAAGATAACCAAATTTCTTCGGTAATATTTGTCACATTGTGTGAATAGCTTTTCTCCGAAAAGATGGTATATTGTGTCATGCCGAAAGTGGACAATTATCATGCAGAAAGGAGATTCGCATATGGGGAAACAAGATGAGTTTTTATGGGATGAAACTCCAATGGGAGAAAAAGTAGAGGAGGAAGTAGCAGAATTCCTACGCAAGCGAAATCCACGATATATGCAGATCAAAGCAGCACAGAAAGAAATCTTAGAAGA
>ERZ772821.2129-NODE-2129-length-10601-cov-3.949649_pt1 | contig 10601 bp, 10 predicted proteins | sample MGYA00580859_ERZ772821 | MGnify/ENA primary metagenome ERZ772821 (study PRJEB29015, sample SAMEA2737674) | human gut metagenome | biome: human gut; feature: human-associated habitat; material: faeces | place: China | collected 2012 ...
GGTTCAATACTATATAAATAAAGGTATGAGTGTGCAATATACAGGAGAGATCCGTGAAATTGACGGCCGTCCGTGCTGGATTTTTGCACTCGGCACAGACAGAGACGACCAATTCGTCAGAGAACGTTATTACGGAGTTTGTGACAACCTTATATATTTTTATGATACGTTGAATGACAAATGGGAAGTTCTCGGAAGAGGATAATTCTTTCGAACCTCTCTATAATGTGACTTACCGAGTCATACGCGGCAGCATTCGGAGGAGCTTTTAAAAAGCTCTGTTCCCCGAGTGCGATTATCCGTTGATGATAAATACAAACAAAAATAAAAGGTGATTTATTATGAAAAAACTAAAAATAATGTCGGCAATTCTTGCTGTGATTATGACATTCGGGCTTTGTGCCTGCGGCAAAGACGGAGGGAATTCCCCTTCCGACGCCCCGACAACTTCGGCAACAACCGTTGCTCCTACCGATACGGCTACAACAACAGCGGCGGCTGCAGCCGACGAGTTTATCACTACCGGCAAGAGCGTAAAAATTACAATTCCCAAGCTTGAAAATACCGTCAAAATTGATAATGCAAAATTTGAAAGCTCCGTTGTTCCTGACGGAAAACACGATTCCTTCAACTCGACAATTACCGTCGAAGGAAATGACAGAAAATTCAATATCACCATTAAAGACGGATCTATCATGGGTAAAACAAGCCTTGAGGTTGCCGAAAAGTTAAATAAAGGTGAAGAAGATGATGATAAAAAGTATAAAGCTTGCGAAATTGCCGGTTTTAAGGGCATTTTAAAGGTCAATACATATTCCGGAAATTCAAAAACGCAGCATATATATTACCTTGATGTTCCTTGCGGCGATGAAACATATGTCGTTAACTTCAGACTTGAAGAATTATATGACAACGACGTTTCCGAAATGAAAACAATCGAAGAAGCTATATTAAAGAGCATTAAGGTAGAAAAAAGTAATTAAGCGCATTTAAGGGAGGAACATTTTATGGGATTATTTGATAAAAAATTCTGCGACATTTGCGGTGAAAAAGTTAACATGCTTACTCAAAAAAAGCTTTCCGACGGTCAGCTTTGCTCCGACTGTAAGCACAAGTTAGGCTCGTTCACAAGCGGCTGGAAGCAGAGAACCGTTCAGGACGTTAAAAATCACCTTGAACAAAGAGAGCAGAACAAGCAGAAGTATCAGCAGTTTAACTGCACTGCAACAGCAGGCGGAAGATACAGTTCGCTTCAAGTCGATTTCAATCACCGCTGGTTTATCTTTGCTATTGATAACAGAGATTTTAAAAGCGGCAATCCTCAGGTGTTTGAGTTTTCTCAGCTTCAGGATTTCTGGATCGAACCGGAATACAGAACGCTTGACGATTCGGACAACGACGGTATCCCCGACAACAGGGATAATTTTGACAACAGACAGCTTAACAATTCTAACAGCTTCGGCGGAAATATGAACAGAATGAATAACATGATGAATTCATCAATGCTCAATATTCCGCTTGCCGCTCAGCCGTTTGTACGTAATTCAAGCTCATACTCTTCGCCAAACGAAATACGCGAGGTGTGCAATGTGAGAGTATACTTCCGCGTTACAGATCAGTTTATAACTAACCCGATCGGTTTTGATGTAACGTCGGGAATTTCCTCAGGAAATCAAATGGAGCTTATGAATGCTTATGAGACTGCTGTCCAGGTCATGCAGCTTTGCCAGCAAATCAAGCAAGGCGGAGCTCCCGTTAACCAAGTCTTCAATCAAATGAATCAAGGCTACGGTCAGCCGCAGCAAAACATGGGCGGATTTACAGGAAGCCCGGTTCAAAATGCCGCCTACGCCGCTGCTTCCGCTCAGGTTCAAAGCAACGCCTATAATAATGCTGCACCCGTTACACCGCAAACAGTTGACGCTTCCTGGATTTGCTCATCCTGCGGCACACGCAACGAAGGCAAATTCTGCCAAGGTTGCGGCTGTGCAAAGCCTGCCGCAACGCCTTCACGCTGCCCGAGCTGCGGATGGACTCCGGCAAACGGTCAGCCTATGCCGAAATTCTGCCCCGAATGCGGAGCACGCTTGTAATTTGAAGCGAGCAGACTGCATTAAAAAAGCGAGCTTATTTTTGCTTATGCTGTTATTACCTATAGGTCTTTTCGGCTACGGAGCAAAGAAAAAATACACTGCGGCGGATGTGAGTGTAATCAGTTTTTCCTGTTCGTCAATTATATAGCCCTTGTATCTTCCATGGTATAAGAACCCACACTCCATTGTCTTTCCAAGGATATCCCACGCTACCATCTTCTTGTTGGTACGAACAGCCAAATTCAAGATGTTCAGTATGAACAACATTACTGCTTTCCCATTTTACTAAAACAACTATTTTAGTTAACGCAAGGGCGCGTTCTTCTATTTCTTCTAATTCATAAGAAATCAAATTTTTACTCTCAAAAAGCTTTCTACATTCGCCTGCCCGTTTTTTGTCAGAAGATTCATGTGAGAAAACATTTTTAAACCAAACAGACAATGAACCATAATTACGAGTACTCCAAGCATTAAATGCACTAATTAGCGGTGACAGGTACGGGAAATTCCTACATTCCTCAATTGTTGGTGTTGCGGAAATAGTTTCTCCGATTTTAATATCTCTCTTGACCCATTTTTGTATTTCTTGCCTATCGATAGAATTTTGCCTTATCTTTTTCAATGATTCCGAAATATGCGGAGGATTACACTCTTTTTCGAATTTTTGCTTTCGAAAATCTTCACTGTCTTTCATATTCACCCATCGGCCAAAGCAAACATTAAAGATAAATCGTTATAATACGGTATTGAGTCGGATGCGCCTTTTCTCGATACGGTAACCGAAGCCGCCTTCGTTGCAATTTCCATTGCGTATTCTGCACTCTCACCTCTGCTTACCGCACTTATAAAGTAGCCTGTAAAGGTGTCGCCTGCGGCAGTTGTATCAACAGCTTTAACCTTAAGTGCAGACTGAAAGAATGATTTTTCCCAACTTATATACATACTGCCGCGGCTTCCGAGGGTTAAAATCAGCACGCTTTCGGGATACATTCTAAGAAAATTTCTTTTCATTGTTTCAGGGTCGCCGCTGCCGAAAAGAGCCTCGCCCTCTATCTCATTGCAGAAAAACCACTTTACGCACTTTAACGGTAGTAGCTTTATATCCTCCTTAAAAGGCGACGGATTAAAGGCTATATGCAATTTCTTTTTCTTGGCAATTTCAAAAGCATCTGCAAGACAGCTTACCTCATTTTGAAGTAACAGAATATCGTTTTCCTCTGCGTCTGCCAAAAAATCCTCGATATACTTTCTGTCAATCTTATAATTTGAACCGGCGTAAAGCAGAATACAGTTTTGTCCGTCCATATTGACCTGAATAATCGCGTGTCCGTTGCTTCCGTCTGTTCTTTTGATTCGGCTTGTATCCACACCTGACAAAGCCATTTTTTCTGTTAAAAAATCACCGCCGTCACCGATAAGTCCGCCGTGAATAACCTTTGCTCCGGCGCGGGCTAACGCAACAGACTGATTTAATCCCTTTCCGCCCGGAAAAACCTCCATAACATCCGACGGCAGGGTTTCCCCTGCTGTAACAAAATGCTCCACGGAATAAACATAGTCAATATTAAGAGAACCGAAATTATATATTTTCATTTTTCGTCAACCTAAATGTTAATATGCTTAAGCGTTAATTGCACACGGTCGGAAATTTTAACCGTTCCGACTCCGAATATTGAGGTATGCAGGGTATCGTTTATAGGTTTAGTCCAATAATCGGTGATATTGTCTATTCCTTTTGCCATTCCTATTATTGAGCCGACAGTCGCACCGTTGCAGTCGGTGTCAAAGCCTGTTTCCACCGCCATACAAATTGATTTGCCGTAATCGCCATTGCCATATAGCAAAGCCGCGGTTACAATCATAGCGTTTGAAATTGTATGACACCAACCATGCTCCGTATATTCATTATATTTTTTGTGAATCTTTTTAAAAGCTTCTTCCTGATCGACTCCGTTTTTAAATCCGTTCAATACTTCCGTAACCGATTCGTATAGTCTTGAGGTACACGGTATCTGGGCAAGACCGCCCTTAATTATATCCTCAAAACTGTCAGTTTCAGCTGCCACTGCAAGCATAGCCGCAACGAACATTTCGCCATAAATTCCGTTTTTAGTATGCGAAATTGAAGCGTCACGCCACGCCATTTCCGCCGCAAGCTCAGGATTCCCGGGATTTATATAGCCGAAATAATCGGCTCTTATTTGAGCGCCGATCCATTCGCGGAACGGGTTTTTATATATTGCGGATTCAGGCGGAACATACCCTTTTATAAAATTACAATAAGCCACACGTTCAGCAGAACAGTAAAATCTTTTAGGCTGGTAGTCAAGCCATACTCTTGAAACATCGTAAGGTGTAAAATCCTTTCCGTATTTTTCAATTAACTCCTGTGCGAGTACCGTATAATTTGTATCGTCATCAATAGGCATTCCGTCTATTTCATCGGCATATGCTCTTGAAGCAAAAGGATATTTATATTTATTTATAATCTCATTACTTAATTCACTTTTGTAAATATATCTGTGCATCGGATAGTTATCGGTTTCTTTCAAAAACGGAATAAGCTCATCTGTCTTGATACATTCGATTGGCTTTCCGAGCATACAGCCGCAAATTCTGCCAAACCAAGCGCCCTTAATTTTTTTCTCGGTATTTTTTATCCCTGAGCAATTATAACTGTAAGGCGCACGCAATTCCTTTATGAAATCAAGGTCCGACGGTTCGGTATATTTATAATCCTTTTTTTGTTTTGCACCTGATATTACCGAAAATAAAATATCTCCCATTTTCTTTTTGATTTCATTTTTCGGCAGATGCGAAACCGCTTTAAAAAGGTCGCTGTATTGCTCAATATCCAAGCCTTCTTCTAGAGACTGCTGATATTCGTTTAGAATATAGGATGAATAGAATTCACTGTCTGCTATACTCTGATACTGAGGATTAATTTCCTTCGTGCTTTTAAGCTCCTCTACAATTCTGTTACCGTTACCTAATATAAGCGCATCTAATGACACGCCGAAATATTTTGCAATGCTCACAAGTTTGCTGAGTTCAGGTGTTGCCGCATCTGTTTCCCATTTTTGAACCGACTGCTGTGAGACACCAAATAAATCTGCAAACTGCTCCTGAGACATATTTGCATTTGTTCTGAGTTTATTTATTGATTTTCCTAGGGTCATAAAGACACCTCCAAATTCTTATGCAAATATTATACATTATCAATTTCCAACAGTCAACAAATCTACGGTTGTATTTTTTACAATCGTGTTAGTTTACAATAGATGTGAGACTAAAATAATAGAAAAAATGATTGAGATCTGTTAGAATAAAGTTTCCCACAAACAAAATCAACAGAGAGGTCTCAATCATTTATGGAAAGTATAACACAGAAAGCAAAAGAAAACAAGAGGTATTTACCACACGAGATTGGCACAAAAGTTCAAGCTGTTAATTTGTATCGTAATACAAAAGACATATCGTTTGTATGCAGAAGATACCATATTTCAAAAGCATCGCTAATGCGTTGGAACAAGCTGTATGACGGCACAAGGGAGTCCTTGCAGCCTAAATCACACAGACCAAAAACACAACACCCTAATTCTCACACTGAAACAGAACTGAACTGGATAAAAAATTATCACCGCAGAAATCCTAATATTTCTATGTGTGAGCTTTACGGCAAGCTTCGCACGGAAAAAGGCTACACAAGACATCCGGGCTCTCTGTACCGTGTATTTGTTCGTCTCGGGTACAGACAAAAAGCTGAATCAACCAAGAAGAAAAGCAAACACAACGGTAAATATGTTACTCCTGCAACAATAGGAATTAAGTGGCAGCTTGATGTAAAATATGTTCCTGCTGCTTGTTATTCAGGGACAGATGGCGAAAAATTCTATCAGTATACAATAATTGATGAGGCTTCAAGGGAGAGATTTATCTATCCGTATAAAGAGCAAAGTGGCTATTCAACCGTTGATTTTGTAAAAAGAGCAATTATCTATTTCGGATATGCCCCTAAAATCATACAGACAGATAATGGCAGTGAGTTTTGCAACACAAAAAAGACTAACCGTACACATTACTTTGATGCATTTTGTGCTGAATATAATATAAATCACAAAACAATCAGACCTAAGACCCCATGGCATAATGGAAAGGTAGAACGCAGTCACAGAAATGATCAGGAAAGATTTTATAACTACCTTAAATTTTACTCTTATGATGATTTACTCATACAGATGAAGCGTTATCTGAAGCGTTCAAACAATATCCCAATGGCTGTTTTAGATTGGAAATCACCTTTGCAGAAAAGGGCAGAATTAGAAGCTGTACCGGTGTAATCGGCGCCGTGAAATGTTTTGTTTCCGTTCGGGGCTCCGCCCCTCTCTCCAACAAAACATTTCGCATTTCTATTTCTCAATTATTTTTTTGCTTTTTCAGTCTCACATCATTGACAAATGTACATTTTGTCGAAAATTAAAAAGATTAAATTATTAAAATCTGTTTAAAAAAAGAACGTATTATCTCTCAAAAAGTGATAATACGTACAATTTTATGCCGCACACGGCTGCGAAATTCGCGGTCGGATAAAGTCGATTTACGTAACCGTGTACGGTTTTGACACTATGTCCGCATGGGAACATAATACATAGTTATCATTTATACTGTGATTAAGCAACAAAATATATTTCATCTTCAAAGACCTTCGATGACAAGCCGTGCATTATGATATAATGAATTTGAAAATGCTCCGTGAAAAATGAGGTATGCCGCACTGAACGCACGTCGGATTCCGAGAATAGATATGATAAAGGCGGAGCACAGCCCCCTGACGGTTGAAAACGGCTTGACGGTTCATTCCATTCCCGTGAACGGAGGATATGCCGTTTGGACAGAGGATATGTCTGCCCTGCTCAAAATCAAAGAGCAATCCGAAAGCCTTGCCGAGGAATTGAACGAACGTAACAATCTGCTGCGTTATGAATATAAACGTGAGGCAAAAAGGCAAAAGATTGAGGAACAAAACCGATTGTATGATTTGCTTCGCAGTGCAGCTCAAACTCAAATCAACAAGATCTCGGTGCTTACAAAGGAATATCAAAAAATAAACAAAACAGATCCGACAAGGGCAAAAGCTTTACTTGCCGAAATTGCCGTTCTTTGCAGCTATATCAAGCGTCGTAAACATTTAACGTTGTTGACCGACCGTGACTATAAGGTTGCGATAACCGAACTGGTAAGAGCCTTCACCGAGTCGCTTCAAACGCTGAAGCTGTTAAACGTGCGCAGCACATTCTTTGCCGACAGCGAGCTTTCCATGCTCCCGGGAAAATCGGCTGCGGCGATATTTGATTTTTACGAACAGGTGATCGAGTCGGACCTCGAAAACATATCCGGCATACAAGTAAGTCTTTCTGATGTTGAAGGGCTGCGTTTATCAATAAATATATGCTGCAAAACCGACCTGTCCTCACTTGCGTGCAAGGGTAACGTACGGTATGAAACGGACGGTGACGAAGGATATCAGCATCTTGTATTCCTCCTCGAAGGAGGTGTCGCCGTATGAGTGCCTTTTCTTCGCTCCCGGACTTTTTGCAGACCTTAATACCGCTTCTGCTTTTCTTGGAAGCCGTGCTTGAATTGCGACTTTTTATTTATCAATTCTCTCACCGCTCCAAATCGCTCGGCAATTTACCGAGTCTCGTTATTTTTGCGTTTTTGCTTACGCTTTTGCTCTCGGTGACTCAGGGAGATCCGTTCAAAGGCAAGGATGCGTTCTTATTAGATGCTCCTTGGCAGATTTTCATTGCGGTAATTCTACTTGTTATTGTTCATTTCGCCTTTGCCCTGCCGAGAGAGTACCTCCGCCGAAAAAATATGCTCTCCCCGTTTTCCGTTAAAGACGCCACCGACAAGCTGCCCATGGGTTTATGCTATGCCGACCCGAACGGACGTATTATTCTTTGCAATGACCGTATGCGCCGTCTGTCGTTTGCCTTGAGCGGCCATGAGCTTCAAATCACCGAAGATCTTGAAAAAGCGCTGGAGCAACCCGATAAAAGCATTACCGTTAACGGCGACTGTTACATTCTGCCCGATAAAACAGTTTGGCAATTCCGAAAGCAGAACATCACCGTTGACAATGACGGCAACTGGCTTCAAATGACAGCACATAACGTCACTGAGCTTTATAACGGCAACGTTCGTCAAGCAGTTATCAACGACGAGCTGAAGGAGGTCAACCGCAAGCTTCAAAAAATGTATGAACGAATGGCCGACGATATAAAAGAAAAAGAAAGTCTTGACCTGAAAATACATATACATGACACAATCGGAAGAAGTTTGCTGACGATTCGTGACATAATCGAAAGCGATGAAAACACCGACAAAAAGCTTGAAGCTTTACAGGAAGCCACCGCAGTGCTGACAAGCGACCGTGTAACAGCCGGCGGAACAATGGACGAGGTTATTCAGACGTCGAAGATCCTCGGAGTAACGGTAACGGTGAACGGATACCTTCCCGCCGATTCTCTTGCCGAAGAGCTTACCGTTGCCGCGGCGAAAGAATGTGTAACAAACTGTATCAGGCATGCCGGAGGCAATGAAGTATATATCTGCATATTTGAGCGAAACGACTTGTTTGATATTACGATAACGAACAACGGCGTTGCCCCGTCGGAGCCCATTAAGGAGGGCAGCGGACTGTCGTCGCTTCGCCGCAGTATCGAAGCGGTAGGCGGCGAGATGCACACCGCATACAAACCTCGCTTCGCCCTGCTCATCACTCTTCCCGGAAAGGAGAATTATCTGTGATAAATACAATACTTGTAGAAGATGATTTGTATATTCAGAAGCATTTTAGTGAAAGATTAAAATCCGAAAATGATTTTCGCCTTGTCGGAGTGTACCGCGACGCCTTTGAGGCTGAGAAATTCTGCAACGGGTCGGTTCAGCTTATTCTTATGGACGTGCAGACACAGCACAAGCATTCGGGACTTGCCGCGGCGGAGCGCATTAAAAAAGCGTTTCCGAGCATTAAAATAGTAATTGTGACATCGCTTGTCGATCCTGAGGTTTTGGCTAAGGCAAAAAAAGGTGCTGCCGACAGTCTGTGGTACAAGGATCACGGTACAGCCGAGCTTTTAGACGTAGTAAAGCGTACCCTTGACGGTGAAAGCGTTTTTCCTACCACCTCCCCTGCCGTCGAAATGGAAAACACAATGTCCGACACCTTTTCACCCCGTCAGCTCGATATACTGCGATGGTATATAAGAGGACTGACCTATCAGGAAATCGCCGATAAAATCGGAATATCGAAAAACGGTGTGCGATGGAATCTGGACGACATGGTGGAAAAAGGTGAATTTGAAAGCCGTGAAGCGCTGGTTGCCACTGCAATTGAAAACAAGCTGATGGTCACAACATTAAAAGATGAATAATATAAAAACATATATCCTCGGTTTCAAAAGCCGAGGATTTTTTGTGCTGTTTGACAGATATTTTTGAAAAACAATTATTTTCTGTGTGTTTACTGGCACAAATGCCAGTGACAAACGGAAAAAAATAAGTACAATTATAAGTGAAAAAGGAAATGAGTAATAAGGCGGTGGTGGGAATGAAAAAAATTGTATTGGATATTCAAAGTGCTATTCATGCACACAATATGGAAAGAATGCTTATGCAGGAATTGGAAGATTGCCAGGTCATTGTTTCCGAATTCCCCGATTCAACTGCCGAATGGTGCAAGCTGCATAATGCCGATGTGCTTTTAATGGAGGTTAAAGCTTACTCACCCTGGATGTTCACGGAACGAATGAAAATAACAAAAAAAGTCAGGAAAAGCACTCCGGAATGTCGCATTATTTTTTTCGTAAATGACGAGAACGACATAGAGCTTTCGGAAAATGTTCGGCAGGCAAAGCGTGACGGCTTTATCGACGCTTTTCTGTTCGGTTCGGTTTCCGAAAACTACTTCGCTTCGGTTATCGACAGTATATAAACGAACCGATAAAAACTGCAGGCTTAAAGAAAGGCGGATGACATAATGAAAATAAATAAATATATTATAACCTTACTTATTGCTTTAATTATGCTTGCCTCGGCTTCCGGATGCAGAGCAAAACCGACAGATAATCCTGATTTGACCGAAAACCAAACAACCGGTACCTCCCCTGCGACGACCGTGCAAAACGACACCGATTTATCAAAGCTTCAAAAAACAATTCTCGATAACAAAGAAGCCGTCGGAATTGCCTATATCGGTTACGTCGGCCATGAGGCGAACGAAAAAGAAGTTCTCAATTTTGTAAAGAACAGTCAGTATGCGGATAAATACGATTTCCTCTGCGAATCTCCCCTTGTCAACGCGGGCGGTGCGGAGCTTTATGCGGTAGTAATTGCCGACGTTAAATACAGTGCATCCGTTTACCGGGCGGAAATAACTGATAACGGTGAATATTCCGTAAAGACCGACGATGCGCTCTATAATTACAGCGGAAACGGAATTGA
>ERZ772821.2139-NODE-2139-length-10555-cov-3.283524_pt1 | contig 10555 bp, 10 predicted proteins | sample MGYA00580859_ERZ772821 | MGnify/ENA primary metagenome ERZ772821 (study PRJEB29015, sample SAMEA2737674) | human gut metagenome | biome: human gut; feature: human-associated habitat; material: faeces | place: China | collected 2012 ...
TCAGTTCCCGATGGCCATTCGCGTCACTTCTTAGTGAACATCAACAACGCGCCCGGGCGACGTCGACGCGACCCACCCGTTCCTCGCGATCTCCCTCGAGACGGTGGACTTGTCCCGCCCGATCTCCCGCGCGGTGCGGCTCACGCCCTCGTGGTCCCCCCAGCGGACCATGATGTCCTCGCGCCCCTCGATGCCAGGATGGCCGTAGCGGCCCATGCCGGTCCCCTCCAATGGACGTCGTCGCAAGCGCCATTGTAGGCCCCATGGGCCGCTGCCTCGTGTTTTGTCGTTGCGCTAGCAGTGAAAATTCGCCGCCCAGGACGGGCAAGGAATCGAGCAACTTAAAGAACTGCAGACAGCCCCTTTGGTATCTAGGGACAGTTTCGCTTGCTTCGATTTAGCTAGTAGCTAATGTCTGTATTTCTTGGCAAGTGGAGAATAATCGTGCACCAGCGAATCATGGGCGGAAAACGAAGGCTGCTTATTAGTGTCGCGCCGTGATGATAGTGTGCTCTTAAGGAGGTGAGCAACATGCTTTACGCGCACACTAGGGATGGAATGCCAGAGTGTGAATGGCAGCTGCTGGAGGCTCATCTCTCTGCAGTTGCTCAACTTGCTGCAGAGTTTGCGAAGCCGTTTGGTGCAGGAGATTTCGCATATATTCTTGGCAAAGTCCATGATGCTGGAAAGGCGAGTAAAGCGTTCCAAGATTATCTCAAGGACAATCAGGGTCGTGTTGATCATTCGACCTATGGCGCTCAGCTTCTTGCAAAGAGATACGGCCCGGTCGGGGAATTGTTTTCATATGCAATATGCGGCCATCACGGCGGCCTTCCCAATGGCTATTCGGGAGAAATGAGGACGTCTCTCAGTGAGAGGCTCCAGAAAACTGTTGAACCGGTAGACATTTCCTCCCTGGGGCTTGGGCTGCCTTCTACTGATGTGCTAATGAAAGCATTTCCAAAATGGCTCCACGGTAACGATTCCAAGCAACTTACGTACTCCATGACCTTTCTATTACGGATGCTGTTCAGTTGCCTGGTTGATGCCGATTTTCTTGACACAGAAAAATTTGTCGATCCGGATAGGGCATCTCTCAGAGAGCAGCACGGGATGACACTCGAGCAAATGCGTGCAGTTCTTGCTGAAAAGACAAAAATGATGTCCCAACAGGAACAGACACCCATCAATGTCGCACGTAGCGATATCCATGCCGCATGCGTAAATGCGGCAAAGGAAAAGCCTGGGGTCTTTACTCTCACCGTCCCCACGGGTGGTGGAAAAACGCTCTCTAGCCTAGCGTTTGCGCTGGAGCACGCAATTGCTAACAGGCAACAGAGAATTATTTATGCAATACCTTTCACTTCGATTGTCGAGCAGACAGCGGCAACGTTCAAAGGACTGTTCGGGGATGATTCGGTGCTCGAGCACCATAGCTCCTATAAGTTCCATGAGCGTGAGGACGAGGATGGTGAGCGTTTTATGCGCGAGAGGCTTGCCATGGAAAACTGGGATGCTAATCTCGTCGTCACGACTAATGTGCAGCTCTTCGAGTCGATATACGCCGACAACCCTTCGCGCTGCCGGAAGAACCACAACCTCGCCGATAGCGTGATAATTTTGGACGAAGCGCAAAGCATCCCGGATGGGGTTCTTGCTCCATGCCTTGCGGCACTTGATGAGCTTGCTACTCACTATGGAACAACGGTTGTTTTGTGTACTGCAACTCCACCGGCACTTGATGCGGTGTGGCCCTTTCCGGTGACCACGAGAGACATTGTTCCGATGAGCGGGCGGCATGCAGACGTATTTGAGTCTCGCGTGCGGATTGAGAATATCGGGGAAATTTGCGAGGAAACTCTTGCGGCACGACTCTGCGAATATAACCAGGTCCTATGCATCGTAAGCACGAGGAGGGCCGCTAGTGAGATATTTGATCATCTGGCGGGGGGCGAAAAGTCAGATGGAGTCTTCCATCTCAGTGCTTTAATGATTCCAGCCCACCGAAGCGAGGTAATCAGCAAAATAAAAGAAAGGCTTGCTAACAATCTCCCGTGCAAGGTCGTTTCCACGCAGCTCATCGAGGCGGGTGTAGACATAGACTTTCCCGTGGTATACAGGGAGCTTGCGGGGATAGATTCAATCAAGCAGGCTGCCGGCAGATGTAACAGAGAAGGTCACTTGGGTTGCGGACATGTCTATGTCTTCGATTGCCCAGAGATAAGGGTTACTAAATACTGGCTTGGAAACATGAGGGCGCTTGGGAGAGAGACGATTGCTAACCAGAGCGATCCATTTGGTGATTCTGGAATTAGGTACTTCTTTAGGGCTCGATATCAAGTACAGGAGACTGATCAATTCGATGTAATGGCAGAGTTTGCCAGTCCGGGAAGGCTAGAGGGTGGAAATTTGCCGTTCGAGTCCTGCGGACGAGAGTTCCGTCTGGTAGATGATTCGGGAACGAGTGTCTTTGTCCCTCTCGGAGAAAGAGGCGGAAGACTTCTCGCTGCCATAAGAAACGACAGCTTAGATATCAGAGAGATGCGTGAGATACAGCGATTTAGTGTCAATGTCGCACCGTGGCAGCTGCGTGATCTTGAGGATAGGTCTGCAGTCGCACGCGAGGGAGGTATGAACATGTATGTTCTTGAACCTCACGATGGAACCCTTGGTTCCTACTCAACGGAAAAAGGCCTTCTGTTGGAAGACGAGGCGGGGGCGTGCACGATTTGATCGAAAGGAGGACACATGGGCTATGGAATCGCGGTAGACGTTTCTGGTCCAAGGGCGTGCTTCACGAGGCCAGAGATGAAAGCAGAGCGCGTGAGCTATGACGTGATGACGCCTTCTGCAGCGCGCGGAATCCTAGAGGCAATCTATTGGAAGCCCGCCATCGTCTGGCGCATCGACGGCATTCGCGTGATGAACGAGATCAAGTTTGATACGTTCAGGAGAAACGAAGTGGGTGAGAAGGCCAGCTACATGAACGCTCGCCAAGCTTTCAAAGGGAAAGACAAGGAGCTCTATCTGGACCCAATTGCCAATAGGCAGCAAAGACAGACCTTGTATCTGCGTGATGTCCATTACATTATCACGGCGCACTTCGACCTCACGGAGCAGGCGGGCGAGACGGACACACCCGAAAAGCACTACAACATCATGCTGCGGAGACTACGAAAGGGACAGTGCTTCAGCCAGCCGTACTTTGGTTGCCGCGAATTCGCCGTTCGCGATTTTCACGAGGCTGCAAATGGGGGAGTTACTTCCTTCTACTTGGGAACTGAGGTCGACCTCGGATACATGCTCTATGACATCGACTTTGAGCATGACATGGCGCCCAAGTTCTTCCGTGCAGTTATGAAGGACGGTTTCATAGACACCGCGGCTGCGCGCGAGGAGGTCGTCTCATGATTCTCGATGACCTTGACAGGTACTATCGGCTGAAAGAGGCAGAACCGGGATCGGACATTCCTCGTGCTGGCTGGAGCGTCGCAAGTGTCTCTTGGGAGTTCAGGCTTGACGAGTCGGGGAGACTTATAAGCGTTGTTTCTCTTGGAACGGAGAAGAACAAAGCTCGCCAGATGCTTGTTCCAGAACAGGAAAGCCGCTCCAGTGGAATTCAGCCGTACTTCCTCTGTGATAAGGCGGCATACTTCCTAGGCCTGGACGAAAAGCGAGGCTCCCAGATGCGTGAGGCATCGGCGGAGCTTCATCGCAAGGTACTGTGCAACGTGAATGATCTGGCTGCGGCTGCCGTAATGAAGTTCTTCGATTCCCCGTTTGACCTTGAGAGTCTTGATCAGGACATTTCCGATTCGTTGGCACGCGGGGGACTGATCGTGTTCCGCTTTCTGCCGGACATGAGCCTTGTCCATGAGCGCAAGGCGGTCACAGAGGCCTGGATGATAGCAAGACAGGTCAACTCCGACGGAGCAACAGTTCAATGTGCTATTACTGGGCATGAGGGAATCCCCGCGCAGAAGTTCCCGATGACCATGGGAATGCCGGGAGCAAACTCTTCTGGAGCATCGCTAATAAGCTTCAACTGCAATGCGTTCTGCTCATATGGTCACAACAAGGATGACCAGGCAAAGAATGCTTCTATTTCACAGGAAGCTGCCTTTAATGTCGGAACTGCCATCCGGTATCTGAATAACTCTCCCGAGCATCACGTGGATATTGGTGACGCCCGCGTTGTCTTCTGGACAGGGGATGACTCGGACGAATCCATTGGGCTGCTTTCTCTCTTTCTCGACCCCGATGCGCAGAGCCGTGAAGCGGGGGAGGATGAGAAGCTGCTTGCAAGTCTTCGCCAGCGCCTCGACGCGATTCGCGTTGGCAGGGACACGGTTCCCGTCTCGCGCACGTCCAGATACTTCGTTCTTGGACTCTCTCCTAACATGGCACGCATCTCTGTTCGATTTTTCCAAACGGGGACACTCGGTTCTCTCGAAGATCACTTCGCCGAATTTTTGCGGGACATCGATGTTTCGGACTATAAGGGGGATTCCCTTCGCCCCCGGACGCTGCGAGCGTATATCTACCAGACTGCTGCCCAAGGCAAAGCAGACAATGTGCCAAACACCCTCGTCTGCTCCTCTGTCGAAGCGATGCTGAGAGGAACCGCCTTTCCTCAGTCGCTATTTGAGCAGCTCATTATGCGAATGCGGACGGATAAGGGTTTTAGCGGCTCGGGGAGCAAGAAATACGATGCCATGTACTTGCGTGTCCCCATGCTCAAGGCATGTCTATTAAGAAAGGCTCGGCAGGTAGGAGATGTTCAAGTCGAAAGGAGTCTGACTGTGTCTCTGAACGAGAAAAACCTGAATATGGGGTACTTGCTTGGGCGGCTATTCGCAATACTTGAGAAGGCTCAGGAGGAGGCAGTTCCCGGTGCCAACTCGACTATCCGCGACCGCTACATAGGTTCGGCTTCCGCCACACCTGCGCGAGTGTTCCCACAGCTGCTGAAAAACGGGCAGCACCATCTGGAAAAGGCCGAGTATGGTTTTCTGCTCGACAGAAAGATCCAGGAGGTTATGGCCCTCATCGATAGCAAGGAGGGCTTCCCCCAGACCCTCTCGTATGACGACCAAGGGCAGTTCTTCATCGGGTACTACCAGCAGAAGCAGGCTCTCTATGCCAAAGGATCCGCGGATGACCAAGAGAAGGAGAATGCGTAATGAGTGCTCCAATCAGCAATCGCTATGACTTCGTGTTCTATTTCGATGTCGAGAACGGCAACCCAAACGGTGACCCAGATGCTGGCAACATGCCTCGCATCGATCCCGAGACAGGAATTGGCATTGTCTCCGATGTCTGTCTAAAGCGTAAAGTCAGGAATTACGTGGACCTTGTAAAGGGCGAACCCATTGATGCTCCAGCCGCCACCGAAGGCGAACTTGGTTACAAGATTTATATACAGGACAAGACTGTCCTTAATGAGCGCAACAAGCTGGCATATATCCATAACGACATTAAGCCCGTATCGAAGAAGCTTCCCGCTAAGGTTGAGGAGCAGAGGAAGGTCACACAGTTCATGTGTGACAACTTCTACGACATACGGGCGTTTGGCGCTGTTATGACGACCGATATCAACTGCGGACAGGTTCGTGGACCTGTGCAAATGTGCTTCTCCCAGTCCGAGGATCCCGTGGTACCGCAGGAGATGAGCATCACTCGAATGGCGGTAACGAACGAGAAGGACCGTGACAAGGAGCGCACCATGGGTCGCAAGTCTTTTGTCCCCTATGGTCTCTATCGTTGTGAGGGGTTCGTCTCGGCATCCCTGGCAGAAAAGACTGGCTTCTCTGATGCGGACCTCCAGCTTTTCTGGGAGGCCCTGATGAACATGTTCGAGAATGACCGCAGCGCAGCGCGCGGCCTCATGACCTCGAGAAAGCTATATATCTTCAAGCATGAGAGCAAATTGGGAAACGCCCCGGCGCACATGCTTTTCGATACCATTGAGGCACACAAGAAGTGCGCTGGTCCTGCTCGCAAGTTTAGTGATTATTCCATCGAGGTTGAGAAGGAAGCTATTCCTGCCGGTGTCGAACTTCAGGAGTTCGACTGGATTAAGCCCTCTGTGTAATGAGAGACATGTACACAGATGATGAGCTACTCCCGCTGTCTGGAGTACAGCACTATGCCTTTTGCCCCAGACAGTGGGCGCTCATTCAGGTTGAGCAACAATGGGAAGAAAACGCTCGAACCATATCTGGCGAGGAAATGCACGAGCGATGTCATGACCAGAGCCTCCGAGAGAGGCGAGGTAACCTATTGGTGGTGCGTGGCCTTCGCGTTGTTAGCCACGAACTTGGTCTGTATGGCGTGTGCGATGTTGTCGAGTTTCGCAAGTCATCTGGGGGAGTTCCGCTTTCAGGAGAGAGCGGACTCTGGGCTCCTCTGCCTGTTGAATATAAAAATGGCTCAACCAAAATCGGGGACGAGGATCGCTTACAGCTGTGTGCGCAAGCCAACTCACTCGAAGAGATGTTCTGTTGCAAGCTGTCCGAGGGGTACTTGTTCTATGGAGCGACGCGTTCACGTGAGCGTGTCTCTCTGAGCGAGTCGCTACGGAAAGCAACGAGGGAAGCATGTAAGCGAATGCACGATGACTTTGAGCGCGGAATAAGTCCCAAGCCGCACTTGCGAAAGTCTTGCAATGCATGTTCTCTCAAAGATCGTTGCCTTCCCGCCTTGTCAAAAACCAAGTCTATCAGTGAATGTATGGACTCGATGATGGAGGCATAGGTGATTAAACTTCTTAACACCCTCTATGTCCTCTCTGAAGACGCCTATCTTTCCTTGGACAATGAAAACGTTGTTGTTACAAAGAGCGGAGTGGAGGCAGGCCGCTTCCCTCTGCACACGCTTAACGCGATAGAGTATTTTGGCTATAAGGGCGCAAGCCCTTCTCTGATTGGAGAGTGTGCCGCCCGCGGCATTGACCTTGGCTTCTTTACGCCACACGGGCGTTTTCTTGCGACAAGAGCAGTATCGCATTTCGGATGACGAGGACCGATCCCTTACGATTGCACAGAACATGATTGCCGCCAAAGTCTTTAACGCTCGATGGGTAATAGAGAGAGCAATCAGAGATCACCCCTTGCAGGTAAATGCCGATGACATGAGGAAATGCTCCAGGGAGTTGGCTGACTATTCACGCAATGCCAGGACAGCAAACTCTATGGAAGAGCTTCGTGGCATTGAGGGATTGGCGGCCCGATGCTATTTCCAGCGCTTTGGTAGCTTGATTTTTGTCAGCGATAAAGCGATGGGCTTTGGTGGTCGGAGTAGGAGGCCGCCTCTGGATGCGCCCAACGCCATGCTCTCCTTTGCGTACTCGCTGCTCACAGCAGATTGCGCATCCGCATTGGAGGGTGTTGGCTTAGACCCATACATTGGGTTGATGCATGCCGAGAGGCCTGGACGCAAGAGCTTGGCGTTGGATCTTGTTGAGGAACTGAGAGCTCCGTTCGCAGACCGTATCGTCTTGACCTGCATCAACAACAGGATTGTTGGGTCAGGTGGATTCGAACATCGGCAGGATGGCTCCTATTTCTTCAGTGACAATGGCAGGCGGAAGTTCCTGGACGCTTGGCAGAAGAAGAAACGTGAGGTGATTCGCCATCCCTTTCTGGGTGTCAAGGTAGCGTGGGGATTAGTGCCCCACGTTCAGGCGATGCTCTTGGCGAGATTTATCCGCGGGGATATTGAAGGCTACCCGCCCTTTATGTGGAAGTAGGACTCCATGCTGGTGCTGGTTACCTATGACGTAAACACCGAAACTCCAGAAGGCAAGCGGAGATTGAGACTTGTGGCTCGAGCTTGTGTTCGAAAAGGCAGGCGCGTTCAAAGCTCGGTTTTTGAGTGTCTGCTGAATAGCGCGGAGTTTATTTCCCTAAAGCACGAGCTTTCAGGAATTGTTGACCAAAAGCATGATAGTCTGCGCTTCTACAATTTGGGTAACGAGTACCGGAGTAAGATTGAGACGATAGGCAAAGACAGGGGTTATGACCCATCCGATACGTTGATGATTTGAGAACGCGTTAGTGCGAACCCTAGGCTGTCATTAATGATACATAGGGTTCGCACTTTTTTGGTTCGATAGCACCGTGACAATTGCATAGGAGAGGATTGCGCAACGATACTTTGTAAAATCCAGTACTATATCGGGTATGTGATGTTGAGAGTTTCGCAACATCTAGCTGTCGCCCCTCGCATGAGGGGCGTGGATTGAAACGAGAACTGGACGTAGTGTCGCCCGTCGAACGCGGTCGCCCCTCGCATGAGGGGCGTGGATTGAAACGGCTTGCCCCTTGGCACGAGCATCACTCCCCCGCGTCGCCCCTCGCATGAGGGGCGTGGATTGAAACAGCCTTTACACGTTTGGCCCCAACTACATGAGACGTCGCCCCTCGCATGAGGGGCGTGGATTGAAACTTTGGCCCTTCATTGAGCGCGTGGGCTTGCCCCAGTCGCCCCTCGCATGAGGGGCGTGGATTGAAACCCTACCATCGCGGTTCCTTTCGCTAGAACTCATGTCGCCCCTCGCATGAGGGGCGTGGATTGAAACTCTAAGCGCTCCGACCTGGACAAATTCTGCAGGCGGTCGCCCCTCGCATGAGGGGCGTGGATTGAAACCTCTCACTCGCGCGTCTCAAGGGACGCACCATGTCGCCCCTCGCATGAGGGGCGTGGATTGAAACGACGGTGCCCTGAGCGACTGCGAAATCAAAGGCGGTCGCCCCTCGCATGAGGGGCGTGGATTGAAACCTAACTCGCGAGAAGGATAGGCATAGCGCATAGGTCGCCCCTCGCATGAGGGGCGTGGATTGAAACAGAAAACGCGACACCACAACGGAGCTTGAGCCACGTCGCCCCTCGCATGAGGGGCGTGGATTGAAACAGTGTGCCGTCACTACCCCACACTTGACGATAGAGGTCGCCCCTCGCATGAGGGGCGTGGATTGAAACTCCCGCGTAATCGTCTCTCCGTCAAGAAGCGCACGTCGCCCCTCGCATGAGGGGCGTGGATTGAAACAGACGATATAAGGAAACCAAATGAACGCATACACGTCGCCCCTCGCATGAGGGGCGTGGATTGAAACACGCCCTCACTGGTGCCGCTGGGCAGCGTCGGCGTCGCCCCTCGCATGAGGGGCGTGGATTGAAACGGGTTGGCCCTGTCCACGAGGCGCACGCATCCAAGTCGCCCCTCGCATGAGGGGCGTGGATTGAAACTGCGTCGAGCAGGGCAAAGAGGGCGGAGCTTGCGTCGCCCCTCGCATGAGGGGCGTGGATTGAAACTTGTTGGCGCACCCCGCGCTGTCGAGCGGGTTGAGTCGCCCCTCGCATGAGGGGCGTGGATTGAAACCCGAACATCTCGAGCACTCAGAGCCTGCGCATCGTCGCCCCTCGCATGAGGGGCGTGGATTGAAACAAGCTCGCCCGTGCAGCTGGCGCTTGTGGGGGCGTCGCCCCTCGCATGAGGGGCGTGGATTGAAACCGATAAGGGCGATGATGATTGACGCCTGGGTCAGGTCGCCCCTCGCATGAGGGGCGTGGATTGAAACTACGAGGGCGTGGGGCTCGACCAGGCGACCATCGGTCGCCCCTCGCATGAGGGGCGTGGATTGAAACCCGTCCGTCCCGGCGGGCGGCGAGGTCACCCTCGTCGCCCCTCGCATGAGGGGCGTGGATTGAAACTTAATAATCTGGTTAGCAATGGTCTTGGGGATAAGTCGCCCCTCGCATGAGGGGCGTGGATTGAAACATATTGCCGTAGTAGATAGCAGTGTTACCATTTGGTCGCCCCTCGCATGAGGGGCGTGGATTGAAACGTGTCCTTGAGCGCCTTGCTGCTTGCGGTCCCGAGTCGCCCCTCGCATGAGGGGCGTGGATTGAAACTCCCACCCGGCCATGTACTTGTTCGTGCGCTCTGGTCGCCCCTCGCATGAGGGGCGTGGATTGAAACCTGCTGAAAGAGAATCACATGTCGCGTGCCGAACGTCGCCCCTCGCATGAGGGGCGTGGATTGAAACTCGCGCGTAATCGTCTCTCCGTCAAGAAGCGCAGTCGCCCCTCGCATGAGGGGCGTGGATTGAAACGACTTCAACGCTTGACGGCCGCTTGCCAAACGCGTCGCCCCTCGCATGAGGGGCGTGGATTGAAACGTGTTGTCTGGCTCGTAGAGAAGGGCAAACAGCGGTCGCCCCTCGCATGAGGGGCGTGGATTGAAACATTGCTTCTATCGGGTAGATAGTAGGCAGTGCCGTCGCCCCTCGCATGAGGGGCGTGGATTGAAACTTGAACTGGTCGATGTCCGACTGCGCCTTCGTCGTCGCCCCTCGCATGAGGGGCGTGGATTGAAACTGGCTCCGAGGCGGGCCGGGCAAGGCCCCGCAGGTCGCCCCTCGCATGAGGGGCGTGGATTGAAACAGCTGGACGCTCAGCGTCGGCGACTGCTCGCTCTCGTCGCCCCTCGCATGAGGGGCGTGGATTGAAACTCGAAGAGCCGCACCTCGGCGAAGCTGAGCTACGGTCGCCC
>ERZ772821.2144-NODE-2144-length-10531-cov-2.675067_pt1 | contig 10531 bp, 11 predicted proteins | sample MGYA00580859_ERZ772821 | MGnify/ENA primary metagenome ERZ772821 (study PRJEB29015, sample SAMEA2737674) | human gut metagenome | biome: human gut; feature: human-associated habitat; material: faeces | place: China | collected 2012 ...
TCCTTCGAATGCTTCTTTGGCGTTTTTGCTCATATCTTTAATTTGGGCGGTTGCAAGTTTTTTGTACGACAATGCAAAATCACTCAATCCCCTTTTTAATTCTTTGAAATTAAGGGTAAAAGCACCTTTTAACGCTGTTCCAACTGCTTTAACGGTATCAATGAAGAAATTAAACAGATTCCCGACGCCATCAAAAAAATTCTTTACAACAACCGATATACTGTTCCATACGGCGCGCAAAAGCAAACTTTCGTTGTATATTTCGATAAAATAATTAGCGAGGCTTATAACGCCCTTAATTAGGGCGGTCAGCCCTTGGTTGAAGAATATTTTTGCCTTTGTGGTCAATGTCTCAAAATTCCCACCTGTCAAATCGAAAAGTCCAGATAACGCGTTTTGCAACTCAATTTGACTCTTCAACTGTTCTTCTTGCAACTCACCAAGAACACCGGCTTTTTCTTTTACTGTGTCCAAATCTGTAGATATATCTTTGAGAGTTCGAAGATACTGCAACCCAGCATCTTCTCCGGGCCCGCCGAAAATATCAGCAATCGCGGTTCCAACTACCGCCGCACTATCTGGCAACTCCGAAAGTCTTTCCGAAACATCTTGTATTACATCGAATGTTGTTTTGGCTCCACTTTGTAAATCGGCTTGAACCTGTTCTGAAGAAATCCCGATACCTTCTAATGCTGAGGCGGTTGCCGTTGTCATTTCGCGAAGGCGCAAATTTGCCTCCTTGATTGCATCGACGCCCTTGTCGGAAAAAATGCCCATCTTATTCGTTTGTGCTACTATTGCGACAAACTGGTCGGCTGAAATCCCCGCTTCCTTGAAATACGCCGGATATTCTTTCAACGTATCTAAAAATTCACCGTTTGCGTCACCTCCGGCGATGAATCCATCTTGCACTAATTTAAGAGCTTCGTTTGCAGAAATACCAAACTGCTGTGCTACTGCATTGGTGGCTATTAGGGTTTCTTTGAAATCAGAATTGAACATGTCGGCCGTTGCCTGCACCTCGTTTCTGAATGCCTGTAAATCGTCACCCTGTTTATTGGTAAATTGTTGCGTCAATCTCGTTGCCTCTACCAATCCGGCGTTATAGTCATACCACCATTTGAACGCGGCGCCGGCAGCGGCTATTCCTGCTATCGCTAAAAATACGGGGTTGGACAGCAACGTAAGCAATGTTTTTCCGAGGGCTTTTGCGCCGTCGGCCATCGATGTAAATACCGCTTTACTATCTTCGCCTCCACGTCCAAGGGCCAAAAGACTTTCGCCGAATTTAGAATTGAGCCCTAAAGTCTCTTTCAATCTATCCCCATACTCAATCAACGCATCGGAGGCCTCTGTATAATTACCAACATTGAGTTGATTTTTGCCCGTCTCTTTTTGCAATCGCTTCATCTCTTCATAAATTTCGCGCGTCTGGGCCACGAGCTTTCGACCTTCTTCTGTGTTTTCTCTTTCCGCCTTGGTCATATTGTTAATGTAAATTTTATTCAAAGAATATTGTGCGGAAAGTCTGTTGTAACTACCCTCTGCGGATTGATTGAGTTTTACGGTCAATTTGTTAATCTGGTTTGCTTCTTGCTGGGCTTGTTTCAACTCTGCTATTTGCTTTGCGGTTTCGCTTTCCGCAAACGCCAATTCTCTTTGAGCGCGCGCAAGCGGTCGGCGTCGTCTGCTGCTTTTTGTGTTGCTTTTCGTCCGGTGTCCGTGGCGCCGGAAACTTTTTGCAAAGTTGCAGACAACTGTATTGCTTCGTTTTTAATGTTTTGCAATGCGTTGGTGTACGCATCGGATAACTGGTCGAGTTGTTTAATTAGCTCGGTAATAGAATTATCGGGCTTTATCAAGTCCGAATATTTAATCGGATTATTGTTCTCTGCCATTGTCTCGTTATTTTTTTATGAATTTCGCTTCTATTGCATTTTCTTTTTCCGATAGTGTAATTTATCAATAATCACATTATCGTCGCTTATTTCGCCTTATTTTGGCCTTTTACTCTTTTTGCCTCTTCTTGCATGTACTCAAACGCATTGTAATACTCGATAACGGTGAATTTTTTGGGGTCAACGTGAAGATTTTGTGATAATAGCAAGCACATTTTTTCAAATTGCTTGTCGTGTTTAATCTCTGCGCTATCGCTTCCTACGAAATTATGCGGTGCAAAGTACGTTATAAGTTCGCCAGTTATGTTATCGATTTCTTTTCTTTGCGCTTCGGTTGTTTCCCCAGATATGACCGTTTGAAGAATTACAATTGTTCTTCTTCTAAGTTGTTCGAAATACTCCTTTATTGCAGCATCTTCGAATACCTGGGGAAAATACAATCTCAACTCTTCATCTATTTTTTTTTTGACCGCATCTAATTGAGCGGTCAATTCTTTTATCGGCACATTCCCGAGTCGCTGGACAATTTTGTGTAGTGCTTCGTCTGAAATATCATTACACTCTTCGCCGTTTATTTTGGTCACCAGTACAGCGAACGCCAAGCATCGTGGTGAGAGATTCGATTGAATGAAATACACGTTTTGACGCATATTTTCAAGTTCGGTTATTGCCATGCTTGTAGATTGATTTTTTACAAACTGCATAGCTTTTTCTATGTGCCGGTCGAAATCTGCAAGGTCTGAACCTATACCAGAATCGACGAGCAACATTTTGTTGTATTTGTGAAATCTCATTATCGGGAGGTCTTCGATAGAATCGTAGATTTCAACATCATTTTTGCCGAGTCTTAAGGTCTTCATATCATTTTCTTTGTTACGTTGGTTGAAAATATAGGACAAAACAAAAATAACAAATCGCCCGTGAAAATTGCGAAAACAATCGAAACAATTACACCAGACCAAAACGAAAGGCAGAAATAGCAACTAAACATTTTTGAAAAAAAGGCATTACCATGAACCTGTACATATTCAACGATGCCCCACTTTATCGCCAAAGACAACAAGAACGAAGCCAAAAGCGATACTAAAACTATTTGAAAAACAAATGTAATCATACGCAATTCTCTGAAATTTGTAACTCTCCTTCAAATCTAAATCCACCGTAAGGGTGCATAAGAAATTGATTATCTATCTCGTCGAGACTAAAACCCTTGTATATGTTTTCCGCAAGTTCATATACTTTGTTCACTGTTATGCTTCCAGATTTTAGCCAGAATCCCCCATTAAGAACATCTAAAATCTGCCTTTTTACACTTTCTTTGTCTCTAATATTTGAGCTATTGGTTATCGTTCGAAAATCAAACCATACAATAAGAGAAAAGGGTGCTTTAATACCTATTGAGACGCCTGGTTCCCATTCTACATTCTGGGGGTCATCTATCCAGAAAAAAGAAAAATTTCCGATGCCTGAATCTGGCGTCACACATGTGTAATCATTCTCTCCGGCGTACACATTAGGTGTGTAGATTTTTTTGCCGTTTACATCATATTTCACGAGCCTTTCAGCTCTTCCGAATGCCTTGTCAAGCCACCCAATATTGTCGACCAAACCATTTTGAATATTTGCTATAATCTTGTCGAGCAACTCGGGATTTTCAACCGTTGGCGCTTTTACATTTCTAACCATATAATTCATTTTTGAGTTTTGATAACAAATCGGGATAGATGAAATCCCAAATCAATTTCTCTATGTTTTCATTTGTCAATCCTAAAATCTGCCTACCGTATTTTTTTATCAATTCTTCAGTCTTCCAGTCTGACGCTTTTATTTCGAATTGATTTTGCCCTACCTCGAGGAAAAAAGAGGATTCAAAATCGCCCTCATCTCGCAGGGTTACACGATTGGTTGGTTGGCCCTTTGCCTTTTTTATCTCGATTGTAACCGGCGAATAAGGCGCATAATCCGAAATACTTACACCAAGGTTATTTACACCCTGTTCATACAACTGTTCTTCAGCATTGAGGTCAACGATATACGCCTCATTGTCGTATATTATTTGCTGCACCCATTTACCGCTATTTATGTTGTTTTCGGCTTGTGCAACCTTATTTCGCAAATCGGTTATAACTTTCATACAGTACGGTATTTAACGCCCCTGTTATTACAAGAAAGGCAAATTCGGTCAAGGCCTTGTGTATCTAACTGCAACGCGTCGTATGACTTCTTCAGTTCATACCCCACCCCGCCGGGTCGAACGCCTGCCGTATTGCCATCGAGTTCATATAGTATGTCCATTCGCGTTGCATTCGATTGTATACGATTGACCCTTACATCTGGATTAATTGCAAGGGTTCTCAATGCAATCGCAGCGACTTGTCTTTGTATGACAGTTTGAAAAATTTGTCTCTGGGAAATGATAAAATCGGTTAGGTCGCAGCCTACCGTAATTTCACAGTTCAACCCGTAGTTTCTTGTATTTGTGTAAATTGTGTTTGCGATGTCCCACAACTCCGGGAACTCCTCAAATGTCTCCGGCGCATTGTACATGAATGGAGAAACTTGTAAATACTTGGTCATTTCTCGCCATGCTTCAATAGAGCCGATGTTGCATGTTCCGCAAGGCTCACGGCTCCAGTCTTTTGAAACATTTATTGCCTCCATTCCTGCGGGTAACTCGTCTTGATTATAACACAAGAACCAAGACCCTCCGGCATTGTTAGAATCGCTTATATACGGCAGATAACAATCATCTATCGCAAACCACTGAAACCCTCCATTTGTAACCGTAAAATTCAAATCAAAGGTTTTAATCGGGTCTATCTGTGAAGAATGAAAAAGATACATTCGTACAACTCCTGTTCCCCCGGTCATTTGCAAACCTATCTTTTCAATTTTTGCCGTCACACCCATAGCGCGAACCGGAACAATTTCAAACCCTACTAATTTATGCGAATTTTGTACTGTCGCCCGTATACGCCCGGCGCCGTCAAAAAATGTACGGCGTTCTAAAAGATTTCTCGTTTCTTTTTCGAGTTGTTTAATCTGTGTAAATGTCTGTATTGCCGTTGCTATACCATTCCTTGTCAATCTTTCAAGAAAATCGGATATGACGTTATATGGTTTCCAATACGGGTTACCATAATCGTCACGGCTGAAATCATCATTGAAATCGCTGGCGGTAGGCTCTTGCCCCGTATTGTCTATTTTGGCAATCCAAACAATGTCGTTATGACGTACTTTTTGCCCGGCCTTATACGGCAAAATCATATTCCATTCTGGGTACTGAAAATTCCATTCATCGGGCATTATCGCCGCCATACTATCGAGAGTTACAAGAGGGTGAGCCCCTTGAAAATAAAGGCCGCTTTCAGTCTGTGTTAACTCTTCATCTATTGATTTAGCCGGGTTGTAAGCCTGCTCCCATCCGACTACATGCAATAACGCATCTTGTATTTCTTTTATTCTGTACATGGCTATAAATAAAAAAGGGGGCGGGGGTTCCTTCCCCGCCCCCATGATTGGCAGAAATGTAAATTTACACCGTTTGAGTGTAGATTGGCGTCTCGGCGTCGTTGGTAACGTAGACCGGCATACCAAGAGGCGTATTTTCTGCTCTTGCGGCGATTTCGGCCTTGATTACCGGGTTTGCTACCGTTACCGGGTCGCTGTTGTAGGCCACCAAGAACGCAACATCGACGGAGAATCCAAAGTACTCTTTCAGCGCACAGGTCAAATCCTGCGTTGCCGCTCCGGCAATCTGCGACTGGTCTCCAACCGACGTGTAGTAATGCGAACCTACGGGCAGGTCGATGTAGGGCAGGCGAACAACGTCCCATTCGTGGAAATTAGCACGGGTTCGGCGCAATGCTTCACGGTCTACGCGAGTAAGCACACCCACGTTACCATCTGCGACAGCAAAGAATGTACCGTTTTTCCCGGCTTCATTCACGACGTTGTTAGTGTAGTGCAGCACTTTGTTCGCATACTCCATGCGCTTGTTGACGTCGTTGTAAACGTCATGCTGTGCGAGTTTGCGAATAAGGCTATCGACACCGGCATTTCCTACGATGTGAATCATTTCCGGGAAACAGTTGGCTCGCATAATCGGGTCGATGTCGCCCATGATTTCCGTAGCCATCTGCGTCGGCACCTCGATAACATTACCGGCGAACTGGTAATTCAACTTGTCTTTCAACACTTGGGTTTTTGCTGCTTCAAGAGCGGACACAGCCCCTTGGTCGAGAGCATTCGCGAGTGCCCGGGTTGTCTTCTCCATCTTCCGAATGAAATCATGGTCGTAGGAGATTTCGTTGTTCATGTATGCAGCGGGCACCATCGTGAACCCGATTGCGTACGTGGCCCATACAACGGTGTACAGCGCCGAGGTATTTTCGTCGTCGGCAATCACGCACGAACGAACATTGCTAACCTGTACATCTCCGTCGTAGTTGATAACAGGAATCTGAACCGTGTTACCAATCGACTCGAATGCGCGGTCGCGAAGATGAGGGGAGATAATAGAATTTTGCGCGTCGGTCTGCTCGATGAAAAAATCGAGTGCGCCGTATTCGCACGGGCGGGTCATGTTTATATCGAACTCGGGGTTTTCTACCCGCCAATTTTGCAGTCTGGTTGCAACTAAACTCATGACTTTTGTTTTTTATTGGTTTATAATTTTTTGGGGTTTACCCTTGACCCGGTTATCTCGTCGGTAATGCTTTGACGTTGTTGTCTTGCCATGCTTGATTCATCGCCGATTGAAATTCTTTTGTTCCTACGGCAATGCCTTGTGCTTTGAGAGCGTCCGCGATTGCATCGTAAGCCTCCGATTGATTTCTGGCACCGGAAATATCAATAACCGTTGAATAACCCGAACCGTCTTCTCTCGGCGATTGTGTTTCTCCGCCCGCGGCTTTTCTACCCATGTCCAAAACGCCCATCTTTTCGAGTTCGCTCGTCAAAAGTTCGCCGGGGGTGTAGGGATTCAGTTGGTTGTTGGGGTTTCTCATAATCGCGCCATCTTCACCCTTGAAGGCGAGAATCTTGCCCCCTTTACCATCGTCTATCATCTCGGGGTTCATGCCCTTAATCTTCTCCATAGCTTGCCCGAGAATAACGCGTGTTACCGTTTCGGGCAAACCGGCTTTGAATTTGAGACCAGAGGAAGCAACGCGCAGTTCGTTGTCTACCTGCAAGCCAAAAATTTCAGCCCTGTGCCTTGTTTCTGCTTCTTGATACTTTGTGTTGAGTTCGTTGAACTGCGACGTAATGCTCGACAAATCCGCCTTTGCCTGTTTCAATGCCTTGGCCGTTTCTGCATCAGCCGTGCCGTCGGCGATTGCTTTTTCCAATCGCGCTTTTTCTTTCGTAAGGCTGTCAATCTGGCTTTGCATCTGGGGCAGAGTCTCGATTTTACCCTTCAACTCACTAAGTACCCTTTTAGCGTAGTCGTAGGTTTTTTCAGTGCCATTCTTTGCAATGCCCGAAACGGTCAAAATGTCCGCATCGAGGGCACCGTAGATTTCACCGGTTTTTTTGGCAATTACGCTATTTTCGTCGTTTTGCGACAAATTGGTAATTGCGGCAATCTGCTCGTCGGTCAAAGTAGACAATGCCGCATTCGCAATTAAAATTTCTCTCGTTAGCATAGTTTCTTCTTTTTAGTTAAGGGCGATGCTTGCAAGCGCGCCGGTATTTGCGTTAACAATTACGATTGTGTATTTGGGAGAGTCTCCGGTAGTGTCGGTAAGCCAACTTACAACCTTCGAACTATTCACTTTGTTTGCTACTTCAGTAGTAACCAAAACAACGTCTGAAATCGTGCCTCCCTCGATACATTCAACGAGTTTACTTTTCGTATTACCATCAAGCGCGGCGGCCGTGGTAGTGGTTGTTATAACCAAATTGTCTTGTTGTGCAATCTGTGCCATGATTTTTTTGTTTTTTTGTTGTTACTCTTTTTCTTCAATCTCTTCGGCGGTTTCAGTCTCCGTTCCTTCGTCCGTTTCTACGGTCTCGGGATTGGTCTCGGCCTTTTTACCTTTTCCGCTTTTCTTCTTGGATTTCACAATCATCCCGGATTCTTCAAGTTCGGCGAGGATTTCCGCGCGCATTTTCTCGCGCTCTTCCTGCTTTGCGTTCTCGCTTGCCTCTGCATCTGCTTTCGCTTTCTCCTGTGCAGCCTTTTCCGCCTCTGCCTTTTTAGCTTTAACCCATTCGTTGGGGTCGTGCAAAACATCAACGGTATAACCTTGTTTTCGGAGATTGTGAAGCACAAAAGTCTCAAAAGACTTTTTGCCAAAAACCTGAATCCGGGGCTTCGATTTTCTTTCGCCTGTCTCCAGGTCAAATTTTTTAATCTCGATTCGGCAATGATACAAATGTTCTTCGCCTTTCGGAACAATGAAATTTTGCGGGGTTACGTCAAGCAAATCAACGTCTTTAATCTTCCCGCTGTCGGTTTTCACTTGCATACTCTTTGAATCTTTTAGTTATTTTGTTTATTTTTTCGGTATACGGTATTTGCGTGCCGAACTCTAATATATTAGCATTCTCGCGCTCAAACCGCTTCACAAATGTAGAAAAATTCAATTTAACGAGCAACTCATCTCTCGAAATTAAATTTTTGTCAAACAGATTTATAACCTCATCGCGCGTCATGTGCCGGTAAGGCTCCAAATCTGCCAAAATCAACATTCTTTGCATTTGCGTGGGGTCGTTCCTGTATTCCGTTTCAAGAATGCGATTTTGAAGCATGTCCAACTCTGATTCGCTTGCACCTGTTTCTTTCGCAATTTTGTATCGTTCTCTCAATTTCTCAACATCGAACAAATAGAACTCTGTACCGAGGTTGATTTTAGCCGACACAAAATCACTACCATACCGCAATCGACAAATTGTTTCATCAACAAACTGTTGAGCCTCTTCAAAACCCTTTTTTACCCTATTGAGAATTGTACTCTGGCTCTCAAAATTTGCTTGTATTTGTTGCTCATTCAACGCATCACGGGTGGTTATTTCTTCGTTTGTCCCTACAACGGCCGTGATTATATCAGTTCGCAATCTCTCTTCTTCGCTAACATTATAATCAAGACTATTGCGGTCGACGGTCAGCATTTGAACGGGGTTTCTCAAATCCGGTTGCTTGTCTCCATCTGGAACAGGAATTTCAACGAAAGACCCAACACCAGCGATTCTCTTGTCTCCACATTTTGGGCACCTCATAAGAATGCCGGAAGCATCGAGTTTATAGTGGCCTTGTTTATCTTTCAAAAATCCACCATCACAGTAATCTCCGTTTAGGCCATTACTGAAATCACAACTTTGCTCATAACCCGAGTAAATCGGATAAGCGCCATATAAATCGAGATGTCTTTTTGAAATGTGATAAAAAAGGTACCAATCCAAGCTCTCTAATTGTTTGGATAGTGGCGACGCTTTAACATCTGGGTCCTGAAGGCTTATTGATTCATTCCAAAAGAAACGAGCCGGGCAATAGCCTAAATCGTGATGATTCTCGATAATCAAGGTTCCGATATTTCCACTTTCAACTTTGAAAACTCGGTAACTTTCATCATCTATAACCGCAATTTTATCGTCTCGTTGTTTGAAAATAATCCAGTTCATAATCCCGGTTGTTTTGTCAGCATCATAAGATACGACGCTTTCAATAGGCAACCAATAGAAATACGGCGCTGGATATTTATCGCCTGGAGCCTGCTCGGCCGGCATATCGACAATCAAAACACTGTTTATTTCGGTTTTGAAAAATTCCCACCCCTTGGTACTCCAGATTTCCGGCTCCTTCAGAATATTCTGTCTGTAATACTCCCAATCATCTCGTTGTTCTGTATTGAGAAATTGGTAGTTGAAAGCCGGGTTTCTTCCGTCGAAAATTCGGCTCAATTTATCAAAACAAATGCCCGTTACCTCGTTGGTTTTAACGGGGTAACGGAACAATGTTTTGAAAATCTTAAACTTGTCGTGAGGAATAAGGTTAGAAACAAAAGCCAAAAAGTCGGTTAACGGCTGTGCTATGTAAGGCGTTACAACGGTTTGCGCGTGGAAGCGAATCCGATTCTGGTGGAATATAGCCTTACTTATCGCTGCCCTGTTCCGGGGCTCCGCTATCCGATTTTTTATTTCTCTTATATCTAAGCCCATTTTCGTCAAATTCAAAGTTGGTTTTTTCCGGTAACTGCCAACCACCGTTATTTTTCATTCTAAGAATCCTTTCTGCGTGGCTGGCCTCAAATTCTCGCGTTATGTTATGCTTTGGGCATACTAACACTACCTTTGTCTCTTTTGCCATAAATCTTTTCTTTTACGCCTTTTTAAGGTCGGTTAAGGGGTTGAAATCCTCCGGCGTAACGATAGCCAGATTGTCCGACCAATTGGGCAGGAATGACCACTGAATCGCGTTGTTATCGGGCGCCTCAAACCCTCCGAGGGTCTTATCTCCGACAAAAAGCGACCGGATAGGAATTGGGTAATACTTGGTTTTCGTGGTTGCATCTTGGATTGCGCCGATGTTTCCGTTGTTGTCGAACAGGAACACACCCAGATTGTCGCCATAGCTTTCGCATTGCAATTCCTTTATCGCTTTGATAATAGATTGCGGTACCTTGCGAAAG
>ERZ772821.2148-NODE-2148-length-10511-cov-3.589996_pt1 | contig 10511 bp, 9 predicted proteins | sample MGYA00580859_ERZ772821 | MGnify/ENA primary metagenome ERZ772821 (study PRJEB29015, sample SAMEA2737674) | human gut metagenome | biome: human gut; feature: human-associated habitat; material: faeces | place: China | collected 2012 ...
CAAGCGGCGTTGTCGCCGCATGGCCTCCTCCCTATTTATACCATAATTATTATAGAGGGCCGGATTATTTGCGTATCGCGGCCACACCGGGAAGTTCCGCTCCCTCCATGTATTCAAGGAGAGCTCCGCCTCCGGTCGATACGTAGCTCACCTTGTCGGCAAGACCGAACTTGTTGATGGCAGCCACCGAGTCACCGCCACCTATCAGAGAATAGGCCCCCTGCGCGGTAGCCTCCACGACCGCTTCGGCTACAGCTTTCGTACCCGTAGCGAACTTGTCTATCTCGAACACGCCGACCGGCCCGTTCCAGAGGATGGTCTTGGCAGACAGTATCTTCTCCCGGAACAGCTCCTTGGCCCGGTCGCCTATATCAACCCCTTCCCATCCGTCGGGAATATCGTTCGAGGGGGCCTGCCGCGTATGGGCATTCTCACTGAAATCGTCGGCGACCAAAGCGTCCGGCGCAAGGACTATCTCCACCCCCCGTTCCTTCGCCTTGGCAAGTATCGCGAGTGCCGTGGCAAACTGGTCGGGTTCGCAGATGGACTTGCCGACCCGGCCTCCCTGGGCCGCCATGAAGGTATAGGTCATGCCCCCTCCGAGAATCAGCCTGTCCACCCGCTCCATGAGCCGCTCGATGATGGTTATCTTGGTGGATACCTTCGACCCTCCCAAAATGGCGAGGAAAGGACGCCGGGGCGACTCGAGCACCTTGTCTATCGCCTTGAGCTCGTTCTCCATGACGTAACCGAACATCTTGTCGTTCGGGAAGTAGTCCGCAATGAGAGCCGTAGAGGCGTGGGCACGGTGGGCCGTACCGAACGCATCGTTGATATAGACGTCGGCATACGATGCCAGCCGTTTCACGAACTCCTTCTGGCTCGCCTTGACCGCCTTCTTGGCTTCGGCCTTCTGTTCATCAGTGGCATCGTCGGCCAGACCGCGCGGCTTGCCCTCCTCCTCGGCATAGAAACGCAAATTTTCGAGCAGCAGTACCTCGCCCGGTTTGAGTCCGCGGGCGAGTTCGGCCGCCTTCTCCCCCATCGAATCGCCGGCGAAAATCACCGGCCGGCCCAGCAGCCTCTCGATGGTGGGGATGATATGGCGCAGCGAATATTTTTCGTCGTTGTTCTTCTTCGGACGCCCGAGGTGCGACATGAGGATGACCGCCCCCCCGCCGTCGAGCACCTTGAGGATGGTGGGGATGGCCGCCCGGATGCGCGTCTCGTCCGTCACGTTCCCCTGGTCGTCGAGAGGCACATTGAAATCCACCCGGATGATGGCCCGCTTACCCCTGAAATCGTAATTGTCAATCGTATTCATAACTGTGAAGTTTTGGTCCCGGAAAATTATCAGACGGTTTCCGGCGAAAACCGTACCGCAAAGTTAGAAACTGTTTTGGATTTACAACGGGAACGGACACCCCGATTACGGCACCTCCTCCGCCCCCATGCGCCTCCGCCGGCTTACGGTCTGTTACCCCCTCCCCCTCTGCAAAGGCCGCAGAAAGGTCCTCCCATGAAAATCCATATATTTTTACGATGATTTATTGGAGATTTAATACATAAACGCTACTTTTGCTAACAGACTGTAAGACTTCAAGAGCAATATCCAAACTAACGAATATCATGTACGGAAACACGAAAGAGTTTCTGCAAAAAGAACTTGCAGACATCAGGGAGGCTGGCCTCTACAAGGAAGAAAGGATAATCGCCTCGCCCCAGCGGGCGGAAATCGAGGTGGGCGGCAAGAAGGTACTCAACTTCTGCGCCAACAACTACCTGGGTCTCTCCGACAACCCGAGGCTCGTGGAGGCAGCCAAGAAGGAGATGGATGCACGCGGTTACGGCATGTCCTCCGTACGCTTCATCTGCGGAACGCAGGACATCCACAAGGAGCTCGAAGCCGCCATTGCGGAGTATTTCGGTACGGAGGACACCATCCTCTACGCCGCATGCTTCGATGCGAACGGAGGCGTATTCGAACCGCTCTTCACGGACCAGGATGCCATCATCTCCGACTCGCTCAACCACGCATCCATCATCGACGGCGTAAGGCTCTGCAAAGCAGTACGTTATCGTTATGCCAACGCAGACATGGAAGACCTTGAAAAACAACTCAAGCTCGCCCAGGCACAGCGTTTCCGCATCATCGTGACGGACGGCGTATTCTCCATGGACGGCAACGTAGCCCCGATGGACAAGATTACGGAACTGGCCAACAAGTACGACGCGCTCGTAATGGTGGACGAATGCCACTCGGCAGGCGTCGTGGGCAAGACCGGCCGCGGCGTGACGGAGCTCTACAACATACGCGGCCAGGTGGACATTATCACCGGTACGCTCGGCAAGGCGTTCGGCGGCGCTATCGGCGGTTTCACCACCGGCCGCAAGGAAATCATCGAACTGCTGCGCCAGCGTTCGCGTCCCTACCTCTTCTCGAACTCGGTACCGCCCGCAGTGGTAGGCGCCAGCCTCGAAGTCTTCCGGATGCTCAAGGAGTCGGACGAACTGCACGACAGGCTCGTGGAGAACGTGGAATATTTCCGCAACAAGATGCTCGCCGCCGGGTTCGAAATCAAACCCACGCAATCGGCCATCTGCGCCGTGATGCTCTACGACGCCCCCTTGTCGCAGGTCTTCGCGAAAAAACTCCTCGACGAGGGCATCTACGTGACGGGCTTCTACTACCCGGTCGTTCCGAAGGGACAGGCACGTATCCGGGTACAGGTTTCCGCCGGACATACGAGGGCCCATCTCGACAAGTGCGTCGAAGCCTTCACCAAAATCGGCAAGGAGCTCGGAGTGCTCAAATAGGCCCGGGCGGACAACGAAGACAACGGTCATTCCCGCCCCGCACTCTCAGGGCGGGAATGATTTTTCAACACGGACACCCCGCTTGGCGGACATTTTGCACATTCCCCTCTTAAAATACCATTACCCTAAACAACAAGACCATGTCAAAAGCATCAATCGACGCGATAGACCGCAAGATATTGCAGCACCTCATCCGGAATGCGCGGATGCCTTTCCTCGAAATCGCCCGCGAATGCGGCATATCGGGGGCGGCCATCCACCAGCGGGTGAAGAAGCTCGACGAAATGGGCGTCATCCTCGGCTCGCGTCTGGAAGTGGACCCGAAAAAGCTCGGATTCGACGTATGTGCGCTCATCGGCATCCGCGTCTCCGACCCCTCGCGGTACGAAAATACGGTGGAGACGCTGAAACAAATCCCCGAAGTGGTGGAGTGCCACTTCATCACGGGTGAATACAACATGATGCTCAAGGTGTACTGCCTGAACAACGAACACCTGATGCAGATACTTTTCGAAAAGATACTCACCATCGACGGCGTGCTCAAGACCGAAACATTCATCTCGCTCGTGCAGTCGTTCAGCCGCCAGATAGATGTCAAATACCTCGAATAACACCATGAGCCGCATCCGGGTAACGAAGGAGTTTTCCTTCGAGATGGCACACATGCTGGAAGGTTACGACGGCCCGTGCAGCGAGATACACGGCCATTCGTACCGTCTCTTCGTCACCGTGGCGGGAACGCCGTGCAGCGACCCACAGAATCCGAAATACGGCATGGTGATAGACTTCGGCGTACTCAAGCGCATCGTGGGGGGCCGCATCGTGGACGTCTACGACCACAGCCTGGTGGTAAGACGTACCGCAGACAACGGCGAACTGATAAGAACGCTCGCCGCACGGTTCGGCAAGCTGCAGGCGGTGGAATTCCAGCCTACGTGCGAAAACCTCGTCACGCGTTTCGCGGAGACCATCGCGGCAGAGCTTCCCCGGGGAGTGGAACTCTTCTCCCTGCGCCTGCACGAAACGGCCACCTCCTATGCGGAATGGTTCGCCTCGGACAACGCCTGACAGCCGCCGCAACACCGCTGCGGCCACTCCGCAGCCCCTCTCCACAAACACAACCGAAACGACATCCGGCAATGGAAAGACTATACCTACTCGACGCATACGCCCTGATATACAGGTCTTATTACGCCTTCATGGGGCGACCCATGCGCAACCGGCAGGGCATCAACACCTCGGCGGTATTCGGCTTCACCAAGTTTCTGCGGGACATCCTGATGAAGGAGGCGCCTCGTTACATGGGCGTCGCCTTCGACCCCAAGGGAGGAACCTTCCGCAACGAACTCTATCCGCAGTACAAGGCTAACCGAAACGAAACGCCGGAAGACATCGTGACGGCCGTTCCTTACATCAAACGCATCCTCGAAGCGATGCGCATTCCCTGCCTCGAGGTCCCCGGCTACGAAGCCGACGACGTGATCGGCACGCTCGCCCGCAAAGCCGCCGGAGAGGGTTTCGAGGTCTACATGGTGACGCCCGACAAGGATTTCGGACAGCTCATCGACCGCCACGTCTACATCTACAAACAGCGCCGCAACGGCGAAGGCGTGGAGATCGTCGGCTGCGAGCAGCTCCGCGAGCAGTACGGCATCGACGACCCGCGGCTGGTCATCGACATCCTGGCACTCTGGGGCGATGCGGCAGACAACATTCCGGGTGTCCCCGGCATCGGGGAGAAGAGTGCCGTGAAGCTGGTAAACGAATTCGGCACGGTGGAAAACATCCTGGCGCATACCGATGCCCTCAAGGGGAAACAGAAGGAAAACATCCTGGCCGGTCGGGAACAACTGCTGCTTTCCAAGCGGCTCGCCACAATCGAAACGGACGTACCCATCGCATTTGTCCCGGAAGAACTCGTCATGGAAGACCCCGACTGCGACGCGTTACGGGATGTCTACAAGGAGCTGGATTTCGGGATGTTCCTGCGCGAGATGGAGGGGACGCGTACCACGCCTTTCACCAAGGCAGTGAAAGGGACGGCTCCCTGCAGCGCCCCGACGAAAGAGGACGGAACGGACTCCGCGCCGCAGGGTACCGACCTCCCCGTACAGCGCGACTTGTTCGGCAATCCGGTGGCCGCGGCGGGCTCTCCTTCCCAATCCGCACAGGAGACGGCCCTCCTCGAAAATCTCTCGGCAGGCTACCATACGGTATCCGACACGCCGCACGAATACCATACCGTCACCACGCCACAGCAACTGGCCGACCTGGTGGCCCGGCTGGGAACGGAAAAGGAGTTCTGCTTCGACGTGGAGACTTCCGGTTTCGACTGCCACACCAGCCGCATCGTTGGCATTTCGTTCAGCGCCTCGGAGGGAGAAGCCTGCTACGTTCCCATATCGGAAGGCGACCGGGAAGGTTTCCTCGCCACGCTCAGGCCGCTTCTCGAAGAACCTTCAATAGCCAAAATCGGGCAGAACATCAAGTTCGACATCATGGCGCTCGCCGCGGCGGGCATCCGGGTAGCCGGCTTCAAGTACGACACCATGATACTCCACTACCTGCTCGACCCGGAGTCTCGCCACGGCATGAACCACCTGGCCCGTTTCTACCTCAACTATTCGCCCATTGAGATAGAGTCCCTCATCGGACGCGGGAGCCGACAGCTTACCATGGACCGGGTACCGCTCGAAGCCATCGCGGAGTACGGTGCGGAGGATGCCGACGTGACGTTGCGGCTGAAAAACCTTCTATGGCCCCAGATTGCGGGCACCGGGTTCGAAAAGCTCTACCGCGAAATAGAGGAACCGCTCATCGACGTGCTGGCCGACATCGAGCTGACCGGCGTCAAGATAGACACCGCCCGTCTGGCCGAATACGGCCGCGAACTGACGGTGGAGATGGACGCCCTCGAAGGGCGCATCCGAGAGCTCGCCGGAACGCCCGACCTGAACGTGAACTCCTCGCGTCAACTCGGCACGGTACTCTTCGAGAAGATGCGCATCGACCCGAAACCGAAACGTACCAAAACCAAACAGTACAGCACCGACGAAGAGTACCTTGCCTCGCTCGCCGACCGCCATCCGGTGGTGAACATGATACTGGAGTACCGGGGACTCAAAAAATTGCTCTCGACCTACATCGAGGCACTGCCGCAGCTCGTGAATCCCGTTACGGGACGGGTGCACACCTCCTCCAATCAGGCCGTTACGGCCACCGGCCGGCTCTCCTCGACGAACCCCAACCTGCAGAACATCCCGATACGCACCGAACAGGGGCGCCAGATACGGCGGGCATTCGTCCCGTCGGACAGCGACCACCTGCTGCTCTCGGCCGACTACTCTCAGGTGGAGCTACGCCTCATGGCGCATCTGAGCGGCGACGAAGCGCTGATAGAGGCCTTCCGCCATGGTGAGGATATCCACCGGGCCACCGCGGCACGCCTGTTCGGCATCCCGCTCGCAGAGGTGACGCCCGAACACCGGCGCAAGGCCAAGACGGCCAACTTCGGCATCATCTACGGCATTTCGGCATTCGGCCTCAAGCAGCGAATGGGCAACATCACCATGGAAGAGGCGAAACGCATCATCGACGGCTATTTCACCGCATACCCGAAGGTAAAGGAGTACATGGAACGCGTGGTGGCCCAGGCGCGGGAGACGGGATACGTAGAAACCATCTTCGGCCGCCGCCGATACCTGCCCGACATCCGTTCGGCCAACTCCGTGGTGCGCTCCCTGGCCGAGCGAAACGCCATCAACGCCCCCATACAGGGCAGCGCCGCCGACATCATCAAAATCGCCATGAACCGCATCCACCGTGAATTCGCCGCCCGAGGCATCCATTCCAAAGTCATCCTCCAGGTACACGACGAACTGGTCATCGACATGCTCCGCGAGGAACAGGAGGAGGTCACGGCCCTTGTCCGGGAGGCCATGGAACACGCCGCACGGCTTCGGGTAGAACTGGTCGTGGAGTGCGGCGTCGGAGAGAACTGGCTCGAAGCGCACTGACGATAGCGGCACGGTACCCCGACCATTACAAGACGACAGAAATTACCATGAGGATATTGATTCAGCGGGTACGACGGGCCTCAGTCTCCGTCAGGAATGAACTCGTTTCGCGGATAGGCGCCGGCATGCTCATTCTGGTGGGCATAGCGGATGAAGATACCGTAGAGGACATCGAATGGCTGGTACGCAAGTGTGCCGGACTCCGTATCTTCGACGACGCGGAGGGGGTGATGAATCTCGACATTCGGCAGGTCGGAGGCGAAGTCCTGGCCGTCAGCCAATTCACGCTGATGGCCTCCACGAAGAAGGGCAATCGCCCTTCGTACATCCGCGCGGCGGGCGAAGCGACGGCCCTGCCGCTCTACCGCATCTTTACGGAGCGGCTCGCGGAGCTCCTCGGCCGACCGGTCGCTACGGGCGTCTTCGGGGCCGACATGCAGGTGGAACTCATCAATGACGGCCCCGTCACCATCTGGATGGATTCGCGCAACCGGGAATAACCCTCTTTTACAGCGATTCCTTCCGCACCGCATTCCGGAGACGACGGAGAGGGGCAACGATACCGCGGCACGAAGCATCGCCGCCTTCCGGCCCTTTTCCATCGCATGGCACAATTTTGGATACCCTCTCCAACGACAAGACGCATGCACCGACGCCACCCCGCCCGTTCCGGCGGAGATTCCGTCGTGCATGCACACTCCCGACAGGAAGCGAACCGCATCCCGTCGGCCGAAGCCTTATTCGATTATGAACAAATCCACCCTGACAGCGGCCATACTGCTCTCCGCTGCCGTTTCCTGCGGGAAACGGTCCGATACCCCCGGATATGCCGGCGAAGACCTCTCCGGCAAAGTAACCGTCTCCCGCGACAGGGAGGAGAAAACAGCCGTACTGACCGTAACGCTGCCCGGAGAGTGGGAACTCTATGCCGGCGCCGCCCCGGAGACGATAGACCTTTCCGCCCCCATCCTGACGGGTAGCGGTGCAGGCAGTTACACCCTCCCCGTACCGGCCGGCACACGCAGTTATTTCCAATTCGAAACGGGCGGCAACCGGGCGATACTCGCCGAACGGCAGTTGCCGATGTCCGGCGGATTCAACATGCGCGACCTCGGAGGATACCGCACCTCGGACGGACGGCATGTCAAATGGGGCAGGATTATCCGCTCCGACGACCTGCACAGCCTGACCAACGAAGACCTCGCCTACCTGGCATCCATACCGGTGAAGACCGTCGCGGATTTCCGTTCGCTACAGGAAGTCAGGGCAATGCCCGACAAACTGTCCCCACAGGGAATGACATACGTCGGCCTGCCCATCACTCCCGGCAGCCTCGACGACCTTCAATCATACATCGCTATGACACCGGAAGAGGTGGAGGCGAAAATGGAATGGATGAACGTCTATTTCGCAACCTCCGACGAAGGCCGGGAACGATACCGCGAACTTTTCCGACTGCTCCAGGAGACGGACGATGCAGCCATCCTGTTCCACTGTTCGGCAGGCAAGGACCGAACGGGCATGGGTGCAGCATTGATACTGTATGCACTGGGCGTACCCGAACAGACCGTCATGGAGGATTACCTCGCCTCCAACGGTTACCTCGCCGGAAAATACAGCCGGTATGCCGAACGTTTCCCGCAACTGAAAGGAATGCTCGAAGTAAAACCGAACTACCTCTCCGCCGGTATCGACAGCATCAGGACGGCCTACGGCTCCGTCGAGACCTACCTGCGCGAGGAGCTCGGTGCGGACATCGGGAAGCTCCGGGAATTCTATCTCGATTGAAGTATCCTCCGCGGGCCCGAAACGGCCGGGGAACGGGACGGCCGATTGCCGCCGTCAGCCGGTCGGTCTGCGCCCCGCACCGCCGTCCGCCAACCGTTTTGTTGATAAAAGTGCGATAACTTATCCGGTACCGGACAATCGGAATACACCGATAACGTTACCTTTGTATAAATGCGGGACACGGAGCTGCCCCGAAAACGACCTATTTTAAAAACTACTGAATTATGGCAAACGAAAAACATCAAATCGACGTCGAACTCGAAGAGGCGGTCGCACAGGGCACTTACGCCAATCTCGCAATAATCTCCCACTCCACTTCGGAATTCGTTCTCGACTTTGCAGCCGTGCTGCCGGGCGTACCGAAAGCCAAAGTGAAAAGCCGGATTATCCTCGCCCCGGAACACGCCAAGCGGCTGCTGCTCTCCCTGCAGGAGAATATCGCCCGCTACGAGGCCAACGTAGGCCGCATCAACATCCCGCAGGGCGGTTCGAAAGAGGGCATCAAGGGATTCAACATGGGTGAAGCGTAATGCTTTTCCCGACTGAACGAACGGCACCGGCCCATTGTCCGGTGCCGTTTTTTCACATGGCGGCAGCCGTTCCGCATATCGGCATCCCACCCGTGCGACAGAAACCGGACGCTTCACGCCATCTTACCGGAATTTTCGTTATCTTGCATAACATACAATCATCGCTATCACCATGATGAACCTACATCTACTGCATCGGATAATGATATATGCGGCGGTGCTGGGAGCGGCATACGGATGCAACAAAGAGGCACATACTTGCCCCCCGATACCGGGATGTACCGGGATGATTGACCTGATCGACGGTTACCGCATCACCGCATGGGAGGTCACCCTCGACGGCAGCCCGTTAGAGATTTCCGACGGACGCATAACGGTACGGGACGACTCCAACGGCATGATGAATGCCGTAACGCTACTGTGCGAGGCCGTCCGGAACGGCCGGAAGTACGTATTCGACACGGGTAGTTTCGAAGTCGGCGGCGACGATTACGATGTGAGGCTATACGTATATTCTTCCCGGGCCTCGCTCTCTGTCTACGGAGCCGAAAAATATTCCCGTCTCGGCATAGCCGGCGACGGCTTTATCCGCACCGAATACGACGCTTCCGCCCCGCCCGAACAGCGCCCGGCTTTCGACTGCGACATCGCGGCGCAGTGCACCCTCGACGGCAGGGAACTGTATTTCCGGATTACGGGAATAGCACCCTGATACCCCTTTTCGGCACGAATACCGCCGACAACGGGAAAAAAGCCGGACGAACCGCCTCCCGCCGCCTCTGCAACGCATCGCTCCTATCGTTCCGGTTCCCCTGCGGTATCATCCCGCACTTGCCGCACGATAGTCACGGATTTTGCAACCGCCGTATCCGGGACGTTTCGCAATGCGGACAGCAAGACAAAACAGAGGCATACGAAAGCAGGGGAACGGCAATCCGTTCCCCTGCTTTGTGCGTTTTCCGACCGGAAGGCCTATCGGTCGCCGGCCATGAACTCCTCGATTTCCTGTACGGTAACCGGAATGCGGCGCTTGCCGAGGATGCGGTTGCCCGTTTCGGTAATGAGCAGGTCGTCCTCGATACGTATTCCGCCGAAATTCATGTACGGTTCGAGCTTGTCGAAATTGACGAACTCCTTGTTCGTGCCCTCAGCCTTCCATTTGGCGATGTAGGCCGGAATGAAATAGATACCGGGTTCGTCGGTCATCACCATCCCCACCTGCAGGCGCCGGGCCATCCGCAGGTTGCTTACGCCGAGCTGCGTGCTGCGCTCCGTCTCGAGGTCGTATCCCACATATTTCTCCCCGATATCCTCCATGTCGTGCACGTCGAGCCCCATCAGGTGCCCCAGTCCGTGGGGC
>ERZ772821.2156-NODE-2156-length-10463-cov-3.042371_pt1 | contig 10463 bp, 2 predicted proteins | sample MGYA00580859_ERZ772821 | MGnify/ENA primary metagenome ERZ772821 (study PRJEB29015, sample SAMEA2737674) | human gut metagenome | biome: human gut; feature: human-associated habitat; material: faeces | place: China | collected 2012 ...
TCACACCGAGCGCCGTTATAATGCTCGCAATCGTTATTATTGTGGAGGCTATATCCGTCATTCTCTCACCCCTCAATCTATCTCTTCGTTTATTGTGATAATCGGGTCGGTTGGATTAGACACACATACAAGTCGTATATAGGCAGTATTTTCTGCGGCAGGAACAGCCCCTTTGATACTGTTAATGTATGCCAATACATTGAAAGTTGTAGTGCCGTCAGTCCCCGTTGAGAAAAATTGTGCTTGTGCGTGTGGATTACACGTCATTACACAAGTATTTTTATCTGTGTAAATAGCAACGCGTCCATTATTCGCCCCTCCAATTGCGGAGGTAACATCTATGTTCTTAAAGCGAAGTGTATCGTTTTTGGTGCAGGCAACAAAGTTTGTAGTGTCCCACCCAGCGGCAGCAACAATAGCATTGCTTGAATTTATCCGTTTGCCTGTCAGCCATTCCTCGCTTGTCTTATCCGCGTGGTTTGTAAAAGACGGAGCAGAAGGAACAGCATTGACTGTAATAATAATATTTCCCGTTACCTTCGGAATAACGATTGTCCCGTTTGAATAGTATGTTGACATATCAACACCTCCCATTGTTATTGTTATAGCCGCACCTGTAAGGGTATAGCCGTCGTTGGCTGTTATAATTGTTCCGTATGATTGTCCGTCGATAACCGAAATGCGTCTATTGTTCACGGAGCAATTTGAAAGTGTGTAAGAAACCGCTCTATATAATTCCTGTTTGTCTCCGCTCCATGCTGATGGTGTTATATCGACTCCACCCATAGAAACTGTTATATTCTCAATTACAAAACCGTTTGACGGTGTGATTTTTGCCGTATACGGTTGAAATTCTGTCGCTGTTGTTGCGTCATTATCATTTACGACGTTTGTGAGTGTATTTGTGACGGAGTACGAATCAAGTGTGGCAGTAAGTGTTTCGGGAGTTCCGTCAACCATTGCAGAACGAAAAGCGTTTATTTCGTCAACAGTAAATCCGAGCGAAAGCACAAAATAAATAGCGTGATTGCGGAAAGTGTCCGCAACGCCGTTCGGAAGTGTAACCGCCTTTATTTCATTTATAAGCCCTTTCCATTCGCTCTCATTTCTTCGTCTTGCGTGGAGGTCGGTATCTGTTCCGCTATAAAAACTTGTCAATTCGTAGTCTTTATCAACGTCGCTCTGACCTACCCCAAGCAATGCTTCAATAACACAAGCGACCGTTCCTGTCCTGTCTGCGCCGGCAGAGCAATGAAAGATAGTCGGTCTGCTATACTTTGCGCCATTGAATAGAAATTGAATAATTTGTTTCCAGACTTCCTTATTTTCTATCGTATACCATTGATAATATGGAGGTCTGCAATATTCAATATCATTACCCATTACAGAAGTTGTTCTTGTAAGGTCTTGTCCTTGTAAATCAAGTTCTCTTTGTATGCCTAATTCATCTATAAGAACATCGCGTGCGTATACAGTAGGCTGACCACAACGATAAAGCAAACCATATTTGATTTTACCCCCGTCACAATTCCAACCGCCCAAATCACGCATATTCGGGCAAAACGAATTACTCTGGCTGTCATTTCCTGCTTCAATCCACCTCAAAGCGTCCAACGGCTTCACCGTTCCCGCCTTGTTTGCAGACGAAAACGGCGTTTCTTTGTTTGGAACTTCATTTTGATAGGTGATATTATCAACAATCTTTCCTATCGGTTTTGTGTTGCTTTGAACGGGCGTTGCAGGTGCGTAGTTTGCAATTTGCGAAGTCGAATAATCGGTCGGGTCATACGTCACGTTTGCAATAAAGTTTCGAACCGACTCAGGGCATTGATGCCATTCAACAATCTCTTTTCCAGAGGTAGAGATAGCATTTATAGCCGCAGGCATTTCAGAAGTCTTATATTTATTGCTCGTTCCATTTTTAGTACGCAGCGCGTCCGCTATTGCCTGTATATCCGTTTCACTGTAAAGTTTTAGTGCCATCAATAACTCACCTCTCTTGCGTCAAGGCTATTTATATAGTCAAAAACCGCTTTTGCAGAGAGAATCCCTGTGTGCAATGGGTTTTCTGGCATTGAAGTATTCAGAGTGTAGGAAAAAGAACCTATTCCGCTCATATATCCGACAATACCGTTCGATGTAGGCTTGGAGAGAAAGTTCACGTTTTTAGCTGCAACATACTCTTTCAGTGCTTTGTTGTTCGGAATATCTAACGCATCCAGTTCAACAGAAGATCCCGAATCTGTGATTTCTTTTATTGTTTCAACCCCGGCAAAGTTGAAACCGAGAAGTCCCTCTTTGATATTCGCCGGCTTATCCACTTTGCCTGCGACCTTCGCAACCTCGATTTTTTCCGCATCCGTGTAGTCATTCGTCGAAAGCCCCTTACCCGCAACTTTGTCAACCTTGTTCTTGAAGTTTGAATAAACGTTTGCTTCGACCTCTGTGATTTTTGCGTCTATTCTATCCAGCTCCTGAGGTACAGTTTCTTCAAGAAGAGACTTTGCGCTGTTTGTATAGTCATTCGTCGAAAGCCCCTTGCCTGCGATTTTATCCACCTTGTCGGAGACCTTCGCGACCTCTGCCTTGTCCGCGTCCGTGTAGTCATTCGTAGAAAGTCCCTTGCCTGCGATTTTATCCACCTTGCCGTTCAGCGCCGTATCGGTCTCGTCGGAAGTCTTAATGTCTGTCCAGCCCTGCGTTCCGTAGAACTGAAACTGCCCGCCGCTTTCGCGGATCTTTTCAATGCACCCCTCGTCTGAACCGGCAGGAGTTTTCACTGCAATGGTAACACCGTCGGGTCTGCCGGTGGAATCTTCTACCGTCAATTCCGCCGTGCTTGATATGCGAGATTCTCCGTCTTTGTCTTGTCCGATCCAAACCTTGATTTTTCCCGCGTTTTCAAGGAATGTTGACGGTACAGCAACTCCGCTTACAGAATACTTCTCGACATCGTAAGTTATAAACCTTGCGGAAGCTTCTTTTTGCATCGCAAGTCCAACGGTGTTTCCTCCCGACTTCCACCAATCGTCAAGCGTCAAACGGATATAATACACACCCTCGGTTTTACTGAAAATTCTGACTTCCGGATTCGTCAAAACAAAAGAGTTTTCCGTTGCGCTCATTTCAAGAATGATTTTCTTGCTCATTTATATTTCCTTTCCGCGACGCCCCTTTATCGGAGCGTCGCCTTGTATGCCGCATAATCTTCTTCAAGCCATCTTTCATACTCCGCCGTATGCGCGCCTTTTTTCGTCAGACACCATTTGCGGACAGTCTCTTCGTCGTAACCGACATCAAGACTGACAAGCATTGAGATTATAGCCTTTTGTTTACGGGTGTTTCCCGTAGCAAAAGCGTACCTGTATTCGTCCTTATACTCACCCGTCAACTTTGTTCTCACAGCCTTGTCCGCATCGTCTTTCGTTTTGCCTTTTCCCTTGTAGATTTCACGGACTTTTCCTATGACGAACTTTGCGTTCGCATTGCTGCCGTCTTTCAGGCAGGACACAACATCTGCGGGTTTATATCGGTCTTTATCTTGTTCTTCGCTGCTCTGCTCTTTCGGAACATACTTTGCCGCGAGTTCGTCTATCTGACTGTCGGTCAGCCGGCAGTCCCTGCGCAGCACCGTCCGCGCTTCACGGACAGCCGCGGCGTCAATATCATAGAACACCGTCGCGATATTCTTATCAAGCATTGAAGCATATTTTTCAACCGCCGATATTCTGATATTCTCCGAAACGTTGATACCGTTCAGAATACTGTCATACTGCGGCAGTTTGCCCGCCTTCTTCGCGTCGTAAGCCTCTTTTATGCTCTTGTTTTTTGCAAGTTCCGTAGCAAAGCCCGAAGTGTATGCCGTATCGCCGTATTTCTCCCGAGCCTGTTTTTCAAGTTCCGAATAATCCTGTCCCTTGCTCCACGCGTCATATATCTGCGCAAACAAGTCGCTTTTCTTAACGGTCGAAACATATTTACCGATACGAAATTCTATCTCGTCCCTTGTCATGTGCAGTTTTTCTTCGAGATACTTTTTCGCCGCGGCTATCTCGTTTCCGTCTTCGCTTTCGCAGGCGGTCTTGATTTTCGATTCGACCGTGTTGATATAACTCTCCGCCGCCGCATCGACAAGTCCCTGCGGAAACTCTTTTATCCCGTCAAGTATCTTCGCATACTTTTTACTGTCGCCCTCGGTATACGCTCTGTAAGCCTCCGCAATACGTTCGTCTTTCGTTAGCGCTTTTATAACGCCTTTTTCGAATTTGTCCTCGATTTCGTCCTGTTTCAAACCTCGATTCAACTCAAAATCTTCAAGCGCTTTTTTGAATATCTCCGCGGCTTTTGTTTCCCCGTCGCGCACAAGTCCCACATACGCCGAATACCCGGAGGAAGCATTTTCAAAATCTATGTCGTAAAAATAGCCTTTTTCCCGAAGCATATTCCAATTTGAAACAAACAGCCCCGAAGATATATCCTGCCCGTATTGCACAAAGCCGTAAATCAGAGAATACAGAGCCTCTACCGGAATACCCGTAAAAGAACCGATTGTGCTGCAAACCTTTTTCGCTTTATACGCATCGAAATCCTTGAACGAAAAATTTGTTATAAGGTCAACAAAATCATTTACTGCATCAAGTCTCGGATCTGAAACGCCGTATGTCTTAAAGGCTTCTTTTATATTGTCGTTCGGAATAACCTTTGCAACGAACGCCGAGAAAAGTTCTGTAAGCGGCGATATAATAAGCGCCGTGCTTACGCAGTCTGTCACAAACCCGAAAAGAATTTCTTTCGCCAGATTTTTTACCGTGACCTTTTCATCGTCGTCTTTATACTTGTAGTGCTTATGTTGCAGTATGCTGAACAACTCCGTCAGAACGCGGAAAGCCAACTGCCCCGCCGTGAATCCGACAAGTGTTCTTCCGAAGTTCCGAACGGCTTCTTTGTGCGTCGCCTTTCCTCTCGTCGCCACCGCTTCCATAAAAGAGAATTGCACCATACTTTTTGTCATCGTTGTCTGCGAAGTAAACATCGAGATAGTCCGAAGCAAGCCGTTTGCGGTCTTTTGCAGCTCCGTGCCGTGCATAACACCGCCGACCTGCTGCGTGTAGTTTATAGCCTTACGGACACGCTTCTTGACTTCCGTCCAATATTCGGCAGAACCTTTCTTGAAGCCTGCGTCAATAACGTCTTTTTTTACCGCTTCCCCGATAATGAGACATGTATTCGCGTCCGTGGCAACCATCGCGTTGAAATACCACCCTATGAGTTTTCTGTTTACCGCATTTCCGCGCAATGCCCAGTCTATGATACCCCTTGTTTTTTCGTTCATTCTCGCCATATCAACGGAGAATGTGCCTCTCAATCTGTCGGAGAACTCATATATTCCGTGCTGCTCATATTCGGCAAGCAATGCGCTTTGTTTTGCTTTGATATAAACCTTATACGGCAGTCCCGTTATACCGCGTTTATACCAGCCGCCCGGGCTGAAACGTCCGAGGTTCTTATATGAAACCGTATGCAGCGCAACCGGCAACGCCGTGACCTGTTTAACAATGACTGACGGTGTGTTCAATACCGAACTTATAAAAGTACCGTTAATAGTATTGAATGCGTTATTTACAACGTTCTTCACCGTAGTTGCCCTCGGTCTGCCCGCAAGGTCGTTTTGAAGTCTGACAAGGTAGTCGCGAACGTCTTTGCCGTTGGTGAACTTCTCCGCAAGTTCCTTTTGCACCGAAGATGTTCGCCCGTTGCCCTCTTCGAGTTTCGTTCCCCAGATAGTACGGAACTGTTTCAGCGGTAACATCAGTTCAACTATATTTGCGGTACTCTTTGTCTCGTTCAGCACAAGCCCGTGCATTCCCGCTATCTTGATATGCTGCGGCGCGTGCGGCGTTATTTCTTTCAGCTTGCCGCTCTGTTCATATTTCATCACGGTTTCGCCCTCGCGCATTGTGTCGGGTACTTTACCCTGCACTTCAAGCGTATCGACCGTCATCGGAATATAATACGGGTCAACATCAAGATGCAGAAAGAATCTTTCGTAATACACCCTGTCAAGGTCTTGCCCCGCCTTGCGGAAAAATTCCTGCGAAGTCTTAAACCATTCTTCCGCATATTTTCCCGCTTCCGAGCCGTCAAAAAGGATTTTGCGAACCTTTTCCATTTGTTCAAGCGTGACAAGAGAAACGGTATTTTTATAATGCGGTTCAAATGCCTTTTCGAAATCGCCTTTCTTCAACTGCTTTCTGTTGCCGAGTTCGAATCCCATGTACTGTAAGTGTCTTATCTTGTCCGAGTGTATCTCACGCTGCCAAGTCATATACAGTTGCAGCAACTCCGACCGCGACATTTGTATCTTTTCGCCTGTGTCGGCGTCCTCGAACGGCGTGTCTATATAGTCGCTCGTAAAATTCTTATACTGTTTCAGCCGTTCATTCGACGTCTTTTTATCCAACACTTTCGAAGAACCGTTGAGCTTGTCAAACGGCATCAGATATTCAAACGCGCGGGACGTCGCTTCATACTCCGCCTTTTCAAGGTCTTCAAAAGTCTTGTATATCGTACTCTCCCGGTCAAAGTTCGAAAGCACTTCCGCAAAGCGCATCGGGTTCGCGGTCATCATAACACCGAAATCGCTTATCTTCTTTCTGCCGAGTTCGGAAATTTCCCGCCTCACTTCGTCCCTTACAACTTTCAGTTCCGCCGCTCTGCCGTCAAGATACACCTTGTTCGCGTCGTTCAGCGTCTTGTATATTGCCCTGACAAGCTGATAAACCTCTTTCATCTCCGGGGCGTTCAGGCTGTTCAGCGTTCTGCCGTCCATCTTCGCGGCAAGGGAATCTATCTGTTTTGTATACAACGCCATCGAATCCCCGTCAAGTATTTCCTTTTGTGCCTCGATGGCTCCCTTCTTCACGGTGTCTATAACGCGGGAAAGCTGCGTATATCCTATCTCATCGTCAACTTCAAACGACCGCACAAGGTTCGCCAATTCACGTTTGACGCTTCCCGTAACATCTTTCGCCGTCAACTTCTTTGAGATCTGCGAAAGCAGCCTGCCGAGTTTGTCTCGGAACTCCGCAAGATTTCTGCGCTCCGTCTTTCTCGTCTCTCGCTCAAACGCACGCGCATAAGCATTGTTCTTTCCGAGGTCGTATGAAATCTGTCGTTCCGCTTTCCAATACGCCGCCGCGGCTTCTTCGCTTTCTTTCATAAGTCTGTTTATTTCTGCTGTTTCAGCCTTAAACTGATTGAAATACGGATCTGTCTTTTTGATTTCAAGAAGTTTTTCAAAAACTTCCCGTCCTACGCTCTTTTCGGCGCTTGCTTTTTTTGAAGTCTTTCGCGAAAACAGTTCATGTACCGCTTTTGCGAAATCCAGAATTTCCTCTTTCGCTTCCGTCTCTGCTTTTATCCGTTCCGCCTGTGCCTGTTCTTCCTCTGTCAGATTATTCGTTTCCGTCTTCGTCTCTTGCGGTGAATATGCCTTTACGTCTGTTCTGCCGCCGTAGGCACTTTGCTTTCCCTCGGGCGCTCCGTATGCACTCTGCGTTCCCGCTTTGCCGTATGCACGATTGCTTTCTTCCGCTTTCGCTTCGGCTTCCGAAACAACTTCCCAGCCGTGTCTGAACTCTTTATCCGTCTGTCTCAAAAGTTCCTCGGCGCGCTGTCCGCCAAGCGCTTCGGTCAGCGTAATGCCTTTCAGGCGCGAAAACTTAACGGCGCCGTTCATATATCTGTTCGCTTCCGCAAGGCTGCCGAAAGTGTCAATAACGTTTCTGTATTGATCTCCCACAAGCTTAACGGTCTGCCCTTTTATCTTCTGCGCCCATTCGCTTTTATCCGCAAGCTTTTCGCTCTTCTCCGTAATATCCGAAAGGATAACGTCAAACTCGCGCACAAGAGCCTCATACGACGGCTGTTTATCCGCCGCCTTGTTCAGGTATATCTCAACCGCGTTTTTCAGTTCCGCGGCAAGTCCCGAAATATCCGCGCCCTCGGCTTTATATTCTTTCGCAAGCTTTTCCAAAACGCTTTTGTATTCGGAGAGATTGAACGGTCGGATATATGCCTTATCCCGCGCATAAGCCATAAACGCGTCGTATATCTGCTTATGCTCTTTTTGCAGCTTTGCAAGCCCCGCCTTTGTCGCAAAGTCGGAAACGACAGGCTCGTATGTGTCCGTTATCTCCGACACCGCTTTCATTATTTCCCAGTTTTCGCCCGTCGCCCGGTATGAACCGGTCTTCTTCACGGCTTGGAAATTATCCAGGAACAGTTTTGCGTATCGGCTTGTATCTGCCCTTGCTTTCTGGGTTTGCGCAAGTATAGCCTGCAAATTCTTTATACGCTTAAACCTTGCCCGCTTATTTTTAAGAATCGTGTTCAAATATCCCCGTCGTTCTTTTACTTCTTCTGACGGCATAATTTCTTCTACTTTTAGCGCGGCAAGAAGATTTTTCAGATTCTTTATATCTTCTTTCAAATCCTCAAATTCCGCTTTGTAATCTTTGCCGAAAACGTCTTCCGCTTTCAGCGCTTTCACGGGTTCTTTTTTCTTACTTTGCTTTTTGTCGAAAGTTTTTTCTTCGGAGGGGTTGATTTTTTCGGGAGATTGTGATACAATACTATCATTGAGTTCAATTTTGGCTTGCAGGGCAAGCGCCTGACGGTGATCAGGCTTTCTTAGTCCGACAAGTCTGTTGAACTCTTTTTTGTTTTTAACAAATACCGTTGAATCTTCCGACAGGTTTTCCAGCAGCGGGACTATATTTTCCCGGGAATGAATTGATGTTGCTTTGTGCATACGCTCCCAGTCAAAAGATTGATTTATCAAAAACGAAACAACAACAGGCTTTCCGTTTTCAGTCAAGTTAGTGATAAATATAACAGATTTTCGGTCTGCATTATAAATGCACGCAATGTGGTTTTCGATACCTGATTGCAGATTTTTAATATTCGATATGCTTATCGAGTGGGATGCGTCCTTTCCGCTTTGGGCTTTGCTTATGACACTCAACGGAATTCCAAACGGAACATTTTCAAGCCCCTCACCCTGCAACCTTTCCGAAGTATTTTTTTCCACGAGTAAAGTATCGCTTCGGCTTATATTTCTCTTGTTGTAGTAGCCCGAAACTTGTTCCTCCCATGGCATATCAAGAGTTTTCTTAAACGAATATCTCTTTGTTGAATCATTTTCCGAATTTTCGGATATAATGGTATTGACAATACCTTTATTTTGTGATATAGTATTGTCAGAGGATATCACCGTGCTACTGTTTTCAGCATTATGTTGAACGGTTCGTGATATCCTCTTTTTCATGGTAAATGAGGCTCTTTGGAAAGAGATAACATCATACAGCACCATTTCTTTCGATTCCGTAAACCCAACTATTACCTTTGCGGAATAATTCTTTCCGTCAACACTTATTAAAACATCTCCGCGTGCAAACTCTTTAAAAGTATCCTTTCTCGAATGGTTCAAGTCCTCATTTATGTAATTTGTCGTTGCAAGAACTATTTCATCAAGGTTATTTGCCACTTTAAACTTGTCAACATAGACAGCCTTATTAACTCTTTGCTGTTTTTTTGTATAAACAGAATTCGTATATTCACTTCGGGTAACCTTATTTACCTTTATCAAGCGTCCGCTTATGGGAATACCGTTCGGAAACTTATTCCGAATAGTATCTTTAACGGTCTTTACCCATTCGGATTCGGGCACTCCGTCAAGTATATTTTCCGTCACCACAACAACGGGCTTATTGTCCGTTGTATATTTTATACTGTAACGAACTTCTCCCCTTATATCCTCCACAAGTTCCGCACGCTGCACGTCGTCCGCCGCCGTGTCCATGGCGTTCATAAACATATTTGAAAGATGTCTGTAATTCGTCGCCTTGTCGCGCAGTTCTATTCTCCACGTTTCCGTGCCGGTCAGGCGTGAAAGCATTTCCCGTATACTGTCGGAAAGATGACGAAGCATATCTGCAACCGACACACGCGTTTCTTTCGACATCTCTTTGATTATGCCTTTTTCGGAAAGCACGTCAAAAAGCGAATCCGCCACTATCTCCGAATCTATAACATCTTCCGCATATCCCCGCGCCCGCATTTCCTTGCGGGCTTTTTTCGCGCCTTCTTTGCCGAGCATATCAAACACAAGTTTCTTCAATTCTTCGGCGGCGGCCTTGTTTCTCTTTTCCAGATAGTGATAGCCCTCGTGGGTAAAAGTCGCCGTCAACATTCCGTAGTCGGAATTGATGTCTATTACTATTTGATTATTTCCGACAAAAAGCCCGTTCGACGCCTCCGCATATACGCCGTTGCCGAGCATATCCGTAAACGTCACATGTATGCCCCACTTACGCGCAAGCGCATTGATCAGGCGCACCTGTGCCGCGAAGTTACGGCTTTTCATCTTTCGGTCAAAGTCCGCACGGTCAAGCAGCGCATAC
>ERZ772821.2158-NODE-2158-length-10437-cov-3.440185_pt1 | contig 10437 bp, 9 predicted proteins | sample MGYA00580859_ERZ772821 | MGnify/ENA primary metagenome ERZ772821 (study PRJEB29015, sample SAMEA2737674) | human gut metagenome | biome: human gut; feature: human-associated habitat; material: faeces | place: China | collected 2012 ...
GTCAGTTCATTGCTTAAAACTTAATATTTTCTGCCATTAAGGCTGTTTTTGTACTATCCGCACAATTTAGGGCAGTTCATTTGCGGTCTGGTTTTTTTTACATCGCATTTTCTATTTTTTCAGGAGCAGATACATACGATTTGTCTGCTCCGCTTCTTTATAATAAACCTCTTTTTTCGCAACGGTCGAAAACTTTTCTTTGAAAAGGCGTTCCCACTCCGCATCGGTGTTGTTCCAAAGCAGAAGCCCGTCGTCAAGCAGATTTTCTTCTATGGTTTTTATGTTCCACTCTTTTATCTGTTTTTCGGACAAAAAAGGATTCAACTTTACAAGCAATTTTCCGCCGCTTTTAAGCAATCTATGAATTTCGCCAAGCGCAGAAACAGCGTCGTCGGGATAAAGATTATCAAGTATATTGGACAGTATTGCGGCGTCAACGGAATTATCCGCAATTCTTTTCAGCTGCTCGGTTCCGCCGTTGATAAATGAAAAGTTTTCGTTTTGTACCGCACGGCTTCTTTCAACAGCACTTTTTATCGCCTGTTCGGAAAGATCAATTCCGATATGCGTTTTTGTTCCGAAATTGCGGCAGATAAAAAGCAATGTTCCGTTCCCGCACCCGAAATCAACGACCGATTCCGAACCGTCGGCAAGCCATGCGATCCCTGCGTCAAACTCTTCAATTCCCGTTTTTGCCGCTTTCGGAAAAACAGGAACTTCCCGCGCAAAAACTTCGTTCCAAAATCCTATGCACTTGGCGTATTCAGCCTTTTTGTCCGTCATATTCTTCGTGTGTGCAGGTAAGGAACGTAAACAGATCCGCCGCGGCTTCGTCGTTCGGAACGGTGAGCGTTATGACAACGGCGTGAGAATCGACAACGCGGCAAAGAGAATATGTTATGTAATCAACACCTCCGTGAGTGCATGCGCTGCGTATAACAAAGTATTCGTTCTCGCCGAGGTTAACCGTTTCAACAGTATCATCGACAACAGCCTCAATGCCCTGAGCTTTAAGCGAAGCGGCAAGCGTTTGGTGCGTGAGATTTGCGTATTCCGCCGAAGACGAAACGTTCACGGAAGTGAGCTTATCAACAATGACGTTGATATTTGAATATATTCCGTCTATCGCGGATTTGTCACGGCTTGCGAATACAAGTTTTGCGGAAGAGTTCTCAAACGCGATTTCGGATGTGTTATCTTTCCAGCCGTCGGGCATTTTGAACGAAATATCCGCCCACTTGTTTTTATAAACACCGTTCGAAAGTTCGCCGTTCTCTTCGCTTTTGTTGTCCTCCTCGGGCGGAACAAACGTTGTCGGGTCGGCGGTAAACGGCTCGGTGACAGATGTCACGGGCGCGGCTGTCGAGGACGTTGTATTTTCTTCGCTTTCTTTGCCGCCGCAGGCGGTTATTCCCAAAACAAGAACGACAGCAAGCAGAAGAGACAGCATTTTAGCAATATTTTTCATTTTTAATTCTCCTTAATTCTCCTATGAGTTATTTGATTAAATTATATCAGCAATTTTCGAGTTTGTCAACAGTTTTCTTTTCGGTTGAAGATACTCAACCGAAAAGGATTTACTCATGGGTCAGGGCAAACAGAACATTTTTGTCAAAATAAATATATCAGACCTTTTCGGGTCGTCAACGCGTTCCGCAAAATCATTCATAAAAAAAGAGACCCTCTCGACAGGTCTCTTTTTTGTTTTGTGAGGATTTCCGAAACGCGACTGAAACATTTCGGTTGACTTTATTGTCTTACACGGTTAGTATAACAGCAAAATATTACATAAGTGCAAAGATAAAAGGGCAAATAATCTATAAAGAGAAAAAACGGAAAAATATAAATATTTTTTTCCGTGATTTACACAAAGTTCGCATTAGAGGTATTGATTTTACTCCGAATATATATTAAAATCTATATATAATATTGCAAAGACGAGGAGATGCGACATGGCTGAAAAAAACGTCGGACGGTTCACCGTCGGGGAAGACTTTGACACAAAAGCGCTTGCGGAACGTGCTCTGGTCGAAATAACGGCGATGGGCTATGGGGCAGCGCTCGAAAAGTCGGAAAGAGGTTACCGCATCGCATATCAAAAAGATATCGGCGGGCTTGATACGGCGCTTGGCAGATGGCAAAACTCCGTTGCGGATATCGAAAAAGACGGAGGCAAACTGACCGTTTCTTTTCACGGACACAAGATTGCTGATAAACTTATCGCATTTTTTCTCGGCGGCTTTTTTTGGGGGCTGCCATGGGTATTCGATGCTGTTGCGTTGCATAACAGAAAGCATTCCGAACAGGTGTTTTTGAACACGGTCTCGGTTTTTGTAAGTTCGGCAAAAGAGGATGAAGACTGATCATTCGGGATATTCCGAATGTTTTTCCGTGTTTTTTGCGACGCTTTTCGCCATTTAACGGCACTTATTGGGGTCGAATGACCGAAACTTATGTCGAACTGTGTCGAAATAAGAGGAAAGCGGAAGAATGCCGTCGAACGGTTTATGTTGCAAAAACTCGAAAACCGTTGTATAATCAAGTTGCAGGAAAGAAAGAGCCGAAAAACGGCGACGGAGACGCTGGGGGGCTTCGGCTTTTTCCGAAGCATAAAATATCCCGCACCGTCATGACGGGCGGAAAAGGAGAAGGTTATGGTTATAAGAAACTTGTTTGCCGAGCGATTCGGCGAAAACGACTATCGCGACGAAAGAGTTATCGACTATGTATATCCGAAAAAAGTATTGCTTTCAGAGTTCGCGGAAGAGCCGCAAATATTGCTCTCGCCGGATTCGGCGCAGGCAACTCTCGAAAGAGGAAACACCTGCATACTGAAAAAAGACGGCTTTATTCTGCTTGACTTCGGGTTTGAAATGCAGGGCGGCATACAAATAGTTACAAACATCTGGGAACATAACGGCAACAACACCGCCCGTGTCCGCGTCCGCTTCGGCGAAAGCGCGATGGAGTGCATGGCTGATGCCGCACCGGACCTTCGCGGCAAGAAGAATGCGACAAATGACCACGCCGTGCGCGACGATATTCATTTGCTCAGTTGGCTCGGAATGACGGAAATAGGAAATACGGGTTTCCGTTTTGTCAGAATCGACCTGCTTGACGATATTGAACTTCCCATAAAATGCGTCCGCGCAAAATTCCAATACAGAGACCTCGATTATCTCGGCACATTCGAATGTGACGACAAGCGTCTTAACGATATATGGAAGACCGCCGCTTACACGGTGCAACTCAATATGCAGGAATATGTCTGGGACGGCGTGAAGCGCGACAGACTCGTTTGGATAGGCGATATGCACCCGGAAACGTCTACTGTTCAGTATATTTTCGGAGACTGCGACTGCGTGCGCGAAAGCCTTGACCTGATAAGGGACAACACTCCCCTGCCGAATGTTATGAACGGCATTCCCGCATATTCGCTTTGGTGGCTGCTTATTCATCACGACAGATTCATACATTACGGAGACCTCGAATATCTCAAAGAACAGCACGCATACATAACCGAACTGCTTCATTATTTCAGCGGGTTCATCACCGCAGACGGCGGCATAGCGATAGAAAATTGCTTCCTCGATTGGCCCTCTTCCACAAATCCCGAGGGACAGAGAGCGGGCGTTCATGCACTTTTCTGCCTGGTTTGCGAGGGATGCGAGGAAATCTTCAACGCACTTTCGGACAAGGAAGAAGCGAATTTTGCACACCTTTGCGCAGAACAACTCAAAAAGCACGTTTATCCGCATAACGGACTTAAACAGGCATTGGCGCTTCAAGTTCTTGCGGGGCTTGTCGATGCGAATGAAGCGTTTGACGAACTTCTCGGCAAAGACGGCGTTCACGGATTTTCGACGTTCCTCGGCTATTACATACTCAAAGCGCTCGGACAAGCCGACAGAGTTGACTTTGCGCTTGACTGCGTGCGCGAATATTGGGGCGCTATGCTCGACCTCGGCGCAACGACGTTCTGGGAAGATTTTGACATCAACTGGGCAAAGAACTGCTCCAAACTCGATGAGATACTGCCCGAAGATTCGCAAAAAACCGATATTCACGGCGATTTCGGAGGTTATTGCTACGAGGGCTACCGCCACAGCCTTTGCCACGGTTGGGCAAGCGGTCCCGCACCGTTCCTCATGGAATACGTTCTCGGCGTCAAACCGCTTGAAGAGGGCTGCAAAAAGGTGCTTATAAGCCCGTCTCTCGGAAACCTTGAATATGCCAAAGGAACAGTTCCCACCCCGTACGGACTTATTAAAATCAGCCTTAAACGCGAGACCGACGGTTCCGTAAAGACCGAGTTTTCCGCACCTGCGGAAATTGAGGTCGTTCTCGGCTGATAAAATCAAAACCGTATAAATCAAAAGGTCTTAACGGAAACAAAACCCGTTGAGACCTTTTTCAATCAGATATATTTTTCGTATAAAACCAAGACAATTTCGCCGAGAGAAAAACGAAACTTTAAAATCAAAAAACAAGTGTCTGCATAAAAGTAACGGGTCTTAAAACAGCGACAAACTGTTTCAAGACCCTTTTTAATTCTTTTTCGTTTTTCGGCCCGCGCCGTATCAACGCCCATAGAAATGTGCCCTTAGGGCGTTCAGGCGGATGCAGGGTCGGCGAATATCTGACCGGTAGGCGTACATTGGTACGTCGAGGGAGGATTTCGCCGAGAGAAAAACGAAACTTTAAAATCAAAAAACAACTGCCTGCATAAAAGTAACGGGTCTTAAAGCAACGTAAAATCGCTTCAAGACCCTTTTCCTTTTCCTTTTCGTTTTTCGGCCTGCACCGTATCAACGCCCTAAAATTGCGAGTAGGTTTGGAGAAAACTACCAAGCCTTACACAGGCTTCGTGCAGGATTTCTTTATCGGGAAGATAAACTATGCGGAAATATCCCGGTTCGGGCATATTAAAGCCCGTTCCGTGCGATATAAGCACATATTTCTTTTTCAGCAGATCCATGGCAAATTTCTCGTCGTTGTTGATGTGAATCTTCTGCGTATCTATCTTCGGGAAGATATAAAATGCCGCATCGGGTTTAACAACGCTTATACCGTCTATCGCCGAAAGTTCGTTGTAAATGACTTCACGCTGTTCGAAAAGTCTTCCGCCGGGCAGAAGCAATTCGTCGGCGCTCTGAATGCCTCCGAGCGCGGTCTGGATTATGGACTGTGCGGGAACGTTGGAGCAAAGACGCATGGAGGAAAGCAGATTTACGCCCTGAATATAACTTTTTGCGTTCTGCTTCGGACCGCTTAAACACATCCAACCGCAGCGGAAGCCCGCCATACGGTGAGATTTTGAAAGTCCGTTGATGTTGATACAAAACAGATCGGGTGCAACGGAAGCAAGTGCAACGTGCTTTTTGCCGTCAAATACAAGGCGGTCGTATATTTCGTCCGCAAAAAGAACAAGGTCATGTCTGCGGGCAATATCCGCGATGCCTTCAAGAATTTCTTTCGGATAAAGCACACCGGTCGGATTGTTCGGGTTGATGACGACAATACCCTTTGTTTTCGGAGTTATCTTGCGCTCCATATCTTCAAGGTCGGGGAACCAGTTGCTCTTTTCGTCGCACATATAATGCACGGGAGTGCCGCCCGCAAGGCTGACGGACGCCGTCCAAAGCGGGTAATCGGGTGCGGGAACAAGAATTTCGTCGCCGTGGTTGAGCATGGCTTGAAGCGAAAGTGTTATCATTTCGCTGCAACCGTTGCCCGTGTATATATCGTTGACGTCCACGTTGGGAATTTTTTTAAGTTGGCAATACTGCATTATCGCTTTTCTTGCCGAAAAAATGCCCTTTGAATCGGAATATCCCTCACAGTCGTGCAGGTTCATCTGCATATCGCGGATTATCTCTTCGGGAGTGGTAAAGCCAAACGGCGCGGGGTTGCCGATGTTGAGTTTGAGCACTTTGGCACCGTCGGCAATCATTCTGTTTGCCTCGTCGAGGACGGGGCCTCTTATTTCGTAACGGACATTGTCCAGTTTCGACGATTTTTCTATCATAATTAGGAATTACCCCCTGACAAATTCTGAATAAATCGCGCGTATCGCAGGATAAAGGTTATCCGCATCGACACCGACGATTATGTTAAGTTCGCTCGAACCCTGATCTATCATTCTGACGTTGATGTGCTGTTTGGCAAGCGCGGAGAAGACGCGGACGGCGGTACCGGCGGCATTGACCATACCGCGGCCGACGACGGCGACAAGCGCTATTTCGTCATGAACTTTTATTGTATCGGGACGGAGTCTGTCGCGGAGCGCTTTCAGAACCACTTCGCGTTTTTCGCCTTCGAAATCGGCTGTATTGACAATGACGGACATCGTGTCGATACCGGACGGAAGATGTTCAAAACCTATACCGTGTTCGGCAAGGATTTCAAGAACGACTTTGCCGAAACCTATCTGGTTGTTCATCATTTCTTTTTCGATATATATTGCGGTCAAGCCCTTTTTGCCAGCTATACCGGTGATGACATGAAGCGGTTTTTCGTTGGTGAACGCCTTTATCCAAGTTCCCTCGTCTTCGGGGGCGTTGGTATTGCGGATATTTATGGGAATGCCTGCGATGCGAACAGGAAAAATCGCGTCCTCATGAAGCACGGAAGCGCCCATATACGAAAGTTCGCGCAGTTCGCGGTAAGTTATCGTTTCTATCTTGCACGGGTTTTTCACACAGCGCGGGTCTGCCATAAGCATACCCGAAACATCCGTCCAGTTCTCATAAACGTCGGAGCGGGACGCTCGCGCAAGAATGGAGCCCGTCACGTCCGAGCCGCCGCGGGAAAACGTCTTTATTTCCCCGTTCGGCAGAGAACCGTAAAAGCCGGGAAGAACGGCGCGTTCATGCGCGGTCAGTTTTTTCGCCAGCGTAACATTGGTCTTTTCCGCGTCGAAAAAGCCCTTATCGTCAAAGAAAATGCACTCTGCGGCATCAATGAAGTCATATCCGAGATATGCCGCCATAACTTTTGCGTTCAGATATTCGCCCCTCGATGCAAGATAATCGCGGGTCGCGGTCTTTTCCGCAACACGTTTGCCTATCTCTCCGAGGTCGGCATCAAGCGTCATATCAAGTTCAAGCCCTTTTATTATTGCGGCAAAACGCTCCGAGATCGCATGAAGAAGCGCGTTCGGGTCTTCTCCCGTTTTTTCGGTCTGCGAAAGCGCAATGAGCATATCCGTCACCTTTTCATCGTCGGAATGTCTTTTGCCGGGCGCGGAGGCGACCGCATATCTGCGGCAGGGGTCTGCTTTGACTATCGCCGCGGCTTTCTTGAAATGTTCGGCATCCGCCAAGGAACTGCCGCCGAATTTGACTGTTTTTAACATAATATCTCTCCTGACGACACGTCTTTTGCGCGTCGGTTTTGTTCCGCATCATATCGGGCAGATAAAACTCTGTCCGTGACTTTCTCCAAAAGCAAAAGGCGTCTGTTTTGGCAACCTATTATATACGGATTATTTTTTTATTTTAGCACAGTCTGCCGAATAATGCAACACATAACCGCAAAATTTTTCAAAATAGGCATAAATTTAAGATTTCGGCTTCGCCCGTCAAACAGTCTTTTCTTCCGCGGTACCTCCCTTGCTCTTTTCTCTGCGCCTGCAAGTCCCGAATTGTTTCAAGACGTTTCTTGAATACGTCGAGGGCATATACTTCGCCCTGCGTCAGGTCGTCTATCCGCACATCTTCGGCGGCAAGTTCAAGAACTCTGCGGTCGGTCAGGGTATCTGTTCTCTGCTGGTATTGTTCGTCGTCGTTCAGCCGTACTTGGCTTCCAGAACTGCTTCGCCCGACAGTTGATACACCTCTTCCGGTGTCGCTTCGTAATTCCTCTCCGAGAGCTTGTCTATAAACAGATCCACTTTCTGTTGCGTATCTATCGCCATCAGAATTTCCACGCTCTGTTGCTCCTGAACTCCGAACGATATTAGGAGTTTCGCCAATATCACTCGTTGCTCTTCTGTAAGTTTCTGTTGCAATGTCTTTTCTCCTTTTCTCATATTGTCTTGCAGAAAGTTCTACGCACCCGTCAGCTGTCTTTTCATAGTAACGCCATTTTTTGTATCTGAAAAAAGTTCTGACCTCTCCGACGCTTGCAGACCCGTGCGACCAAATTAAAAATTGAACTTCTTCCTGACTGTACCAATTACCTTTACGCTTCTTTTTTTCCTCTTTCTTTACAGGTCTGTCGCCGTAATCGTACTGTTCATCTTCATCGTCCGCTATCTGCTGTTCCTCGGGCGGGTTGAGAATTTCCATAACCTCATTAAAACGCGCCCTCTTTTTGTCGAGTTCTTCCTGTTCCGCAGGCATCGCAAACCTGTTTTCTGCTTCAAGTTTTTTACAAGTTTGATCGCTTCCATATTCGCGCGAAAACGCGCCTTTTCGCCCTGAGGAAGAGAAAGACTGTCCGAGATAACAAAGTTACTGCCTTTCGGAGTCTGCGTCGATTTCTGCGCAATCTGTTCCTCGACGACCTTTTAAGGCTTTTGTCTTTCTCTTCCTTTTCGGCTTTGTCTACGACATCATCTCGTCGTAAATCTCCGACCTCGCCATTTCCTCCGCTCCCGCGAGCCCTATCTGCGGCGTCAGTTCCGTTACCAGGTCGCTCAGGCGTTCTCCCTCGCTTATCAGCAGCGGAAGCAGCGTTCCCTCGTCCGCCATTTCCTTGTACATCTTCTTTTTGAACTTCCTCCAATAATCGTGAAGTTCCCTGCCCATCGGTGTCAGCAGGGAGTATTGCTCCACCGTTATCCGTCCGTACGGCTTCTCCGCGGCTTCTCTGTCCGCCATTCTTTTCATTTGATATTACCTCCTTAATCGGAAAACTTTTCATATTTACACCGTCAATGTTGTCTTTGTTTATGTTGCCTTTATGCATTTGAGAGAGAAGCACGACAATTTCGCCGTTCCCGTCTTTGAACAACCATTGTTCCCGCAGAAAGCGAGTTTCGATTTTGCTTTCAGGCGTTACCATACATATTATACGGTAATGTCTGTCCGAAAAACAGGACTCTGACCCGTATGGAAGAAAAAGCAACAATAAACCCCTCGGCGGAAGATAAAACTCGGGGGCTGTTACCCGTCGGCGGTCAAAAGACGGAAAAATCAATACTTTTGTCCGTGTCAAGCTTTTTTTTCCTGATTTAATCTATTTTAGCTCTGAAAAAGAATATTGCGCGGAGGATAGATCGTCCGTCCGCGCATATTATCGCCGCGGGAATGTAAAAACCTGCTTTTTGCATCCCCTTATTCAGTTAAAATGTCAATCGCCTGTCGCGTTGCCTTTGATGCCCGCTTTTTCAAGCGCCTTGCGAGCACGCGCAACGGGCACGGACGCGGAGAAAAAGTTGTTGTCCGATTCATATGCGTCGGCTTTTGCGTAAAGGAACCGAACGGCAAGCGTATACGGCTGTTTTCTTTCGGAAGAGTCGAAACGATTGCCGTAAAAATACCCTTCATCGCAAACAACGGCGGGACGTTTCGCAGCGTCGGTTCCGTTCTTTTCATCTTCCCATTTAACATAATCCGCAAGCGCGGGAACTGCGGAATCTCCGCAGTCGATAAGTGCAACCACATCAATTTCCGAGAGAGAACCGTTTATATAACGTTCAACATTGTATCTTGCTATAATGCCGTCAATGTTCGAGAACGCAAGTCCCGCGAACATAACTGTCACTACAAGCGCGGAAACGGTTACAAGACGGATATTTCCGGCAAACTGTCTGATTATAACAAGCAAAAACAGAACTGCGAGAACGCAGATGAGCCAAGAGGCATAAACACGTTTCGGCGTCAGACCGTATACGTCGATATACATTATCATTTTTGCGGCGGCGGTGCTTATCAGAACAAGCGTCATCAGAGAGAGAATGACGGACACCGTTTTTTGAACGATTTTTGCTCCTTTGCCGTCACGCTTCATCAGAAGTCCGACAAGCGCGATTATAACAAAGTTGATGAATGCGACTGCCGTCAATTGGAAAAATCCGCTGCGGGCGTAATCCGCATAACTCGTTTCGGACGGAAGCGCGCCGACAAATCCGGAAACATAGTATTTCCATTGCGATATGAAAAAGATGATATATATCAGAGAAATGGGAATAACGGCGGCAAGCACGGTCGCAACAGGCGCGATTTTTGTTTTTTCGCTCGCAACGCGGCAGTTTTCCGCATTGGGAGTATTTGCGCATTTCATATCTTTTGAAGAAACAAGAAGCCCGTAAACATACATTGCAACGGGAATGCCGAGGCAGGCGCTGACGATATGTTCAACAACGGTGTCAAGGCCTATATCCTTAATAAATCTGAACATATTGCGAAAAGATTCGTCATAGAACAGCAGCGCAATTATTATCACACACGGAATAAACGCAAGCGCAATGCCGATAAGAACTTTGAGAAA
>ERZ772821.2166-NODE-2166-length-10423-cov-37.159626_pt1 | contig 10423 bp, 9 predicted proteins | sample MGYA00580859_ERZ772821 | MGnify/ENA primary metagenome ERZ772821 (study PRJEB29015, sample SAMEA2737674) | human gut metagenome | biome: human gut; feature: human-associated habitat; material: faeces | place: China | collected 2012 ...
GGAGCGACGCGCGCTTTTTGTGCAAAAGGGAGGGGCGGGGCATTTCAATCCACGCTCCCCGCACGGGGAGCGACTCGGCGGCCCACCCGCACAGCCACATCAGGACGGCCAATTTCAATCCACGCTCCCCGCACGGGGAGCGACAGCCCTGCGCCAGCAGCCCTGCGACCGTCTCTGTATTTCAATCCACGCTCCCCGCACGGGGAGCGACCGTTGATTGATTCGCGCCCTGCCGCTGAAAGGAATTTCAATCCACGCTCCCCGCACGGGGAGCGACAAGGGACTGCTGAGAATCCTGAAACCTCGCCTAAAAATTTCAATCCACGCTCCCCGCACGGGGAGCGACGCCGCCGCATCGCGGACGGCACCGGCCGCGACTGATTTCAATCCACGCTCCCCGCACGGGGAGCGACACAGAACGCCGCGAAAGACCCGCTTGCACAAGAAATTTCAATCCACGCTCCCCGCACGGGGAGCGACATGTGCTGGATTACCTCAAAGAAATCAGGCTACTTATTTCAATCCACGCTCCCCGCACGGGGAGCGACCTTCGCCTTGCCCGTGCGCTTGACACGACGGTAATTTCAATCCACGCTCCCCGCACGGGGAGCGACTGCTTTTGTTGTCATTGCCACCTTCTTCCGCGTGATTTCAATCCACGCTCCCCGCACGGGGAGCGACCGTCTCCTTGATGGTATAGACTGCGCCTTCGGAATTTCAATCCACGCTCCCCGCACGGGGAGCGACTATGCCTGTTTTTGATAAAAAGTTTGTTGTTGATTTCAATCCACGCTCCCCGCACGGGGAGCGACATCCAGCACATCGCGCATATACTTGCTATATTGGTCATTTCAATCCACGCTCCCCGCACGGGGAGCGACGATGCAGCCTTCCATGCTCAACTCATCGCTCACTTATTTCAATCCACGCTCCCCGCACGGGGAGCGACACGATCCGTTTGACCCGGTAGAGATGGTGGACAATTTCAATCCACGCTCCCCGCACGGGGAGCGACTAGACCGCGAGCAGGAGCGCGCCAAGACGCTGATATTTCAATCCACGCTCCCCGCACGGGGAGCGACAGAGGTGCAACATGAATAAATCAATCATCACCCGCATTTCAATCCACGCTCCCCGCACGGGGAGCGACAAAAATTTGTGCTACATTTGAGAAGGCAATAGGATTTCAATCCACGCTCCCCGCACGGGGAGCGACGGGCAGCAAAGTTATGAATATGAAAAAACGATTTTTATTTCAATCCACGCTCCCCGCACGGGGAGCGACATGCCGCGGATATATACGAGACGAAAACGGAAAATATTTCAATCCACGCTCCCCGCACGGGGAGCGACTCGGAAATCACGTCCGAAATAACGCATATAAAGAGATTTCAATCCACGCTCCCCGCACGGGGAGCGACCCTTGCCCGCAAGCTCCGCGTTCATGTAGCGCGTATTTCAATCCACGCTCCCCGCACGGGGAGCGACCTGCGGAACGCTGGCCTTTATTATCGGAGCTGCAATATTTCAATCCACGCTCCCCGCACGGGGAGCGACCCCACGAGATATGCGTCCCCACGCGGGTGTCGAGATTTCAATCCACGCTCCCCGCACGGGGAGCGACCCATTCCCGGCTTTGAAGCAAACAGCATGTCTTGTGATTTCAATCCACGCTCCCCGCACGGGGAGCGACCTGCCACTGAGGAAGGCACTAACAGGCAAGCACATTTCAATCCACGCTCCCCGCACGGGGAGCGACTATCTCGCAGAAAAACGCTTGACAAGCCGATTAGATTTCAATCCACGCTCCCCGCACGGGGAGCGACCAGGAGGGCGGTACAAAATAAAAGCCCCCGACAGATTTCAATCCACGCTCCCCGCACGGGGAGCGACGGAAATCGACGACATCATCAAGCGCGGGGAGGAAATTTCAATCCACGCTCCCCGCACGGGGAGCGACACCTCCGAGGTTTTCCAGCGCTTCCAGCCCCAGAAATTTCAATCCACGCTCCCCGCACGGGGAGCGACTTTTTGACGTTGGACAAACGCCGAAAAAAGTGATTTCAATCCACGCTCCCCGCACGGGGAGCGACGTGCAGTACATCCGCTGTTGCCATGACAGCACATATTTCAATCCACGCTCCCCGCACGGGGAGCGACGAGAATCTCCTGCACACGGTGCGGGACTACATTATTTCAATCCACGCTCCCCGCACGGGGAGCGACGCCATTGCCTTGTGCCTCCTACTCACTTAATCTATTTCAATCCACGCTCCCCGCACGGGGAGCGACGAAGCCGCCAATGCTGCCACAACGGCAGCGCTTATTTCAATCCACGCTCCCCGCACGGGGAGCGACACATTTCCGGCACGCCCTACAAGCAGACCAGCGACATTTCAATCCACGCTCCCCGCACGGGGAGCGACATACGGCTGTATTTCCTGCGTATGCGGCGGCATGTTATTTCAATCCACGCTCCCCGCACGGGGAGCGACACAGTCCGTCCGCCTCGGCGCTGGACAAGAAAGGATTTCAATCCACGCTCCCCGCACGGGGAGCGACAGAACGATCAGCGTTGGGATCACCCGAAAACAAGCATTTCAATCCACGCTCCCCGCACGGGGAGCGACGCAGACGGTAAACAACCAAACACAGTTAATTCATCATTTCAATCCACGCTCCCCGCACGGGGAGCGACACAATTAAAAGCGGTTAATATCCAGAACAGATATTTCAATCCACGCTCCCCGCACGGGGAGCGACGGCAAAGGGGGGCGCAAGCCCTCAGCCCAGCCCCATTTCAATCCACGCTCCCCGCACGGGGAGCGACGCTGCATCGGCTCGCCTTTTTCTTCCATTTGATAATTTCAATCCACGCTCCCCGCACGGGGAGCGACTGCATGATTTTGCCCGGCGCTATTGATGGAGGTGATTTCAATCCACGCTCCCCGCACGGGGAGCGACCATACAGCCCGCCCAAAAATGGAGGGCTGAAAGATATTTCAATCCACGCTCCCCGCACGGGGAGCGACGACGCTACACCGTCCGCATCAGCGGCACGTCCGGCATTTCAATCCACGCTCCCCGCACGGGGAGCGACATGCACGACGGAGGATGCGGCGATTATGTGGGGCATTTCAATCCACGCTCCCCGCACGGGGAGCGACTCGACCGCTACGAGGGCGTACCGCACTACTACACATTTCAATCCACGCTCCCCGCACGGGGAGCGACTCGACCGCTACGAGGGCGTACCGCACTACTACACATTTCAATCCACGCTCCCCGCACGGGGAGCGACGGTCACGCCCTTGCAAATCCGCAATGCGGCGGCATTTCAATCCACGCTCCCCGCACGGGGAGCGACGAAATCCAGCAAGGCACAAACGATGTGCTGGACATTTCAATCCACGCTCCCCGCACGGGGAGCGACACGACGGCACGGACAAGCGACTGATGGACGAGTTGATTTCAATCCACGCTCCCCGCACGGGGAGCGACTGTACGTCGGCAGCCACTCCGCCGCGTACTCCGCATTTCAATCCACGCTCCCCGCACGGGGAGCGACGCCGTTCTTACGGCTCACACACGCGAGGGCTACATCATTTCAATCCACGCTCCCCGCACGGGGAGCGACCGCACTTGGTATCGTGCCCTGCTGGAATCGCCGGGATTTCAATCCACGCTCCCCGCACGGGGAGCGACTTGCGGTGAACGGTAAAAAATACGCGACTGGAGAGATTTCAATCCACGCTCCCCGCACGGGGAGCGACCTGCCGACTGCATCACGGTAAAATTTCCAGACGGATTTCAATCCACGCTCCCCGCACGGGGAGCGACTGCGCCTAATTCACGCTCCTTTTTGAAGCCACCCTTAATTTCAATCCACGCTCCCCGCACGGGGAGCGACGCCGCCGAAACATGGCGGTACGCGCGTACCCGGAAATTTCAATCCACGCTCCCCGCACGGGGAGCGACATGTTGCGGTGAATCCGTCATCATCCATAAACTCACTATTTCAATCCACGCTCCCCGCACGGGGAGCGACCTTGCAGCCCGTGAGGAGTACAAAAAGCAGGAAATTTCAATCCACGCTCCCCGCACGGGGAGCGACGGGATGGCGGGCAGGTCAACCATGACACGCCATCATTTCAATCCACGCTCCCCGCACGGGGAGCGACCGCAGATGATGACGGACACCTGCTGGATGGACGCATTTCAATCCACGCTCCCCGCACGGGGAGCGACCCTTCGGCACAGAACGTCACAGCGGCGAGAAGCTGATTTCAATCCACGCTCCCCGCACGGGGAGCGACGCGCTGTCAGCCGCAAGCCAACAGGCACGTTGTATTTCAATCCACGCTCCCCGCACGGGGAGCGACCCGCCATCGTCACCCCTGCGGCAGCGGCACAATACCAATTTCAATCCACGCTCCCCGCACGGGGAGCGACGCTTCTGACTACCAGTTTGACTACTTGGACACAATTTCAATCCACGCTCCCCGCACGGGGAGCGACGGTAACGCTTCCACGCATCGGTCACAGCACTGAAAATTTCAATCCACGCTCCCCGCACGGGGAGCGACGCGTCGCCGCGCTGTCCGAGAAGTCGGGCATCTCATTTCAATCCACGCTCCCCGCACGGGGAGCGACGGAAGCCATCAGGCAGCAGAGAACCAGCAGAACGATTTCAATCCACGCTCCCCGCACGGGGAGCGACAGAAGCGCAACGACCTTGTTGCGCGTGGGCTGATATTTCAATCCACGCTCCCCGCACGGGGAGCGACCATTTATCAATAAGGAGTGATGATGGTTGTGAGAATTTCAATCCACGCTCCCCGCACGGGGAGCGACCTTGCGAAGCTGTGCAAGTTGCGGCAATGTGCATATTTCAATCCACGCTCCCCGCACGGGGAGCGACAGCAGAGCATTGACTACTTTACCGCCCTGCTGGAAATTTCAATCCACGCTCCCCGCACGGGGAGCGACGCTTTTGGCACGGATTTTATTGCTCTTTATAGCATTTCAATCCACGCTCCCCGCACGGGGAGCGACAAAACTTGACCGCCGGGCAAGTTAAGGAAAGGAGATTTCAATCCACGCTCCCCGCACGGGGAGCGACGCTGACAATCTGCCCGGTTTGCAACGCAGTGATATTTCAATCCACGCTCCCCGCACGGGGAGCGACTCGGCGACTTGCAGTTGCGTCTTGCCCTGCAAAATTTCAATCCACGCTCCCCGCACGGGGAGCGACGCATCCAGTGCGTGATGCTCACAGGCTTGTAGTAATTTCAATCCACGCTCCCCGCACGGGGAGCGACACAATACTGTCACAAGGCAAGCGCAAGCAAGCCTTATTTCAATCCACGCTCCCCGCACGGGGAGCGACCTTAGAGGCGAACGATCTGCGCTGGGATCACCCGATTTCAATCCACGCTCCCCGCACGGGGAGCGACAATGTCGCTTGCTTTTCCAAGCGTGGATGCAAGAATTTCAATCCACGCTCCCCGCACGGGGAGCGACCAGTCCGAGAGGCGTTCCCGGAGGTTTACAGCGAATTTCAATCCACGCTCCCCGCACGGGGAGCGACGCGCGCGGCAGTTTTAATGTCAACATCCGCATTATATTTCAATCCACGCTCCCCGCACGGGGAGCGACGTCCGGCGATTAAGTGCCGGTGATCTTGTTCGAATTTCAATCCACGCTCCCCGCACGGGGAGCGACCGGATTGGGCAATTCGCAAAATCATGGAGACGGAATTTCAATCCACGCTCCCCGCACGGGGAGCGACCGGTACTCTTTTTGGCTGGAGAAAGAGCTGGAAAAATTTCAATCCACGCTCCCCGCACGGGGAGCGACCAAGACGCCATCCCCAGCGTAACAGGGGAGGAAGATTTCAATCCACGCTCCCCGCACGGGGAGCGACGCGCCCCGGAAACACAGCCGGGCGCGGCCCGGAGATTTCAATCCACGCTCCCCGCACGGGGAGCGACGTCCCCCGCCTTTATTCGCGCCGCAGCGCCGGGAATTTCAATCCACGCTCCCCGCACGGGGAGCGACAGCGCAAAGTAACAATTCTGTCGATCAGAATCATAGGCTTTGCACAAAAAGTATACCACAAAACAGTCCTTTTGAGAATCAGCTTAGCCGAAAATGCGGTAATTTTGCCGGAAAAACCGCGAAATCCGGTGCGAACCTCCCTGCAAAAGGCTGGAGGCTTGCGCTTCGCACGGGCGATTCGCGCGGCGCACCCTTACAGCATCAGCAGCCCTTCCGGGGCGTAGCTCGTCTTCACGCCAATGTGCTCAATCCGGCTTTCGTAGTGATTGCCGAGGTTGTAAAAGCGCAAACTGTCCTTTTCCGGGTCAATCAGTTGCCGAAGTTCCGCCTGAAGCAGCTTGTACTGTGCGGCATCCAAAGAGCACTCAAATACGGAATTCTGCACGCGCTGACCGTGGACGACGCAGCGCTTGGCGACTTGCCGCAAGCGGCGTTTGCCGTCCGCATCGACGGTGGAAACGTCGTAGGTGATTAGAACCAGCATCGGGAACGCCTCGCTTTCGGGTTATTTCCAGAGGAATGGGGGATAACCGTCTGTGTCGCCGCGGAGGGTGCGCGCAAGCAGCAGCGCCTGTACATAGGGAACAAGCCCCCACATGATTTTTTCTTTCAGGAACGGGTGGGTGATTTCTTCGCGTTTGCGGTTTTGCCACGCGGTCAAGAACTGCTTGCGCCCGGCATCGTTCAGGAAGACGGCGCCGCTCTCCTGCCGGTCGAAGTGCTTGTCCTGCAGCACACGGTTGTTCACCAGCGTGATGCAGAGGCGGTCTGCCATCGGGGCGCGCAGTTCTTCCATCAGGTCAAGGGCGAGCGACGTGCGCCCCGGACGGTCGCGGTGCATGAAGCCGACGTAGGCATCCAGCCCTACGCTTTCCAGCGCGGCAGCGCAGTCGTTGGCGAGCAGCACATAGGCGAAGGAGAGCAGGGCGTTCATGTTGTCCTGCGGCGGGCGGCGATTGCGGCCGTTCAGCAAGAAATCCGCCTTTTGAGTCAGTATCATTTCGTCGAATACCGAAAAATAATCGGCGGATGCGTCGCCTTCCAGCCCACGCAGCACATCTAAATCAACCGCTGATTCAATTTGCGGCAGCTTGGCATCTAACGCAGCGGAAACATCCTTAAGTGCCTGCACATTCACGCGCAAGGCGTGGTCGCGGATGGTACGCTCCAGCACCCAGCGCTGATTGTATACCTTGCCGAAGATGAAATTCCGTGCAATCAGGCAGCTGGCGGATAGGCTGTCGGCGCGCCGATACTGCTCACGGCGCAGCAGAACATTGCCGCGCTCGCTGCCGCAGACGCGCGCTAAAAATCGCCCGCGCGGTGTCAGAAACGTCAGCCCAATACCGCGCTCTGCGCAAGCACCCATGAGTGCTGGACTTGCGCCCTTGTAGGAGAAAGTCAGAATGCCCTCCAGCATCAGCAGGGGATACTGTGCGCGCTTTTCCTCGCCCACATGGACGACGATATTCTCGTTTTCCAGCGACAAGTAGGCGTCTTCCGTCGTCACGAACAGCGTATTCAGCATCTTTCTCATGGCGAATCCTCCGCAATACGGGCGTGCATGTAGGCGCGGACGCTGCCGGTTCGGCTGAGCCGCGGAACGCATACATCCTTGAGCGAGCAGGCATTGCAGCCCTTGTGCGCCCGAACGGATGGCGTATGTCCGCGCGCCTGATTCTCCAGCAGTTCCGCCAGAAGCGACAACGTCCGCGCACGGAGGGATTCATCCAGCGCGACCCGCGTCCGCCGGCGGGGTTCGCCATAAAACAAGCTGCCCTCCGGGATGGCGCAGCAGAGCATCTCCTCCAAGCAGAGCGCCTGTGCGCACAGCTGCACCTCGTCGGCATCCTGCGTTTTGTCCGATCCCTTTTTGTATTCTACCGGGTACGGCAGCCACAGCCCTTCGCGCCCGTGCAGCGCAACACCGTCGGGGCTGCGGTGGAACTCCACCACGTCGCTGACGCCGTGCAGGTGCAGGCGGGCAGATTCCAGCCGCAGTCCGCGCAGAATCAGCGTATCGCCGCGCAATTCCGCTTCCGGGCCGTGATGCGCCGTTTGGTGGAACACTTGCCCCTCCGCCGTATGCGCATTTTCTGCCCACTGCTGCTCCAGAAAAATCAATCCCCATTGGCGGCGGCAGTAGGCGTAATGCTGCAAGGCGGAGAGGGTCGTGTCCTGTTGCGTCACCCCTTCACTTCGCAGGTGACGCCGTCCGGCAGATTCGCGTCATCCACCGTCCATTCGTAGTCCGCAAAGCTGCGCGGAACCGTCACATCCGCCTTACGCGCTACACGCACGTGTTCAAACAGCTTCCACGCGGGGGCGTTGCCCAGTTCCTTCTCATGGCGGAAGATGATGAGCTTGCGCACTGCCATCATGCCGCGCGCGGCGGAGTGGTCGTTTTCAAACATGTTGAGGATGGCGTCCCACAGCAGGGCGAGGTCTTCTTCGCTGAAGCCCGTGGTCTTGCGCGCCAGATTTGCGGATACGAACCCTTCCGCGCGGTACAGCCCGTAGGGGACGATGTACTTGCGCCCCATTTCGGTGCCCTTCTTCTCCGCGTCCTTTTCCGTCGTGATGGCGACGCGGGTGATGGTCACTTCCTGCGGCACAATGGGGTCAACGCTGCGGGCAAAGCCCAGCTGCACCGGCCCGCGCACTTGACCGCAGTTCAGCGACGCCTTGACAAACGTCGTCATCACCGCGCCGAACGTCCGGATGTCGTAGTAGTGGCTGCACATATAATCGCGCAGCTTGCGGTCAATCTCCGGGTCATTCGACTTCAGTTTCTTTTTGAGGTCGTCCTCCTTGATGTCGCCGTAGCCGCAGGCCTCCAGCCCTTCACGGTCGCAGCGATTCAGCGGAACGCCATCCTGAATATAGATGCCGTAATGTGGGTCGCCCTCCTTGACGGTCGCCACATAGTCGCGAATCTTGCGCTTCAGGCACACGTCCGTCACCAGCCCAAGACCCGTTTCCGGGTCGGTGCGGGGCATGTTGCCGGCATCGGGGTCACCGTTGGGATTGCCGTTCTGCACGTCGAACAGTACCACGAAATCATAGCGGTTGCGAATCACATCAGACATTGCTGTTTTCCTCCTTCTTTGTGAAGAACTTCTGTTTCTGGTGATAGTAGCCCAGCTGGAAAATACCCTGATCCTGCAGGTTCAGGCGCGCGGGGTAGCTGTCAGTCAAGCGCCCGCACAGCTCCGTCATCTGCTTGTCGTAATAGATGAAATAGCCGGTATCAAGCTTTTTCAAGTGACTCTGCGCCAGCTTCAGCAGCGTCGGGAAAACGATGCTGGGCGTTGCGCAGGCAGCGTTGAAGTAACGATCCATGATGGTAGCGTTGATGCCGGGATTTGCCTTCTGCTGGAGGCTTTCCAGCACCGCAAAGAGACGACCCAGCACATACGGTGCGTAATTCGTCTGTTCGTTGAGTTGCACGTCGATGACCTCCTTGTACTGTGGATTGCTGCCGTTTTTCAGCAGCCATGCTTTGAGAATTGCCGCCTTGCCGCGGCTGACACTGTGCTCCGCATGGATGCGCAGCTCTGTTTGCGTCAGCAGCGAAACAGGGTAAGGCGTATCGCCAAGAATGGCGCGGAGCAAATCGCCCACCAGATGCGACGGCGGCAGCTTGTCCCTGCTGTTGGGATTCGCTGTTTCCTTGAGCAGCGAATAGGCGGAAAGTGTTTCACGCGTGTCATAGGATGGGCGAATGATGTTCAAACGCTCCTGATGATGCGCCAAATTTGCGGCAAAATCGCCGAACGTCCCTTGCAGGAAGAAACGAACCGACAGACGGGACGCATTCGGCGACAGCCCCAGAATGTAGAAGGGTGTACGGGAATCCAGCGGAACATTCTCCCACTGAAGACCCTGCCCAAGGCGGATGGCTTTCATGATGCCGTCCAGCGTATTCTGCGTCATGTCTTCGTTTGTCCCCAGCAGAGCGGCAAAGCAGTCGCTGTAAGCGGATTGCGCCGTTTCTGCCCAGTAAACGAGGGTGGCAGATCCCAGAAGACTGTGATAGTCCTTCACGCGAAGCATGTAGTTGAGCGCTTCGCCGTAGGCAAAGGCGGCATGATTCCCGACGGGGGCGTTCAAGCCCTGCGCATCCTCTCGTCCGTAGGATTCGAAAGCATTTTTACCTTTGTTGAAGGAAACAAGTAATGCACCAGAAGACTGCGCGCCATCTACCCCTTTGATGGCAGGGTGCAAGCGAGCAATTGTATCCAATTCGCCCGTGACCAGACAGCGTCCTCGCGTGATATCATCCTCCACACTGCTGGAGGCAGCTTCATCCCAAGCCGCGTGAATCTCCGGCACATCCTGCGCCATTGTGGCTTCGCCAGAT
>ERZ772821.2170-NODE-2170-length-10402-cov-10.224026_pt1 | contig 10402 bp, 10 predicted proteins | sample MGYA00580859_ERZ772821 | MGnify/ENA primary metagenome ERZ772821 (study PRJEB29015, sample SAMEA2737674) | human gut metagenome | biome: human gut; feature: human-associated habitat; material: faeces | place: China | collected 2012 ...
GCTCAACGCGCCGGCGCCGCCCTCCACGGTGTACGACGTGGCGCGCATCACGAACACCCCGGTCATCGCCACGGTCCTGACCTGCGATGACGAATTGGACGAGAAAATCGAGGCCGGCGCCTCCATCATCAACGTGGCGGCCGGCCGCAGGACGCCTGACGTGGTCCAGCAGATCAGGCAGCGTCACCCCTCCATCCCGCTGCTCGCCAGCGGCGGTTCGACCGACGAGTCCATGGCCGAAACCATCGTGGCCGGCGCGAACGCGCTGACCTGGACCCCGCCGAACGCGCAGGAGATGCAGCGCTCGATGATGATGCGCTATCGCGGCGAATCCACCGGCGACAACATGCAGCACTGACGTAAGGATTCCGAACATGAGCAGCACCAGCAACAACGCCGCCGTAACCGGAAACGACGCGGTCGACGACGTAATGGCCACGAGTCAATCGGCGGAGAACGGCACAAGCCACGACACCGCCGACGGCGATATCAAGAACGATGTTCTCAGCAGTTTCATCAGCATTGGCCGTATCATGGCGTATCGCGCGATACACAGACGGCTCGTCTCCCCCGGCGCCAAATCGCCGCGCGGCGAACATGCTTTCGACCCACGCCGTGGCCAAGGCCGCGTCTTGGCCACGCTCAGGGAATCCGACCAGACCAGCCAGAAGGACTTGGCCGCGATGTTCGGCATGAGCCGCCAGGCCATGGCCGAACTGTTGAAGAAACTGGAGGCCAGCGGTCACATCAGCCGCCGTCCATCCAGGCGGGACAGCCGCGTCATGATGGTCAGCCTCACCAACCAGGGCCGCAAGGCCGCCGATCTGCTGGGCAAAGCGCCCGACCAGACCTCCTCCATGCTGGACTGTCTCAATGAAACCGAGCTACAAACCCTACACGGCTACCTGCAGCGCATCATCGACACCTCCTCCGACGACCTACCGGCCTCGACCGCCGAGGATGTCAAAAAGTGTGAGCTGCTTATCGAACACCTCAAGCGCAGGCGAATGCCGACCGACCGCGCATAGTTTGCGAACAGCCCGCACGACTTGTGGCCGCATAAGCATGCGGCCACACAACAGTCCAGCCGCACAGTCATCCAGCCGCCCCTACAAACACACCCGATTCACCATTTGCACGACATCTTGCACCAAACCCTACTTTGAAATGCGGTATTTTGCACCAAAACCCCATTTTGAAATGCGGCATTCTGCACATACAAGGCAGAAAATGCTACTCCCATAAGGGATATTGATTTTCATCGACGAGGTGCAAGAGGCACCGGATGTAATGACCACGTCAAGTTTGATGTACCGGCGTCGCAATTCGGCGATTTGACGTTTCACCACATCTCGCTGATTGCGAAAAACAGCAAGTCGTGATTCGAGCGTGGCATCACCTTGCTTAGTCATATCAACAAAATCCTTGATCTCTGCGAGACTCATGCCCGTGGATTTCAGACATTCAATGAGATCAAGCAATTCAAGATCGCCGTCATCGAAGCATCTCCGTCCGAAACCAGTTCAAGCGATACCGGGCAAAAGACCTTGGCCGTCATAGTAGCGCAACGTATGTTCGGACAGCCCAGTCTTTCGCGACACCTGACCGATGGAATATCCCATGCCAACTCCTTTCCCTGCAGTCGAGCCAGTGTGAGTCCAGCCATATTCACGGATGTCCTATGCGGAACGGACACTCTTCGACTGCCTGAACCTTGCAGCCCAAACATGCATCAATCAGCACAAATCACAGACAGTGGGCCATATACAACGGCAGCTTGATGCGTTCTCCATCCACTTCGAGTTGGCGGGGATGCAGAACGTATTCCTTGCCCAATCGTTGGGCATACCTTTTGCGGAATTTGTCGAGCGAAGACACACCGTATCGTTTCGTGGATTTCACTTCGATCGGGCTGATGCGAGGCTTCATCGCGGCATTATCGTATTCCCGAACGATGAGGAAGTCTATTTCCATGGTTTTCGAGGCATCCGCCCTATCCAAGCGCGAGAAGAAATACAGTTTGCGCCCATTCGCCCGGAATTGCTGAGCCACCGCATTCTCCACCAGCATCCCTTCGTTGAGCGAGAGTTTATCGAACAGAATATCCCGGTACACATCATCCGGCGTTGTCTCTCGATCGGCAAACGCCTGCGACACCAGCAAACCGGTATCCGCCATATAGCATTTGAATGAATCGTTATCTTCGTACAATCCCAGCCCCACCAAAGGGTCAGTCGAATTACGGCACAGGTTCACCAAGCGGGCGTCTTCCAACCAGAAGAACGCCGAATCGTATTCACGAGATCGAGCCCCCTTATCGACCGATGCCAGAGTGAATCGTTTCTCATGCTTGGACAGCTGCCCTGGAATCTGAGCGAAAATGCCCCGCACGCGACCGGCATCGCCATTGGCGAACTTGCCGATATCATCACTGTACAGCTGCAGGATGCCACGCTTGATCAAATCCACCTCGCCAAAATCGCGCTGCTCGACATAATCGGCAACCGCCTGCGGCATACCGCCCACCAGCAGATATTCGCGCCACAGCCTCATCGCTCGTTTGTGCAGCGCATCGGGCAACGGGACCAGACGCTCGAACGATTTGCGAATCGTTTCAGCAAGCAGCTCCTCCCCCATGGCCCAGCAGAACTCCTCAAAATCGAGCGGCCCCATGTCCATTTTCCGTTCCTCGGAGGGGATGACGATATTCGCCACATTCCTCTTGATGGAGATCAGCGAACCAGTTTCCACATAGTCATACCGGCCATCCGCAACCAGATATTTGATGAGCTCCCTCGCCGCCGGATACCGCTGCACCTCGTCGAAAATAATCAACGATTCACGCTCGTACAGTCGCTTGCGGTAATACGCAGACAACAGCATGAAAAATGTGTCAAAGTCATCACGCTGGTTTTCGAAGATGTCGCGAACGTCGCGCGGCAAACGTGTGAAATCGATGAGAATATATGACTTGTACTGAGTGCGGCCGAATTCCTCGACAATGGTGCTTTTGCCCACACGGCGAGCGCCTTCGATGAGAAGAGCCTCACGCCCACCCGCTTTTTGTTTCCATGCGATCAGCTTATCCAGCATCTTGCGCTTCAACATGAGCAATCACCTCATTACACGAAAACAACAGTATAGGCATATGCTATTCTACACGAAAACAGAAGTATAGAAATGGCCAATTCTACACGAAAACAACGGTATGGAAACATGCACCGAACCGGCTCACCCCCAATCTCTCCCCCATCACACCGGCGGCCTGTTCGATTGTGCGGTTTTGTGCGAATGGCTCACACGGTTCTTAGTGAGAACCGTTCTCTGCGCACCTGACCCTAGAACCGGATCAGCGCCTTGATGACCTTGCGCTGGTCCATCGCCTCGTAGGCGTCCTGGATATGGTCGAGGTCGTACTCGGCGGTGAACACGCGGCCGGGGTTGATCTCGCCCTTGAGCACCGCGTCCAGCAGACCCTCATCAAGGTCATAGTGGCGCACGGGAGCCGGGCCGCCTTTGATGCCGATGTTGCCGTAGAACGTGCCTTCGGCGCTGATCTCCACGTCGTGCGGCAGGCCCACACGACCAATCACGCCACCGCGGCGAATCAGGCCAATCGCCGTGTCGAAGGACTGCTTGGAGCCCACGCATTCGAGCACCGCGTCCGCACCATAGCCACCGGTCATCTCCAGCACCTTGTCAATAGCCTCTTGGCCACGCTCGGGCACGATATCAGTCGCACCGAATTCGCGGGCGAGCGCCGCGCGATCCTCGTGACGGCTCATGGCAATAACGCGCGTGGCACCACGCATCTTGGCGGCAATCACACCGCACAGGCCGACTGCACCATCGCCCATGACCACGGCTGTGTCACCGGGCTTGACCTCGGCAGAAACCGCCGCGTGATAACCGGTGGACATCACATCGGAAACGGTCAGCAGCGAAGCGAGCGTCGCGTCATCGTAGTCTTCCGGCGAACCGGGCACCTTGACCACGGTGCCGTCCGCCTCGGGCACGCGCAGGTATTCGGCCTGACAAGCGGAGAAGTAGCCCCCGTGCGGGCACACGGATTCGAAGCCGGCCTTGCATACCGGGCACTTGCCGCAGCTGTACGGGAATGGCACGACCACGAAATCACCTGGCTTAACGGATTCGACCGCCGCGCCAGTCTCCTCGACCACGCCAATGGTTTCGTGGCCCACCTGACTGTGTGCGGCCTGTCCGCTCAGCCCACGGAAGAACCACAAATCAGAGCCGCATACACAGGTGCGCACCATGCGAATTACGATGTCATCATCCTGCTGAAGTGCCGCCTTTGGCACTTCTTCCACGGTCATCTTGCCAGGCTCAACGAAAATCGCGGCTTTCATGGTTTCAGACATATTCACAACTCCTTGTTTCCGGCACCGAGCGATTAGGGCCCGTTATCCTCATGTTCCATTAAACGACAATCGATCTGTATTAGTCAATAGCCATAAACCATGTTGAGCCATACCCACGAGGTATGGAAGCAACCAAGCAATTCATCTACGTGCTTTATCGCCTCACGGCAACCAAGTTCATCGGCATTGCAGAAGTCTCTTGCCGAAATCCACCGCGATAGGCCAATATCCGAGATACTGCTGCCGTTTGTTGTCGCCGCCACGAGTAGGCTAAGGAACCGGCGATGGAACCCGCCTGAACTTGTTTCGAACCGCACACTGCTGATAGTTCCTACACACGATTTGACATTGCATGGAATCGTTGTGTCTTCAGCGGGATTCAGCGGTTTCAGGAAAGGCTATTATGGGCTCGCAATCCCCATCCGCAGGTGCCCGGCCGGGCACGCGCACGGCCACTCCCCCGGCGCACAAACTCCCCGATATCCATCTTGATATTGTGTTGGTCGTCTTCTGCGGCGGTGCCATCGGCACCGCGATTCGCTATGCGTTCGCGCAGATTCCCGCAGCCGGCAGCTTCCATACCGGCACGTTTGTGGCCAACATGCTGGCCTGCTTCTGCTATGCGGGTCTGACCGCCTATTTGGCCGGCTCTTCCCGGTTCGACACGCGTGCCAAGGAGCTCACCAGCCGTGGGCTCGGCATGGGCGTATGCGGCGGTTTGTCTACGATGTCGACGTTGGCATTGGAAGGCTTCACCGCGATTCGCGACGGTCAGGTGGCGGCCGGCATTGCCTATCTACTGGTGACGTTCGCGCTGGGTCTGGTTTGTGCGTCTGCCGGCGTGTGGGCAGGAACGCATCTGGCCGGCTCCTCGAACGCATCCGCCGAAGCGTCCGCTGATACGAATGCCGCTACGACCAGCAAGGGAGGTAAGGCGTGATGACCGTATTCCTACCAATCTTGGTCTGCCTGTGCGGCGGCGTAGGCGCCTCCTGCCGCTATCTGCTTGACGCGACCATCAAAACGTATTGGCAACGCGCATTCCCGCTGTCCACATTCACCATCAATCTCATCGCCGGATTCCTGACCGGTCTGGTTGCGGCGCTGGCACTGGGCGGGACACTTGATGAACCGTGGCGGCTGGTGCTGGCCACCGGTTTCCTCGGCGGATTCTCCACGTTCTCGACCGCGATCAACGAAATGGTGACGCTCTTCCACAAACGCCGCTACCCCACGGCAACGGCCTATCTGGTGCTGTCGCTGGGTGTGCCGGTCGTTGCTGCGGCCTGCGGTTTTCTCGTCTGACCGCCACGACGATTCCCGACGCGGTCAGCGGTATCATTGCGAGGTCGAACGTCACAGGTACATCCGGGAGGTATATGGGCATGGCGAACAATGGAGCGGATGTGAAGCACAATCAGGGCGCGGACGTCACGAATGCCTCGGCCACAACGAACACTGCGGAAAATACCGTGGGCACGGCAACCCCGAAGCAAAATGGACTCGCCGTGTTGGGCAAGTATGCGGGTGTTTCCGCCACGCAGACCATTGTGGAGTATGCGACGTTCGCCATCCTGCACTTGATCGGCGTGCCCTCACAGATCGCCAACGGTATCGCCGTGGTGTGTTCGGCGACCTACAACTTCGTGATGAACCGCAACGTGACGTTCAAATCGTCAAGCAACTTCGCCCGTTCCGTGATGCTTTTCGTGCTGCTGTGGATCTGGAACTTCACGTTCAGCACGCTGCTGATCGGCTGGATGCCGGGCGCGACGGACCTGAGCCCGTATGTGGTGAAGTTCATTGCGATGGCCTGCCAGTTCGGCTGGGGTTATCCGTTGTGCAAGTACGTGATTTTTAGGTGACACATTCCAATCGCTCACTGTCGTTCGCCTTCGCCTATTTGTATTTGGAGCGCTTATCAGAAGAACAGCACCGCGACGCCTGCCGCGAAGCACATGAGCAGAATCGAGGTCAGGAAGCTGGCGAGCATCGGCTTCTTACCCTTGGAAGCGATGGCCTTGAAGTTCACGTTGATGCCGAGCGCGGCCATGGCCATGCCGAGCACGATGTACGCAAAGTCCACGAGCTGCGGGGTGATGGAGGCGATGAGCGGCACGAAGGTGCCGATGATCGAAGCGCCGATGAAGCCGAGCATGAACCACGGGAAGGCCACAGTCTTCTTGCCGGTGTTCTCCACCTCGGAGTGCTTCTTCTCCCACCAGATAGCGATGATGATGGCCGCGAACACGAGCATGAGCACGCGGGAAAGCTTCATGATGGTGGCGATGTCCACCGCGCCGAAAGCGTCGCCGGCGGCGACCGCGTGGGCGATTTCGTGCAGGGAAGCACCGGCGGTGATGCCCAGCTGGTCCTTGGTCATGCCGGCCAGCGGGCCGAGCGCGATCTCCAGCAACGCGAACACAGTACCCATAATGGCTACGATGGCCACGGCCATGGTCACGTCGTTGTCCTTCTCGTCCTGCTTGTCCTCAGGCACCTTGATGGAACCGGCTAGGCCCATGACGGCGGCCGCACCGCAGATGCCGGTGCCACCGGCGGTCAGGATGGCGAGCATCGGGTCGACACCGAGCTTGCGGGCGATGGCATAGCACACGATGATGGTCAGCGTAACGACCACAGCTGCGATCGGCAGACACTTGATGCCCTGCGTGAACAGCACGGCGAGGTTGAGCTTGAAACCGAGCAGGATGATGCCGAGGCGCAGCAGCTTGTTGGAAATCAGGCCAGCGGCGTCCTTGACGCCTGCCTTGCGGCCATCATTGGAACCGACGTAGGCACTGCGGATCGGGAACTGGATGATCATACCGATGAGCAGCGCGATGATAAGCGCGCCGAAAAGGCTGAATCCGGGGAACTGCTTGAGCCAGGAGGCGAACAGCGAGGCCAGCAGAGTCAGAACGCCAATGAACAACATGTCAACGGTGGTAATGCGCTTCCACCATTTTGTACAGAACTCTCTCACGGTGTCTATTGAAGCTCAAGCATTTACATCGGTCAAATCATTGCAACCAATACATATCATCGATTTTGTCGATACCTAATTGATCTCCCTCTGATGAGGGAGGTGGCCGCCGCAGGCGGACGGAGAGAGAGAAACAACGTTCGCGACCTCCCCTCAGTCGACTATCTGACTACCCGCGCAGCGCAGCAATAATCATCTCCGCCAACTCCCGCTGATCGTGCGTCAGACCGGATCTCGGCACCAGCGCATAGAACCGCCGCACAAACTCATCGCCAAGCTCCCGCTGCACCGGCACGCCCGCCGGCACGGCGGCTTCCGAAATCAACGACTGCCCGAACCCGGCGGACAGCGCCGCCACAATCGCCGCATTACTGGACACTTCCATCGTGCGTGCAGGCACAACCTGAGCGGTCTTGAAATACAAATCCGTGTAATACCGCACGCCGGAACCGTGCTCGCGCACCATCCACACGCCGTCGGGCTCCCCCGCCAACACCAGCCGGTCCTCGCACAGGGTGACGCGGTCCACCGAATCGTTCACGATCGGCTTTTCCACCACGCCGAGCTGCACGGCCTTCATGCTGACCCGTTCGAGAATCGCATCCGAGTTCATCACGTGTACAGCGAAGTCGAAACCGTCCATGTCCCGAGCCATCACCGGCAACGCCTTCGGCAGCAGAATCGCCGCGGTCGTGTGCGAGAACGACACGGCCAGCGGCTCACGCGCCTCCTGCACGCGGGCGATCTGCTCACGCGTATCCCGCCATAATCCGTCGATGCCGATGGCAGTCTGGTACAGCATCCGCCCGGCCTGTGTGGGCGTCACGTCACTTTTCGCATTGCGCACGAACAGCGGCGCGCCGACCATCTGCTCCAATTGGGCGATACGCGACGACACCGTCGACTGCGATACCTTCAGCTCATCGGCGGCCAGCGTGAACTGACCCACCTCGTATACGGCGACCAGGGTTTCGAGCAGAGGGAACATGGTTTAACTGTACGCTGTATGATGCACGAATATTTCAATTAGCTTGGGCGTAGCCCTAGGCCACGGACCTGGACCACCCTCAGTCTCGCTTCGCGAGCCAGCTCCCGCCAGCGGAAGCCCAATGGCTTTCACATCACTATGCCTCGCGCAGTTTTGCGAGCTGCGCCTTGGCCTTGTGGAGTTTGGCATAGATCTCGTTGCGCTGGGCCGGGTTCTTGACGCGCTGATGGTCACGAGTGAGCTTGTCCACTTCGGATTCGAGCCGAGCAATTTCAGTATGGCGAATGATGCGCGCATCCAGATTCTCGACCTCCGGCGTACCCAAAATGGTCTGTGAGCACAGCGATGCCCACAGACCATCAATAGTAGAGCCGGCCAGCTCCAGCTGGGCCTCCCCCGCCGGCTGCCAGTCGCCGGCATATACCTGATAGATCGGCGTGTGCCCGGCACGCCCCGGTATGGCGCGGCGCACGGCGAACGCGCATTCCTCACGCGTGCTGCCCTCGAACGGCACGTCGCGTACGCACACGAACACGATGCCCGATTTGCGCTGTCCGGCGATCAGGTCGATGACTTCGTTCGGTATGCCGGTGGCTTTGGCCGTAAGCTTCAGTCCGATGACCAGCACTTCCGGGATCAGTTTGCCGTCCGCAAGCCCCGTGTTGGCCGACCGGGCCAACGCCAGCATGGTGATGGATTCGATCTCGTTCACCAATCGCTGCTTGAGTTTGCCGGAAATCGGCGCTTTGCCTACGAACAAGGCTTTCGGCAGTGTGCCTTTGGCTTCGGGAATCGCCGTGGAAACGGGCAGTCCCAGCGAAATTGCGGATACAGAACCACAGTGAGCGGCCTGTGCACCAGTCATCATCGACCTTCTTTCCCGGCCTGCCATCAGTGTCATATCCTCGCAGTGCAGCAGTCCGTTTATCTATTGAAAAGCAACACTAGCGCATCCAGGCCGGAAGTCGTGGTACATATCCATATCCTGCTGCGGTTATAGAAAATCCCCTCCGAGTTTCCTCGAAGGGGATTTCCTATAACGCTAGTTCAAGCGAAGATTCTTGTCTGATGAAAATCAGGCGAGGATCTTGGTCACACGACCGGAGCCGACGGTGTGGCCACCTTCACGCACAGCGAAGGTCAGGCCTTCCTCCATAGCGATGGGCTGAATCAGCTCAACGGTGAAGGTAGCGTGGTCGCCCGGCTGAACCATCTCGACGCCTTCCGGCAGCTCGATGACGCCGGTGACGTCGGTGGTGCGGAAGTAGAACTGCGGACGGTAGTTGGAGAAGAACGGCGAGTGACGGCCGCCTTCGTCCTTGGTCAGCACGTAGACTTCGCCCTCGAACTTGGTGTGCGGGGTGACGGAGCCCGGCTTGGCCACAACCTGGCCACGCTCGACATCGTCACGGCCGAGACCACGCAGAAGCAGACCGGTGTTGTCGCCAGCCTCGCAGGCGTCCATGGTCTTGTGGAAGGTCTCGATGGAGGTGACGGTGGTCTGCTGGGTCGGACGGATACCAACGATCTCGACCGGGGTGTTGACGGCCAGCTGGCCACGCTCGACACGACCGGTGACAACGGTACCACGGCCGGAGATGGTGAAGACGTCCTCGATCGGCATCAGGAACGGCTTGTCCAGGTCGTGAACCGGGGTCGGGATGTAGTCGTCGACAGCGTCCATGAGGTCCTTAACGGACTGGACCCACTTCTCGTGGTCCGGAGCGTCGTCGTGCAGAGCACCGTAAGCGGAGGTGTGGATGACCGGGCAGTCACGGTCGAAGCCGTTCTCGTCGAGGAGGTCGCGGACCTCTTCTTCGACGAGCTCGATGAGCTCTTCATCGTCGACCATGTCGCACTTGTTCAGGGCGACGAGGATCTTCGGAACGCCAACCTGACGGGCGAGCAGCACGTGCTCGCGAGTCTGGGCCATCGGGCCGTCGGTGGCGGCCACAACGAGGATAGCGCCATCCATCTGGGCAGCACCGGTAATCATGTTCTTCACGAAGTCGGCGTGGCCCGGGCAGTCGACGTGAGCGTAGTGAC
>ERZ772821.2171-NODE-2171-length-10399-cov-5.566415_pt1 | contig 10399 bp, 8 predicted proteins | sample MGYA00580859_ERZ772821 | MGnify/ENA primary metagenome ERZ772821 (study PRJEB29015, sample SAMEA2737674) | human gut metagenome | biome: human gut; feature: human-associated habitat; material: faeces | place: China | collected 2012 ...
TGGTTCGCAACAATCCCAGCCTCCGTATCGCAAGCGCATCGCAGCGAATACCGGTGGTCGGCCCAGCGTGAAGGTTCCCCCTGACCCCCTCCGATGAACGCCACACGAACGCATACGGGTGCCATGAAAGTCCATCCGAACCGTCAAATCAATAGCCTTTTGCGTCCTGATTCCTCCAGTCGCTGTAAGAATCAGGACGCAAAGGGGTCTGTAAGCAGGGTGATTCCTCCATTGACTGGATGTTTTGGGTCGCTGAGCGGGTTTTGATCGGGACGATTCCTCCAATGGCTGGAAGAATCGGGACTTTTGGAGGCATGTTTGCGGGAAGAATGTTCCAGTGACTGGAAGGATTTGCCCGCTGAGAAGGCTTTGAACGAGAGGATTTTTCCGGTCGGTGGGAGAATCCAGACGCTGGAGTGGTCTGTAATAGAGTGTGTTGCGCATAGCTTGAGGGGAATGGTGGTATAGGCTGTACCTAAGCATTTCTGATACCGATGGAGGTCTTATGAGCCGCAAGAATTATGTCGATGATTATGCAATTTCGTTGGATATCGGAAACGCATCCGTTGGCTGGTCGGCCTTCACCCCGAATTATCGGCTTGTACGTGCAAAGGGGCATGAACTCATTGGCGTGCGACTTTTCGATCCGGCTGATACGGCTGAATCTCGCCGAATGGCACGTACCACACGCAGAAGGTACTCGCGCAGGCGTTGGCGCCTCCGTCTTCTTGATGCTTTGTTTGACCAGGCGTTGTCTGAAATTGATCCTTCATTTTTGGCTCGTAGGAAGTATTCTTGGGTCCATCCTGATGATGAAAACAATGCGGATTGTTGGTACGGTAGTGTTCTGTTTGATTCAAACGAACAGGACAAACGTTTTTATGAGAAATACCCAACTATTTATCACCTGCGCAAAGCATTAATGGAAGATGACTCTCAGCATGATATTAGAGAAATCTATCTTGCCATTCATCATATGGTGAAATATCGCGGTAATTTTCTGGTTGAGGGAACCCTGGAATCGTCGAATGCGTTCAAAGAAGATGAGCTGCTGAAACTTCTTGGAAGAATCACCCGTTATGAAATGTCGGAAGGTGAGCAAAACAGCGATATTGAGCAAGATGATGAGAACAAGTTGGTTGCGCCTGCCAATGGCCAGTTAGCTGATGCTTTGTGCGCAACGCGCGGCTCGCGCTCCATGCGAGTCGATAATGCGCTTGAAGCGCTTAGTGCTGTAAACGATTTGTCTCGTGAACAAAGAGCTATTGTCAAGGCTATTTTTGCTGGACTTGAAGGTAATAAACTTGATCTCGCGAAAATATTCGTCAGCAAAGAGTTTTCTTCTGAAAATAAGAAGATACTTGGTATTTATTTCAATAAGTCTGACTATGAAGAGAAGTGTGTTCAGATTGTAGATTCGGGACTTCTTGATGATGAGGAACGCGAATTCTTGGATCGCATGCAGGGGCAGTACAACGCAATCGCTCTGAAACAGTTGTTAGGAAGGTCTACGAGTGTTTCCGATTCAAAATGCGCAAGTTATGATGCTCATCGCGCCAATTGGAATCTAATTAAATTGCAATTGCGTACGAAAGAGAATGAGAAAGACATAAACGAGAACTATGGCATTCTAGTTGGCTGGAAAATAGATAGTGGCCAACGTAAAAGTGTACGTGGCGAAAGCGCGTATGAGAATATGCGAAAGAAAGCCAATGTCTTTTTCAAAAAGATGATTGAAACGTCTGATCTTTCGGAAACGGATAAAAACAGACTGATTCATGATATTGAAGAAGATAAACTTTTTCCGATTCAACGAGATTCAGATAATGGAGTTATTCCGCATCAGCTGCACCAAAATGAGCTGAAACAAATTATCAAGAAACAGGGAAAGTATTATCCTTTCTTGCTTGATGCTTTTGAAAAAGACGGAAAGCAGATTAATAAAATTGAAGGGTTATTGGCTTTCCGTGTGCCCTATTTTGTTGGTCCTTTGGTTGTGCCTGAAGATCTTCAGAAATCTGATAATAGTGAAAACCATTGGATGGTAAGAAAGAAGAAGGGTGAAATCACGCCGTGGAATTTCGATGAGATGGTCGACAAGGACGCCTCTGGTCGAAAGTTCATTGAACGATTGGTGGGTACTGATAGCTACTTATTGGGTGAGCCGACGCTGCCGAAGAACTCCCTGTTGTATCAGGAGTATGAGGTTCTGAATGAGCTCAACAATGTTCGCTTGTCTGTGCGCACTGGAAATCATTGGAATGATAAGCGCAGAATGCGTCTTGGCCGTGAAGAAAAAACTCTTCTGTGTCAGCGTCTTTTCATGAAAGGGCAGACTGTTACAAAGAGGACTGCGGAAAATCTTTTGCGCAAAGAATATGGACGTACATACGAGTTGTCTGGCTTGTCGGATGAATCGAAATTTACGAGTTCATTGTCAACGTATGGCAAGATGTGTAGAATATTCGGCGAGAAATACGTGAATGAGCATCGCGATTTGATGGAAAAGATCGTTGAGCTGCAGACTGTATTTGAAGATAAAGAAACGCTCTTGCATCAGTTGCGGCAGCTTGAAGGCATTTCGGAAGCGGACTGCGCTTTGCTCGTAAACACTCATTACACTGGTTGGGGGCGTTTGTCTCGCAAATTGCTGACAACAAAAGCTGGTGAGTGCAAGATTAGTGATGATTTCGCGCCGCGTAAACACAGCATTATTGAAATTATGCGTGCTGAAGACCGTAATTTAATGGAGATCATTACCGACAAGCAATTAGGTTTTTCTGATTGGATTGAGCAAGAAAACCTTGGTGCAGAAAACGGTAGTTCTCTTATGGAAGTCGTTGATGATTTGAGGGTCTCACCAAAGGTAAAACGAGGAATTATTCAGTCGATTCGTTTGATTGATGATATTTCTAAGGCAGTTGGCAAACGGCCGTCAAGAATTTTCTTGGAGTTGGCGGATGATATTCAGCCAAGTGGCCGGACGATATCTCGAAAGAGCCGTCTACAGGATTTGTACAGGAATGCGAATCTGGGGAAGGAATTCAAGGGAATCGCGGACGAGCTTAATGCGTGCAGTGATAAGGATCTTCAGGATGATCGTCTGTTCCTGTACTACACGCAGCTTGGAAAAGACATGTACACGGGCGAGGAATTAGATCTCGATAGGCTTTCATCGGCGTATGACATTGACCATATTATTCCCCAGGCGGTGACGCAGAACGATTCGATCGACAATCGAGTGCTCGTGGCGCGTGCTGAGAACGCTCGCAAGACGGATTCGTTCACGTATATGCCTCAGATCGCAGACCGAATGCGTAATTTCTGGCAGATACTTTTAGACAATGGATTAATCAGCCGCGTTAAGTTCGAGCGATTGACTCGTCAAAACGAATTCTCGGAGCGTGAGAAAGAACGTTTTGTTCAGCGTTCGCTGGTTGAAACAAGGCAGATTATGAAGAATGTCGCAACGTTGATGCGCCAACGGTATGGCAATAGCGCGGCGGTCATTGGTCTCAATGCGGAATTGACTAAAGAAATGCACAGATATTTGGGATTCTCGCATAAGAATCGTGACATCAACGATTACCATCACGCGCAAGATGCGCTGTGCGTCGGCATCGCTGGACAGTTTGCGGCCAATCGTGGTTTCTTTGCGGATGGTGAGGTTTCTGACGGTGCACAGAATTCTTATAACCAGTATTTGCGTGATTACCTGCGTGGATATCGTGAGAAACTGAGCGCAGAAGACAGAAAACAAGGCCGTGCGTTTGGTTTTATTGTTGGCTCGATGCGTTCTCAAGATGAACAAAAGCGAGTTAATCCGCGTACTGGAGAAGTTGTTTGGTCTGAGGAAGACAAAGATTATCTGCGTAAGGTGATGAATTATCGTAAGATGCTCGTTACCCAGAAAGTCGGAGACGATTTCGGGGCGCTGTACGATGAGACAAGATATGCTGCGACTGATCCGAAAGGAATTAAGGGTATTCCTTTCGATGGTGCCAAGCAAGACACTTCCCTTTATGGAGGTTTCTCCAGTGCGAAGCCTGCCTACGCGGTTCTGATTGAATCAAAGGGGAAGACCCGCTTGGTCAATGTAACGATGCAGGAGTATTCGCTGCTAGGGGATAGGCCGTCTGATGATGAGCTGCGAAAAGTGTTGGCGAAGAAGAAGAGTGAATATGCGAAAGCGAACATTCTGTTACGTCATGTGCCGAAGATGCAGTTGATCCGTTATGGCGGTGGACTGATGGTGATTAAGTCGGCTGGCGAATTGAATAATGCTCAGCAGCTTTGGTTGCCGTATGAAGAGTACTGTTATTTTGATGATCTGTCTCAAGGGAAAGGTTCTTTGGAGAAAGATGATCTGAAGAAGCTTCTCGATTCGATTCTGGGCTCTGTACAGTGTCTCTATCCGTGGCATAGATTCACCGAGGAGGAGCTCGCTGACTTGCATGTTGCTTTCGACAAGCTTCCAGAAGATGAGAAGAAGAATGTCATCACGGGTATAGTCAGCGCATTACATGCGGATGCGAAAACGGCAAATCTGTCAATTGTGGGAATGACAGGTAGCTGGCGTCGAATGAATAACAAATCTGGCTATACATTTTCCGACGAAGATGAGTTCATCTTCCAGTCGCCGTCAGGACTTTTTGAAAAGAGAGTAACGGTAGGGGAGTTGAAAAGAAAGGCAAAAAAGAAGTAAATAGTAAGTATCGGACAAATGAAAAGAGGCTCCCGACATTATCGGGAGCCTCACAGCCATAAGGCCAGGTATAAAACCTTCTGAAGCTTGGTCGAAACCTTGCTTTATTTCAATTTATGCCTGTCAGGTCAATGACCTTGATCATGGATTGCGACCAAACAATCCTCTGTAAGTATAGCACGATGAGGTGTATATGGCATGGCGGAATGTAGTGGTAACTCGGCATTGCAAGATTTCCACAAAAATGAGATTGCTAGTTATTCAGACGGACGATGATGTGTGCCAATTGCCCATGGACGATATCGGTATGTTGATGATTGAAACGACACGGGCGGTAATCACGACATGTGCGATAGCAGATTTGTTGAAACGCGATGTGAAAATCGTATTCTGCGACGACAAGCATCTTCCAATAGGGGAGACGAGCCCTTATGAGACTGAATCAAGTCGACGGGCATACATAATTCAGCAAATACGTTGGGATGAAGCGCGTAAAGATCTGTTGTGGCAGCATATTATTCGTGAGAAAATTGCGCATCAAGTGTCTGTGCTGGAGAAGAATTGTGACAGTCTTGACCTTGAGAAAATGAAGTCACTTGTTGTGGATGTGAAGCCTGGAGATTCGGATAATCGTGAAGCGGTTGCGGCTCACATGTATTTCCCTCGGTTATTCACATATGAGTTTGTTCGTTCCGATGAGGAGAATGGAATAAACGGGATTTTGGATTATGGGTATGCGATTATTCTTTCTGAAGTGGCTAGGAAAATAACGGAAATTGGCTATCTGACGGAATTTGGAATTCATCATGATAACGAGAAGAATCCGTTTAATTTGGCTTGTGATTTGATGGAGCCGTTCCGTCCTTTTATGGATGAAAGAGTCTTTCAATTGGGTGCTGAACACCTTGATTCCAAAGTCAAAGTTGAATTGATGAGATTTATGCGAAGCGATGTGCCCGAGCTTGGTACTACGATTACTCAACTTATCAGTGTGTTTGTGAGAGATGCTCTTCGGTATCTTTCTGGTGAAGAATGCTTGCCGGAATTGGGGTTTGTGCGATGCGGTACAGAGTTATGCGAGTGATAGTTTTTTTTGACCTTCCTATGAAAACCGCTAATGAGAGAAAAATATATGCGGAATTTAGGAAAAATCTGATTCGTGAGGGATTCCTTATGATTCAGGAGTCGGTTTATGTGAGAGTGGCGACCACGCGTGAGTCTGCGCATTTTTTGGAGAATAGAGTAGCTAGTTTTGCGCCTGCTGAAGGTTTGGTTCAGTCGTTGATTATTACGGAAAAACAGTACTCGTCTATTCGGTTTTTAGCTGGGTCGATGATTGATGATGCACAGAATAGTGATGATAGGACTGTGATTATATGATAGATAGCCTTGTTGCGTACCCTCTTGATCCTGTGCAACTTGAGATGGGGCTGAATGTTATAGGATGCGCATCTCCAAAAATTTTTTATGAGTTATCTGCGGGACTTCAGGAAGATGCCGATTCTGTTGTACTTGGCGTGGGAGAAAAAACTGTTTTGGCTTCCAAAAGTATAATTTATATTGGTGATTGCGCGGATGAAGTGGATTATAATGCTTTGTTCCAGAAGCTTGCTGTCAAGAAAATAATCGAAGGATTTACGCCGGAGCAAATCAGTAGATTATTGTCTTTGCAGGCTGAGTTAAAAACAATTATTCAAGATGAGATATGGGGTCAAAATCTACCTCTGACTATTCCCTGCGATTTGGATTTGAAAGCAGCAATTGCAATGGCCAAACCTCGGATTGACACGAGTTCTTTGGGATCCTTGTATGATAAAATTTCGACGGCAGTAGATACTGCCGGTGCTCTTGCCGAGAGCAGGATGCTGGTGACGCTTCATACAACTCAATACTGTGATAACGACCAATTACTTTATCTGCACCGTACTTTATTGCGGTACCAGTTGCAGCTTCTTGACCTGGAATGCTGCAGCAAGAAAGTCATGCTGACAGAGGGGATGAGCCACTATGTCGATGAGGATTACGTTCAGTTCTCATGAACTGTTCAGGAATCCTTAAGGCTATCGGTTTCAGATGCCTGTCAGATCAATGACTTTGACCACCCATGTGGTACGGAGGAAAAAGCAAGTATCGTTTCAGATGCCTGTCAGATCAATGACTTTGACCACTGCCAATTCACGAACTAATCACAATCGGCAGTTTCAGATGCCTGTCAGATCAATGACTTTGACCACTGGGCATCGAGGCGGACGATCAGAAACTAGGTTTCAGATGCCTGTCAGATCAATGACTTTGACCACCAGCATGGTTCGCCGCAACCTCGTACGTCGGTTTCAGATGCCTGTCAGATCAATGACTTTGACCACATAGCTTTGCGGGTGTCATCCCGACCAACGGTTTCAGATGCCTGTCAGATCAATGACTTTGACCACTGGGGCATTTATGGCGTATCGCCGTTTACGGTTTCAGATGCCTGTCAGATCAATGACTTTGACCACATTCGCGGTTTGCGCAATTCGGTATCGTCGGTTTCAGATGCCTGTCAGATCAATGACTTTGACCACCCATAGCAGACGAAACATTCCCTAACGACAGTTTCAGATGCCTGTCAGATCAATGACTTTGACCACGTTGCTTTTTCCACTGCTTGTGTGTTCCGTGTTTCAGATGCCTGTCAGATCAATGACTTTGACCACAAACCACGTTATCATCAACGCATAAATCGAGTTTCAGATGCCTGTCAGATCAATGACTTTGACCACTGCGCGTAACAACACCAGACTCGGACACAGGTTTCAGATGCCTGTCAGATCAATGACTTTGACCACTGCTGTCACGTGTTGTGAGCATACTCCGTTGTTTCAGATGCCTGTCAGATCAATGACTTTGACCACTGACGTGTTAAGCCATTATGATGACCCTTTGTTTCAGATGCCTGTCAGATCAATGACTTTGACCACTGGCGTAAGCGGGAATGTCGGTGATGTTCAGTTTCAGATGCCTGTCAGATCAATGACTTTGACCACTGGCAGCTGCTACGTGACGCGCGGGCATATGTTTCAGATGCCTGTCAGATCAATGACTTTGACCACATTGCAGCGCTTGTTCGTTGCGTTGCATGAGTTTCAGATGCCTGTCAGATCAATGACTTTGACCACCGACTATTTCTATGGTTTGCGCGATTTTTGGTTTCAGATGCCTGTCAGATCAATGACTTTGACCACAACACAAAAGCAGTGGTTCGATCAAGTGGAGTTTCAGATGCCTGTCAGATCAATGACTTTGACCACCGCAATCTCTGATGTCCACTATCAACGGCAGTTTCAGATGCCTGTCAGATCAATGACTTTGACCACTATCTCGTAATCCACAAGCACATCATAACCGTTTCAGATGCCTGTCAGATCAATGACTTTGACCACTTTTGGGCGCTTGGTTGTGACTTGGTTTGAGTTTCAGATGCCTGTCAGATCAATGACTTTGACCACTCGACGTGGCACGCTACGGCAACGACCGCAGTTTCAGATGCCTGTCAGATCAATGACTTTGACCACTGAGCTATTGGGCGATGGCTGGCGCGTTGTGTTTCAGATGCCTGTCAGATCAATGACTTTGACCACGTTTTTTCAACGCGTATCTTGAACAACATTGTTTCAGATGCCTGTCAGATCAATGACTTTGACCACTGCCACTATCGCGTACCCGCATAGCAAGCCGTTTCAGATGCCTGTCAGATCAATGACTTTGACCACCGATGTCGCCAAACTGTACGTAGCGCCTTAGTTTCAGATGCCTGTCAGATCAATGACTTTGACCACTACCGGTTTGCGGGTCGGTGACGCGCGGTGGTTTCAGATGCCTGTCAGATCAATGACTTTGACCACACCCGATGAACCGGCAATATCTCAATGATTGTTTCAGATGCCTGTCAGATCAATGACTTTGACCACTTGAAAATATTAAAAGAGCGTCGCCGTTCCGTTTCAGATGCCTGTCAGATCAATGACTTTGACCACCGTACGTGGCGGAGTTCGGCGCGACATCAAGTTTCAGATGCCTGTCAGATCAATGACTTTGACCACGTCCGCCAGAATGGTGGTGTACAATAGTTTGTTTCAGATGCCTGTCAGATCAATGACTTTGACCACGCTGACTCCGAGCCGTGTGGCGATAGCGGAGTTTCAGATGCCTGTCAGATCAATGACTTTGACCACTGTATTGGTCGGTCAACGCGGCGGGGTCGCGTTTCAGATGCCTGTCAGATCAATGACTTTGACCACGAATTTTGCGAAAAAGCGCCCGAAGACACCGTTTCAGATGCCTGTCAGATCAATGACTTTGACCACGCGTGATTCTAGCGGCGCTAGGGCGTGCGAGTTTCAGATGCCTGTCAGATCAATGACTTTGACCACTAGTGAACATCTCTACATGGTCCCATGACTGTTTCAGATGCCTGTCAGATCAATGACTTTGACCACGTGGACAGTGCGGTGAGCGCCTTGGTGGTGGTTTCAGATGCCTGTCAGATCAATGACTTTGACCACGCGGGATTCTTCCGGCAGAATCTAATCTCTGTTTCAGATGCCTGTCAGATCAATGACTTTGACCACGCTGATCCGCGACGGCGTGCTTGATTCGTTGTTTCAGATGCCTGTCAGATCAATGACTTTGACCACATGACTGTCGTGATGTGGTCGCGTCGTTCAGTTTCAGATGCCTGTCAGATCAATGACTTTGACCACAGATCGACCCCGCGCAGGCCTGCGAATTGCGTTTCAGATGCCTGTCAGATCAATGACTTTGACCACCTCGTTAGGGTCGTGCATGCTCTTATCCCTGTTTCAGATGCCTGTCAGATCAATGACTTTGACCACCTCGACGCGCTGAATGAAGTAATACCATGCGTTTCAGATGCCTGTCAGATCAATGACTTTGACCACGGTGACGGTGGCGATGCCGGGCACGTTGCTGTTTCAGATGCCTGTCAGATCAATGACTTTGACCACGCGCGTGCTGCTCATTAGTATGCTCCTATTGTTTCAGATGCCTGTCAGATCAATGACTTTGACCACTACTCAGGCCAAGACCGACTGCGTTCCCATGTTTCAGATGCCTGTCAGATCAATGACTTTGACCACCCATCGTGCGCACGGTCGGCAGTTGGGTGAGTTTCAGATGCCTGTCAGATCAATGACTTTGACCACCTTATGCAAGCGCGCTACAGTCAGCAACTCGTTTCAGATGCCTGTCAGATCAATGACTTTGACCACTCCAGCTCTGTTCGACGCCGTCGATGCGTAGTTTCAGATGCCTGTCAGATCAATGACTTTGACCACCACGATGTATCACAATCACTGGGGCGTTTAGTTTCAGATGCCTGTCAGATCAATGACTTTGACCACCGGCTTTGTCGCTGGTGCGGGCTTTTGTGGGTTTCAGATGCCTGTCAGATCAATGACTTTGACCACCGGAGCCAGTACGGTACGTGCTGATATGACGTTTCAGATGCCTGTCAGATCAATGACTTTGACCACCGTCTTTAGCCGCGGAACCGGTGGAAACGCGTTTCAGATGCCTGTCAGATCAATGACTTTGACCACTGCTTGACGGGTACAACGTGATAGGCGTGTGTTTCAGATGTGAATATTCGTAGCTTTTGAGGCCACTGGTTATTGTGTTTGGAGGCCGGGGTTA
>ERZ772821.2182-NODE-2182-length-10368-cov-2.597401_pt1 | contig 10368 bp, 8 predicted proteins | sample MGYA00580859_ERZ772821 | MGnify/ENA primary metagenome ERZ772821 (study PRJEB29015, sample SAMEA2737674) | human gut metagenome | biome: human gut; feature: human-associated habitat; material: faeces | place: China | collected 2012 ...
CAGACGTGTACTAGGTGTGGTTTGGAATAGTTAATATTTACAGAGATAATAATTGGAGTGTGGGATTATATGAAGCTTATGAAGACAACTGAGTCAGTCGGACAGGTGCTCTGCCACGATATCACACAGATTATTCCCGGCGTGAAAAAGGATGCAGTTTTTCGCAAGGGGCATATCATAACAAAAGAGGACATACCGGTGCTGCTTAGTGTCGGAAAAGATACCATATATATATGGGAAAATGATGAGACCATGATGCACGAGAATGAGGCTGCGGAGGTGCTTTATCGTATGAGCGCATGTGGCACAAAGAAAATTGAAGCAGACACACAATCAGGCGTTTCTTGCGGCACTGTGAGTAAAATGCATCCGTCCCCCGTAAAGGAGGGCAAGATAGAGGTAATCGCAGACTGTGATGGACTGCTTAAGGTGGATAGCAAAAAGCTTGAAAAGGTCAACTCCTTTGGAGAGCTGATGATAGCCACAAGGCACGGCAATACCACTGTGAAAAAGGGTGATAAGCTCGCCGGAACAAGAATCATACCGCTTGTCATAAAAAAAGATAAGCTAAAGGAAGCTTCTAATATATGTGAGGATGGTTCAATCCTTGATATTAAGCCGTTTGTGGTCAGAAAAGCAGCAATAATTACAACCGGAAACGAAGTGTACCATGGCAGGATACAGGATGCATTTACACCTGTTATAGAAAAAAAAATAGCAGAGTTTGGCGCACAGATGATGTTTCATGAGGTGTTTGATGATGATGACAAAAAAATCACAGACGGATGCTTACGCGCGATAGAAGCCGGAGCGGAAATTGTATTCTGCACAGGTGGAATGAGCGTGGATCCTGATGATAAAACGCCGCTTGCCATCAAAAATACAGGCGCACGGATTGTGTCATACGGCTCGCCGGTGCTTCCGGGAGCCATGTTTTTGCTGTCGTACTATGATGCAGGTGACAGGCTGGTGCCGATATGTGGGCTGCCCGGCTGTGCCATGTACAATAAGCGCACGATATTTGATATTGTGTTGCCTAGGCTTATGGCACGTGATATGATTTATGCAGATGAGCTTGCCGGACTTGGAGAAGGCGGCCTCTGCCTGAATTGTGATGTCTGCACGTTTCCTAACTGTGGTTTTGGAAAGGGCTTTTAACATGCGCGATGGATTTGGCAGAGAGATTGACTATATGCGCATATCGGTGATAGATAGCTGTAATTTAAACTGCTATTACTGCAATCCCTGTGACAATAATGAGCACTGTCATGCACTAAATATACTTAGCGTAAAAGAGGTGCTTTGCATAGTCCGCGCAGCCACAAGGCTTGGAATTAAGCATTTTCGTCTGACAGGCGGTGAGCCGCTTTTGCATCCGCAGCTTGATGAAATGGTTTTACAAATCAAAAAGATACCGGGTGTCAGCAGCGTATCGCTTACTACAAATGCAGTACTGCTTGCGCAGCATGCAAAGTGGTTAAAGGAAGCAGGCATAGACAGCATAAATGTGAGCCTGGACACTATAGATGCGTCAGAATATGAACGCATCACAAAAAAACCGCTGCTTGAAGAAGTAAAGCATGGAATCAATGCCGCTATAGAGTGCGGAATAAGAGTGAAAATCAATGTGGTGCTCACACCGCAGACAGATGTGGTGGCGCTCACACGATATGTTGCAAAAAAAGGTACAGATATCCGCTTTATAGAGATGATGCCGGTAGGTGAAGGACACACCAACGGAGTCGAGCCATATAAGAAGGTTATTGGTACACTTTCAAAACTGTATGGAGAACCTTGCCGTATAAATACTGAAAAAACAAAAGAAATTAATTCGGGAAATGACAAACGGAAAATTCCGGATAACGGCCCGGCAGAGTATTACATTTTTCCGGAACTTGGTATCAGAGTAGGTCTGATTCAGGCAATTCATGGGAAGTTCTGCGACACCTGCAACCGCATACGTGTTACGGCTGACGGCAGGCTTATGCCATGCCTGGGAAGCAGCGTGACGATGGATTTAGTACCTGATTCATGGAATTTTGCAGATGATGTGGAAAAAGATTTTGCAATAGTCCGGGCACTAAGGGCTGCCATAAAGGCAAAGCCAAGGTGTCACAATTTTAATGATAATGCAGTGACATATACAAAAACTACAGAGACAAAGACTACAGAGATAGAAGCTGCGGAAGTAAATGCAGCAAGAAATATGAGCCGGATAGGGGGCTGATAGAAAATAATGGGAAAGCTTCTTGCAATCAATATAAGCAAAGAGAGAGGAACTGAAAAGAGAGAGGTGCCACAGGCGGAGCTTGTTGCAGACTACGGCATCATGGGAGATGCACATGCCGGAAAGTGGCACAGGCAGGTCAGCCTGCTTTCCGCGGAGAAAATAGATGACTTCAGGGCAAGAGGGGCACAGATAGACAACGGTGCATTCGGTGAAAATTTAATTATTTCAGGATTTGATTTAGGAAATCTGCCTCTTGGTACACGCTTTTGCATAGGAGATACCATCCTTGAGATGACGCAGATAGGCAAGCAGTGCCATTCGCATTGTGCCATATACAAGAGGATGGGCGAGTGCATTATGCCAAAGGAGGGTGTGTTTGCGGTAGTCGTAAGAGGTGGTCAGATTCATGCCGGTGACGAGGTGAAGTTGATTCCGGCCAACATATATGCTTCGATAAAGGACAGACCTGTGGACAGCTGCTGTGAGCTTTTGACAGTCATAGAAGGAGCACATGCCGGGGCAAAGGCACTCTATATAGATGGCAGAATAAGAGTGGCATACGGCAATGTGTGGGCAGATGAAATAGATGACAATGATAATTCCATTGTGATGTTCAGACAGCAGATAGGCAGCAGACCACGTCTCATAATCTGCGGTGGAGGGCATGTATCGGCGGCACTTGTACGCATGGCATCGCTTTTGGCATTTGACATATGGGTGATAGAGGACAGACCTTTGTTTGCAGACAATGCAAAGCGCCAAGGCGCAGACCATGTGATTTGCGGCGATTATAAAGAAACTCTCGCCAAGCTACAGCCGCAGGCGGATGATTACTATGTATGCATGACAAGAGGACATCGCTTCGATATGGAATGCCTCACAGAGATATTCACAAAGTCCTATGCCTATGTGGGTATGATGGGCTCAAAGAAAAGAGCTGTGATAGTGAAAAAAGACCTTGAAGAATCGGGATTTTCACAGGAAATTATATCAGGATTACATTCTCCGATAGGTCTTGCAATAGGTGTACAGACACCGGAGGAAATTGCTCTTTCGGTGATAAGCGAGATAGTAAAGTGTAAAAATGAGCGTACAAGCTGCACTCAGATAGATAACGAAGTGCTTGACGCACTTACTGAGGTGGCTGGGCATTGTGCATCAGTTACACACTCCCCGGATGAGAAGTACATACTGTGTACCATCATAAAAAAGAACGGCAGTGCACCGCGCGGAGTTGGCACACAGATGCTTGTGAGCTCAGACAACCGTATTGTTGGAACAATAGGCGGAGGCTGTGCGGAGGCTTTAGTTATAAGCCGCTGCAGGAGGCTGTTTCGCAATCAGGAGTTCAAATGTGAGCTGATTGATGTCAGCATGAATACTGACGATGCCGAGAATGAGGGAATGGTGTGCGGAGGTAGCATTTCAGTGCTGCTGGAGCAGATCAAATGATGAATAAATAAAAAGAAAAAAGAGATTAAAAGTGTGATTTTAAGAAGAACAACAGGCACTGATAAATCAGTAAAGGAGCGCAAGGGTTTAAAGAGAAAATTTGCAGCATATGCAGGACTTACGCTTGGACTTATTCTTACAGCAGGACTTTTTGCAGGCTGCGGAAAGAAGGATACTGCAGAGAGCAGTAATGTAGATGTAGATTTATCGATTTTTGCGGCAAAGAGCTTAAACAGTGTTATGGATGAAATTTGTGCAGCCTACACCAAGGAGCATCCAAATGTAAACTTCCAGAACAACTATGACAGTTCGGGAACTCTGATGGCACAGATTAAAGAGGGCGCGAAGTGCAATATCTTTTTCTCAGCAGGAGTGGCACAGATGGATGAGCTTCAGAATGGTTATGAAGCAGGAAGCGTGGTTGATGATACTCGTGTTGACCTTTTAAATAATCAGGTGTGCCTTGTTACATATAAGAATAGTGGCACGGCAGTTACCAGCTTTGCAGACATCTCAAAGGCTAAAAATATGGCACTTGCTGACGGAACAGTTCCTGTAGGACAGTACACCAGAGTAGCACTTGTAAATTCAAAAATGGTTGAAGGAGATGCTTCAAAGCCACAGGATATTTCAGATTCTGATATCTCAAAGGCACTTGGCGGTCTGGAAATCAACAGCTGTGCAAATGTAGGTGCAGTTGCATCTGCCGTAGCTGAGGGTGCAAACGAAATAGGAACAGTTTATTACTCAGATACATTCGGATACGAGAATCAGCTTGACATTATAGAAAAGTTTCCAAACAGCTTAACAGGTGATGTTATATATCCGATAGCAGCCTTAAAGGGTGACAACACTACAGCAGACGAGCTTGAAGCCGCAAAGGAATTTATTGCATATCTTCAGACAGATGAGGCAATGTCAGTATTTGAGAAATATCATTTTACGGTAAATGAATAATGGAAACGATTGATTTCGCACCGCTTTGGATAACATTAAAAACAGGAATAGTAGCGTCGGTTTTTTCATTCTTTATTGGAATAGCCTTTGCTGAGCTTGTTATAAACACAAAGGGCAGAGTGAGGGCATTCTGGGATGGACTGCTAACACTTCCGATGGTATTGCCGCCTACCGTGGCTGGATACATCCTTTTAAGGATTTTCAGTACAAGACGTCCCTTTGGAAGTTTTTTAAGCAATAGCATGGGTATACAGGTAGTACACACGTGGCTTGGCTGTGTGGTTGCAGCGACCATCATTGCACTCCCTCTCATGTACAGAAATGCGAGAGCGGCATTTGAGCAGATAGACGAAAATGTCATATATGCGGCGCGCACTCTCGGCATAAGTGAGTGGAAGGTTTTCTGGAAAATACGTTTGCCGATGGCAAAGCCCGGCATCATATCGGGTGTCACACTGGCCTTTGCCAGAGCTATCGGTGAGTACGGCGCCACATCAATGCTTGCCGGAAATATAGCGGGAAAGACATCGACCATATCACAGCAGATAGCAATGGTCATCCAAAGTGGTGACTATGCCACAGCGGGCTTCTGGTGCATAGTAATCATAGCGATTTCGTTTGCATGCCTTGTATCGATAAATATGATATGCGGCAAAAGCAAGGGCATAAAGAGAAAGAGAAAAAATAATGTCGCTCATAGTAAAAATAAAAAAACAGTTGGATAATTTCATGCTTTCGGTTGACATGGAGCTTACGGACGAGATTGTGTCCGTAATTGGTATGTCGGGCTCAGGAAAGAGTATGACACTCAAGTGTATAGCAGGGATAGAGACTCCTGATTCAGGCTTTATATCATTAAATGACCGGGTGCTGTATGACTCAAAAAATCGCATAAATCTGCACCCCGGTAAGCGCAGGGTAGGCTATCTGTTTCAGGACTATGCACTTTTTCCTACAATGACCGTGATGGAAAATATATGCATAGCAATGGGACATCGCGATGAAAAAAAGGTGAAGGTCTGGCTGAAGCGGTATGGGCTTGATGGCATGGCAGACACATATCCGGATCATCTCTCGGGAGGCCAGAGGCAGCGCGTGGCAATGCTTCGCATGCTTGCGGCTAAACCGGAGTGTATACTGCTCGATGAGCCTTTTTCGGCACTGGATGAGCATGTGAAAAGAAGTATGGAATCAGAGCTTATGGAGATGCTTTCCGATTTTCACAATCCTGTTATCTTTGTGTCACACAATCGCGATGAGGTGTATCGTCTGGCAGAGCGTATCGGAAGTATTGAGAGCGGCATGCTGAGTGCAGTCCGCGACAAAAAAGATTTCTTCATGCGGCCTATGTCTGTGGAGCAGGCACTGCTTGTGGGCTGCAACAATATATCACAGGTGAAATGGCAGGATAAGCATCATGTTCTTGCCGTGGAATGGGATAGCGTATTTGAGGTCACCGATGAGCAGATGGAACAGCTTGCGATGGATACGGACAACATATCACACATAGGTGTTTTCCCTCAGGATATAATAATATCTGCAAGTAAAGCAAAATCGGTACTTGCATATAACAATAAAAATATAATCAGGATTAAAGATTATAAAATAGTTGAAGAACTAAAAACATGGGAAGTATCGTGTGAATTAAATAATGATTCAACAATTTATGCAAATCTTCCAAAGCATACAGAAGCAAATATGCTTAGCAAAAATATAAATGATGAGCTTTATATAAAGAAATTTTATCTGCTTGGATGAGAAGTAAATGAGGACATACTATGATTTACCTGGACAATGCTGCCACAACAATTAAAAAGCCGGATGCGGTATATGATGCTGTGCTTGATGCAATGAAGCACTGCGGCAATTCAGGTCGGGGAATGTCGGATGCATCGCTTGATGCGTCAAGGAAAATATATGAGACCAGAATGTGCCTTACAGAATTTTTCGGCGGGGAGGATGCGGATAGACTTGTTTTTACGGCAAATTCCACTGAGTCGCTCAACATTGCAATCCACGGACTGCTTGAGCCGGGGGAGCATGTGATTACGACACAGCTCGAGCACAATTCGGTGCTCAGACCTCTTTATATGCAAAGGGAGAGGGGAGTGTGCGTGGATATTGTGCCATGCAGTGATGAAGGAATAAAAAGAGGGATAATTTCCCCGCGGGATATAGAGGCTGCAATTTGTCCGGAAACAAAAGCCATCGTCTGCACACATGCTTCAAATCTCACAGGAAATGTGGTGGACATTAAGTCAATAGGGCAAATCGCACGAAAGCATGACCTTTTATTTATAGTTGACGCATCGCAGACAGCCGGTGTGCTTCCGATAAATGTAAAAGACATGAATATTGATGTGCTCTGCTTCACAGGGCACAAGGGGCTGATGGGTCCACAGGGGACCGGAGGACTTTATGTGGGAGAAAGAGCAGATATAAAGCCGGTTAAAAGCGGTGGCACCGGCGTGCTCAGCTTTCTTGAGAGCCAGCCTATGGAGCTTCCGACAAGACTTGAGGCCGGTACCTTAAATGGCCCGGGAATTGCAGGGCTTTTGGCAGGAATAAAGGCGATTGAAGAAATTGGTGTGGATAACATATATGCTAAAGAGTATATGTTGATGAAGGCTTTTCTAAAGAAAATAAAGATAATCCCGGGAATCAGGATATATGGGGATTTCGACATGCTGCCCGATAATGGAGCACATTGTGCGATTGTTTCAGTAAATATAGCTGATATGGATTCTGCTGAGGTGTCGGATATACTTATGAATGAGTATGGCATTGCAACAAGAAGCGGCATACACTGCGCACCACTGATGCATAAATTCTTTGGAACACAAAAACAGGGTATGGTGAGATTTTCATTTTCATATTATAATACAAATGATGAGATAAATGAGGCCGCTGAAGCGCTTATGCAGATTGCGGCATTGAGATAAACAGTATTAAACAATTGAAAGGAGCAAACATGCCACAGGAAATAGTGTTTTGCAAAGGCGGTGGCTGTACTGCAAAGCTTGGTCCGGATTTATTAAGTCATGTTTTAGCAAAGTTGCCAAAGGGCGAAAAAGACAGCAATCTGCTCGTCGGATATGATGGCAGCGATGATGCGGCAGTGTACAGAATTTCAGATGACACGGCGATAGTCCAGACGCTTGATTTTTTTCCACCGATGGTTGATGATCCATATACGTTTGGACAGATAGCGGCCGCAAATGCGCTCAGTGATATCTATGCGATGGGCGGCACAGTTAAGAGTGCGTTGAACATCGTCTGTTTCCCTGAGAAAATGGATTTGAATATACTCGGTAAAATAATGCAGGGAGGCGCTGACAAGGTGATAGAGGCAGGCGGTACACTTGCAGGTGGTCATTCCATAGCAGACAGCGATGTGAAATACGGACTTTCTGTCATGGGCACAGTTCATCCCAAACACATCTACAGCAACAATACAGGGCAGCCGTCAGATGTGCTTATACTGACCAAGAAGCTCGGAGTTGGGCTTGTGTGCAACGCAAACCGTGTCGGGGAAGCTCCGTTAGGTGCAATTGAGGATGCGGTAAGCTCCATGACCACACTAAACCGCGCGGCATCAGAGATCAGTCACAGCTTCGAAATACATGCATGCACAGATGTCACGGGCTTTAGTTTTTTAGGACATCTGAGCGAGATGTTAAATGATGATATAACAGCACTTATCGACTCGATTTCCATCCCGGTCATTACCGGAGCACTGCGATGCGCAGATGAGTTTTTCCTCACGGCAGTGGCGCAGCGCAACAGAAACCATGTAGGTGACAAGGTGCGTTTTGCAAAAAATATACCTTTCTCAATGGAGGAGGTGCTCTTCGATCCGCAGACCTCAGGAGGACTGCTGTTTGCAGTAAAAGCCTTTGAGGCAGATACCTTTTTGCATGAGCTTAAAGCCGCAGGGCTTCCGGCTGCAAAGGTGGGACGATTTGCTGCGATGTGCCGATATATGTGAACTGATTTTAAGTTATCATAGCTTATGTAAATATGCTGACAGGCTGCATGCCCTGCATTTTGAGGGTTGACAAGTTAAATAACATAGGGAGGATTATAAATATGATTACAGTAAATGCAATCGGGGATACATGTCCAATCCCGGTAGTAAAGACAAAGAAGGCAATTGAGGCTCTCACACAGCCGGACACAGTGGAGACACTTGTGGACAATGAAATTGCAGTAGAAAATTTAAAAAAGATGGCTGCACAGAAGGGCTATAGCTGCGACAGCAATAAGCTCGACGACGGAAGCTACAGTGTAAAGCTGACAATTGAGACTCTTAACACAGGAGCGTTTTCGGATACAGACGAAGCTTCACAGTACACATGCAGGCCGGCTACAGATAACAGAGTCGTTGTAATCCGCTCTTCATATATGGGAGAGGGCAGCGAGGAGCTGGGCAGTGTACTCATAAAGGGCTTCATCTATGCACTTTCGCAGCAGGACAATCCGCCTGAAACCATGCTTTTCTACAATGGAGGAGCAAAGCTGACCTGTGATGGCTCAGAGTGCCTTGAGGATTTAAAGGAGCTTAAGAATCGTGGCGTGAAAATCTTTACCTGCGGAACATGTCTGAATTACTATGAGCTGTCAGATAAGCTTGCAGTCGGAGAGGTGACGAACATGTATGATATCGCCGAGAAAATGGCTGCAGCCTCTCTTATTGTGAGTCCTTAGTGTTATATTAAGTGTGATGTGATGGATAATAATTTGGTAAGAGAAAAGAAAAAGCGGCTAATCATTACCTTCGAGACTACCACAGCGCCGTTAAAGCTGGATATCAAGAGCAAGGCATGTGGTATTCCGGGGCGCACGATTCCTCTTCCGTCTGCTATATCGGCGGGCTGTGGTCTGGCATGGCGTGCAGAGCTTTCAGACAGGGAGAGCCTCATAGCCTTTATGAAGGAGCAGGACATTAGGTGGGAAGCCATGTATGAGCTTGAAATGTATTGATATAGGAGAAAAATATGTTTTATTACAATCAGTATGTGAGGGCGCAAAGCCTTGATGAAGCCTATGAGCTTTATCAGAAAAAACCGAATTTTGTGCTGGGCGGCATGCTCTGGCTCAAAATGAAAAATAAGACACTTGGCACGGCAATTGATTTGTGCGATCTCGGACTTGACCGGATTGATGAGGATGAAAACGAGTTTAGAATCGGTGCATATGCAACCCTCAGGCAGATAGAGACACATGAAACCCTGAATGCATATACACACGGTGCAATCGCAGAGTCGGTCAGACATATCGTCGGAGTGCAGTTTAGAAATGTGGCGACTGTCGGAGGAAGCATCTGGGGCAGATTTGGATTTTCAGATGTCATGACGATTTTCAGGGCGCTGGGAGCAAAGGTGCAGCTTCACAAGGCAGGAATTATGGATTTGGACGAGTTTGTGGCACTTCCAAGAACCACGCGCGATGTGCTCGTATCAGTAATAGTGCCGAAAAATGCAAAGGGCGTAGTATACTTAAGCCAGAGAAACCAGTCAACAGACTTTCCTGTGCTCACATGTGCAGTGGCAAATAGAAACGGCAGGTATGTGGCGGTCATCGGAGCATCACCATATATGGCAGAGCCTGTGTGGGATAAGGACGGCATACTCGATGGTATAGTAGATGCAAAGACGCACGGTAATGTAGCTTTGACGGAGAACTCCGAGAACAATGCAAAAATAGATAAATTTGCAGAATATGTTGCA